>Ga0209121_10000332_pt1 | contig 50366 bp, 34 predicted proteins | sample Cruoilmetagenom3_FD_187292 | JGI IMG/M metagenome (GOLD analysis project Ga0209121, IMG submission 187292) | Oil polluted marine microbial communities from Coal Oil Point, Santa Barbara, California, USA - Sample 3 (SPAdes) (version 2) | ecosystem: Environmental > Aquatic > Marine > Oil seeps ... | reverse complement strand
GACGACATGAGGCGTTGAGTACGAAGCTGACGCCACTATCGGGTAAAAAGGCTATTTATAAAGATGTCCGATAGTGATACCTGCTTATTTATCGATATTTTTTCACAACAACGTTAAGCACCTGGTAGGAAACGGGTAGACCATTCTCCTGCCGGAACTGTTCGTAATTTTCTTCCAAACTCGCAAAGCGTGTTTTCCCCATCAAACCTCTGTTGCGAGAACCCTTCACTGTATTGGCCCCAATATGCTTTAAATCTTTCAGTACATCCTTGAACGTTGCATAGTGGTTGGCACGATAATAAGTAGAGAGGTGCATCTGCGTTAAATCGGAGTCACCTTTATGCTTGAGTATTTCAAGTAGCAGGCTTTTCACTTCTTCTGCAGAAAAAAAAGAATTTACATGAGGATAATTATCGACCTTCTGCCAGCTTTCCCGCAATTCGAGCAGAGTTCCAGAGATGGGAATGGAAAATCCTAAGCAGCCGCCAGGCTTTAAAATACGCAGACATTCCTCAAGTGCATTGTGTAAATTTTCACACCACTGCAAAACGAAGTTACTAAAAATAGCACCCACGGAAGCACTTTTGATCGCAAGCCGCTCCGCATCAGCATTAACAAAAAAATTATTCTCTTTGCTCTCACAACGCTGCCGAGCATGGCGCAACATTCCTGACGCGATATCGAGACCAATTAAATCGCCTTTGGTTTTTTGTCGCAATTTTTCTGTAAAGTAACCGGAGCCGCAGCCTAAATCCAAAAGACTGAAGTCTCCCGAGTTGAGCGTGTCAGCGCAGTGCTTTTCCATTTCCTGCCACAAGCCTTCACCAATATCACGCTGCAAGGCCGCACTTTCATCGTATTGAAAGGCGGCCTTGCCGAAGTTTTCTGCAATACGATCTTTATTCACGCTCAGGATCGACACCCACACAAAAAACCTTGAATCACCTTTAGAAAAGCTTCTGGGGCAGAAATAAAAGGAATGTGGCTCATACCGTCCATAGTACACACCGCTGCATCAGGCAGCAGTTCTTTAATTCCTTCGGCGGTGCCAGCAGGAACGATATGATCGTTCTTCCCAAATACATGCAAACTTGGGCAACGCATATCAGGCAATAGTGCCCGAATATCTGCCGAACATAGAATATTCATACCGTCGCGTAAGGCCTGTGGTGCTGGCAAGCCATGAAAATAAACCATCTCTTTGAGTTTGCGAATATCTTCGCGTTGGGACTGACTGCCTTTCGCCTGTAATGCAAGAAAGCGAATCAAGCTGCCATCGGCATCTTCGTTCAAAAGTGCTGAAAACCCCTGCATTTCTTCAGCGGGCATCCCATAAGGCCAGGTATCCCTGGCAATAAAGGAGGGTGTGCCAGTCACCGAAACCAGTGCTTTCACCCTGTCTGGGTGCTGGGCCGCGATATTCATCGCCACCATCGCACCCAGCGACCAGCCCATCCAGACGGCTTCCTTTGGCGCGACGTTTAATACGTGCTTACTGAGATAGTCGAGATCGTACTCACCGCCAGGAATGGGGCTGCGCCCAAAACCGGGCAAATCAATCACGGTAACGCGAAAGTTTTCCAGCAGCTCGGGCATATTTTCATCCCAAACAAGGCTGCTCATTCCCCATCCGTGTAAAAGAACCAGATCCACCGCTGAATCAGTATCGCGGTTAGCCGGGAATATATCGTGATATAACTGTAGTGCCACAGGACTTCCTTTGTTTACAAGTGAATGTCATCTGCCACGACCGCAAGGGCAAGCAGTAATTGCTGCACCTGCGCTTCGCTATGAGCAGCACTCAAAGTGATGCGTAAACGCGCAGTACCCTCAGGCACTGTTGGCGGACGAATGGCAGAGATTAATATATTTTGATCGCGCAACTTTTCACTAAGGTGAAGGGCCGCTTCAGAGGAGCCGACGAGTAACGGCTGAATGGCAGTATGCGAGGGCATTAACTCAAAAGGCAGACCTTTAAGCCCTTGCTGAAACTGCTCAATAAGGTTTTGTAAATGCTGGCGACGCCAGGCCTCACGTTTTATCAGCGCGAGACTGCTCAATGTTGCGGCTGCCACCGCAGGAGGAATGGCAGTGGTGTAGATATAGTTACGTGCGCTCTGAATCAGGCTTTCGATTAGTACCTCGCTACCGGCAACAAAGGCCCCTGCAGTTCCAAAGGCCTTACCAAGAGTGCCCATCAAGACAGGGGCATCTGCCAAGCTGCATCCGGCTGCTTCGAGAGAACCCCGCCCATGCGCACCAATCACACCGAGGCCGTGGGCATCATCTACCATCAGCCAGGCACCATATTGCTGGCACAAATCAGCATACGCCTTTAAGGGGGCTTCATCACCGTCCATACTAAATACGCCATCCACCACTACCAGTTTGCGACTATCCGGCGACTTTTTCTGCGCTTCGCACAAGCGCTTTTCCAGCGCCTGCGGATCATTATGGGTAAAGCGCTGAAAACGTGAGCCGCTCAGCAAGGCACCATCCAGTAATGAAGCGTGATTAAGGCGATCTTGGAACACAAAATCGTGACGGCCCACTAAGGCATTAATGGTGCCCATATTAGCTTGATAACCACTGCTGAATAACAGCGCTCGTGGCCGACCGGTAAAATCAGCCAGGGCTTCTTCCAGTTCATGATGCACTCGGCTATGCCCCACCACCAAATGGGAGGCACCACTGCCCACGCCGTATTGATTTGCAGCATTTTGAAAGGCGGCTATCACCTCAGGGTGATTCGCCAACCCCAAATAGTCATTGCTGCAAAAATTAAGGTAACGCTGGCCATTAACCAGCACCTCGGCCCCCTGGGGGGATTCCAAAGTGCGTCGCTGGCGATACAGGTGTGCTTCTTGCCGTGCCGCCAAGGCAGGCGATAGCGCGTTATCGAGGCTACTCATACCTATTATTTATGACTGCAAACCACTGGACGAACCGCTCGCATCGTAAAACAACGACTCGCCTTTGTCCGCCACCTGCTGCCGGGACTCATCGAGCGAAACCGCGGCAAGCAAACTGGCCGCTACCTCTTCTTCCGAATGCTGCGTGTCATGCTGCATTGGATGAATACCCAAACGTTCAAATAAACGCTTGTCGTGATTTGCCTCTGGGTTCCCAGCGGTTAAGAGTTTTTCGCCGTAGAAAATTGAATTTGCGCCAGCAAAAAAACACATGGCCTGCATCTCATCATTCATACCTTCTCGACCGGCGGATAATCTCACCATGGATTTGGGCATGATGATGCGTGCCACAGCGATGGTGCGGACAAATTCCAGGGGATCAATATCTTCTTCATCGGCCAAGGGGGTGCCCGGAATTTTAATCAGCATATTGATGGGAACACTTTCAGGGTGATGAGGTAAGTTCGCCAATTGCTGTAACAGGCCTGCGCGATCCTGTCGCGATTCACCTAAACCTAATATGCCGCCACAGCATACTTTCATGCCTGCATCCCTAACGTTGCTCAAGGTATCAAGCCTATCTTGATAGGTGCGGGTAGTAATAATTTGTTTGTAGTACTCTTCAGAGGTATCCAGGTTGTGGTTGTAATAATCCAACCCTGCTTCGGCTAACTGCTGGGCTTGGTCACCATCCAGCATGCCCAATGTCATGCAGGTTTCCATACCTAGACCTTTCACCTGCTTCACCATTTCCAGTACATAGGGCATTTGTTTTTCTTGCGGCCCGCGCCAGGCAGCCCCCATACAAAAACGACTCGCGCCATTGGCTTTCGCTTCACGAGCTTCCTTTACGACGCGTTCAATTTCCAGCAGCTTTTCCTTTTCCAGCCCCGTATTGTAATGCCCACTCTGGGAGCAATATTTACAGTCTTCGGGACAGGCACCGGTTTTGATGCTTAACAAGGTGCTGATTTGTACGGCATTAGGGTCGTGAAATTGACGATGAGTGCTGTGCGCCTCAAACAATAAGTCATTGAGAGGCTTAGCAAATAAAGCCTCCAGCTCTTCTTTTCGCCAGTCGTGTCGAAGAGACTGGCTTAAATTTGGCTGTAGCGGCTTAGTCTGGCTTGGTGTGGAAGCTTGAGTCATGGATAATCCCTTTCATAGTCACTGCCCGCATCATAGGCGCACGAAGCTTTATGTCAACCAAAAAACAAAGCAAGGTTTACAACTGCTTAAATAGAAACCTATCCAAATCAATACGCTCTAAGCAGTGCCTGCTCTGCTTAGAACCCTCTCAGAGCACTCAAACCCTCTGCTCACCCTGCGAAAACGACCTTCCCTATCTAGGCCATGCCTGCAGGCAGTGCGCCATCCCCTTAAATACCGACAGCGTCTCCCTATGCCCCCGATGCCAAAGCAAAGCACCACCTCAGGATCACGCCTTATGCTTATTTCTTTACGATACACCCATTGACCAATTGATCAGCCAACTCAAGTTCCACCAGCGGCTTAGCTACGGTCGACTCCTGGGTGGCCTAATGGCCAAATACCTCAAACATTACTACCAAGAGCACCCAGAAGATTCACCTCAAGCCATTATCGCGGTGCCACTTTCACGAAAACGTTTGGCGGAGCGTGGTTTTAATCAAGCTGAAATATTGAGCCGTCCTATCGCGAAGGAATTAAACCTACCCATTTTGCGGCGGGCATGCCAGCGGAACCGTGATACCCCAACACAACTGAGCCTGCCAGCGAAGGATCGAAGGAGAAATTTGCGTGACGCCTTTGATATCACCCTGCCCCTCTCGATAAAGGGCGAGCCGATCCGTCATATCGCACTGATTGATGATGTCATGACCACCGGCGCAACACTGGAGTCCCTCGCTAAAACGGTAAAGACAAGCGGCGTGGAGACTGTCACCTTGTGGAGCTTGGCACGCACACCTCTGCATATTTAGTGGTATGCTAGAGTGCCCCTCAAAGACCAATAGCCCTATGTCCGAGCAAGATAGTTTTTATGCCCTTACACCCGACACAGTACTCGATGCTGTAGAAGCTGCGGGCTTTGATGTTTCCTTATCCACTCTCGCTTTAAACAGCTACGAAAATCGCGTTTACCAAGTTGCAATAGAAGAAAGCGAACCTATCATCGTCAAGTTTTATCGCCCACAACGATGGAGCGATGAGGCAATCATAGAGGAGCATCAATACTCCCAATTACTCAGTGACCACGACATTCCAGTGGTCGCCCCCTTAAGAGGCGAAGACGGCAACACCCTCTTCACTCACCAAGGCTACCGCTTTAGTGCCTACCCCCGCAAAGGAGGTTACGCGCCCGAGGCAGGTCATTTTGAGCAACTGGAGTGGATTGGGCGGGTACTAGGCCGCATGCACCAACTGGGCAAACAAGCAGTTTTTGAGCACCGCCCCACCCTTTCCTTAAAAACCTATTGCCATGAACCTGCCGAGTTTTTACTAAGCAAGGGCTTTATTCCCAATCAACATCAGCAGCCGTATCAAGAGCTAATTCAAAACCTGGCGACAAAGATTCAGAGTGCTTTCGACCAGTGCCATAACCTGGAATTTATTCGCTGCCATGCCGACTGCCACATTGGCAATATTCTATGGCGTGATGATACCGGCCCACACTTTGTGGATTTTGATGATTGCCGTATGGCGCCAGCAATTCAGGATTTATGGATGTTAATGGCGGGGGATCGCCAAGAACGCACCTTGCAACTCGATGCTATTTTAGAAGAATATTGCCAATATACTTCCTTCAATAATGCAGAATTACGACTAATCGAACCACTGCGCACCTTACGTTTAATTCACTACAATGGCTGGCTGGCAAAACGCTGGGAAGACCCAGCCTTTCCAGCTACCTTTCGTTGGTTTAATACAGAAAATTACTGGATGCAGCATATTGCTGAGCTAAGAGACCAGCTCGATGCGATTGATGCCCCACCTTTGCAGCGCTTTTAACCCTTCCGCAAAAAAACGGCCGCAATTGCGGCCGTTTCGATCAATATTGGCTTTCCTTTTACATATGCCTAGATATGCAGGGTTACTGCCAAATATGGCCCCTCAACAGTTAGCTCGCCATAAAGATCATCAATATCATCCAGCTTAAAAGTAAATGTTCGATAACCCAACTCTGCACCCACTCTGAACGGAGACTCGTAAGCGGCGCGCACCAGAATATCTGAAACACCATTGCCACTCACCATCAGGTAGTTGGCTTCTGCTCCCACTGAAAACCCTGTAAAGGGCAGATCAAACTGGGCTTTACCATATAACATGGGCAAAGGCGCGCTAATGGATTGATCGGCCTGTATAGAGCCGTCGCTACTCATAATAGCCACTTCACCATCAAACACTCGAATACTCATACCGATATCCAGTGACACCCAGTTATCCAAAATCTCGTAATAGAGGGTGGCATCCGTATGACTCAAATCAAGGGCCGAGCTAATATCCTGACTGGCTGTAAATGTCTGACCTTCAAATGTGATATCCCTCGTTAAGGTGGAGCTCGCATCTGTAGACATTTCTGTTCGCTGTAACTTTACATTGGGCACCATCGGCACAAAATGCTCAATGGCCACATAAAAGTAAGAGGCATTCTCTTCGTCAAAGCCGAGATCCTGTTCCATACCGATCTCGCCCTGATTGACATATTCAATTCCTCCAGAGTAGGCCTGAGACCACATGCTTGCCCCAGCATAAACACCAAAAAGAGTATCGGCCTGAGCCCCCAAGGGCAGACCAGCTGCAACCGCCATTAACATCAATTCTTTTTTCATGATTACTCTCGTACTAAATAAATAAACATTTATAAACATGCAGTCAACAAACAATTGAAAAATGCACAGAAGTCATTTTCATCTTAACAGGTCGACTATTAACACAAGCTTAGCACAGCAAGTTAAAGCAACGTTGTTAAAGAGTTATTCTTGTGGGCTTCTATAGAAAAGGCATCACTAACGCAGCGATTAAGCCGCGCTCGTAAGCAGTGATATATGACGAGATGGGGAAAATAAGTGACAACCAAGGATGTGCCAGCGGAGGAAAGGAATGAGTACACACAGCATTGCAGCTAAAACCAACCGGCCAAAGCCGGTGGTTTAAACCTCATAATTGGAAAATTAAAACTGGGAGATGTTTATTTTTTAAGCTTATCTAAACCCATCGCTTTAAGTATTCTATTCTCTGCCCAGGATTCCATTTTTCCTGTTTTAACTTTATGTATAAAGAGCTTTTCAAATGCCACCTTTGCCACATGCACCCATTTTCCTTTTTTGAACCAAGTAATGTTGCGTGGAGGAATTTGGGGTGAGGCTAGAAATGCACCGCCTGAACTGCCCATATCAGCCAGACAAAGTGCCGACCAAGTGGGTATTGCATGAAGCGGTTTCCCTTCAATATCAGCAGCAATATTTTCAACAATGGCTGTCACCATCGATTCAATCATATAGCCCGTTTTAGGGGTGCCTGTTGGTACGGGTGTGACTTCCACTGGAGGAATAGCAATGCAAACGCCCGCTGAATAAATGTTTGAGTACTCAGTGTTTTGTTGAAACTCATTGACCTTCACAAAACCTTTTGGATTACACATTTCCTCAACGGCCGCAACCGGCGCCACGCCTCTAAATGGGGGAATAATCATCGAATAATTAAAAGGTAACTCATGCACCTTTATGACTTCACCTTGCACGTCACATTCGTGAACAATCATTAAGGAATCTTTTACTTCATGAATCTTTGCATTACAAATCCATTTGATATGCCGATTTCTTAACTCCTGCTCCATCATCCCCTTAGAATCACCAACTCCTCCAAGCCCCAAGTGCCCAATATATGGCTCACTGGTGATATAGGTTATCGGCACTTCATGGCGTATTTTCTTCTTACACAGGTCAGTGTCCAAAATAAAAGCATATTCATAGGCTGGCCCAAAACAACTAGCACCTTGCGCCGCACCAACAATAATTGGCCCTGGGTTTTGTGTAAATTCCTGATAGGCAGTATGCGCATCCTCAGCATGGTCTATCGTACAAACCGACTGTGTAAATCCGTCTGGCCCCAAACCAGGAACTGCATCAAAAGCCAAATCCGGCCCCGTAGTGATAATAAGGTAATCATAATGAATGACTTCATCACCCTCCAAGGTCAGCGTATCTTCCTTTGGATCAATTTTTGTCGCTTTTTTTGCAATAAAGTCGATGTTTTTTTTATTTAGATACGGCCCAATCTTAACCGTGGTATCGGGCCTTTTTCGCCACCCCACACCAACCCATGGGTTTGAGGGGACAAACTGAAATATATCAGTGGCGTTAACCACGGTGACACGGTGCTGACTACCTAGCTTCTCTCTCATTTCATACGCTGCAGGGATTCCACCAATACCTGCACCTAGAATAACAATATGAGCCACAATGCATCTCCAATTTTTAGATCGAATCTAAGCAAGCAGTCGATCGTGTTATTTATTTGAATCAGCGCCAACCAACTAACGCTAGATGTTAAATATTTAACTAACAACCTTTACCGAATAGTACCAACAAGAATACGGGTATTAAAATTAATAATAAGCTTATATCAAAACGAAATATAAATAGAGAAGGCTCCCGCCCCCAACAGCCCGCTGAAGAGCTACTAACTTGACCGCATATTACGTTAATCAAAGGGCATCTCTAAAAATTAGAATTTTTATTCGAGAGCAAGGAAGCACCGCACTGAAACCCGCACGACTCCATGGATGAAGGAGGTAGAGCGAAGCAGGATGCCAAAGCCGAGTGTACAAGGGCTACATGAGGAGTTGAATACGGAGCTGACGCCGCTATCGGGTAAAAAGACAGTTTTTAGAGATGTACAGCAGTATGCAGCACATCTTTTTCGCATCTATCTGCGGTTTCTAGGGTTATCATCATTAAGCTATTTTTAACAGCGGGAGGAGCCAGCGGATAGAGGGCCTAGACTTAGGTGAACGCCTAATTTTTAATACATTGGCATGCAATCGTATTCGTTAAGAAAAGTTCAAGAACAATAAAACACCGTACAGAAACGGGAGGAGCTGACTATATAAAAACCATTCACGACACACTTATCGATACTCGAAAAATATGCTTTGGGCTTCTTTACGCCCCTTAATTTAAAGGTTGCTGGATAAAGTCACAGCGAAGATCTCGAAAATAACTATCTGCTGGCCGCTCATTCGCAGCCATGACCACCTTCACACCCAGGCGATGGGACAAGTCAACGAGGGACTTCAGTACCTCTTGCCCAACTTCATTTTCGGGCTCATCCTGAGTGAGTGAGTCCGAGATTTCAACATAATGAAATTTAAACTTATTAAACAATGCCAGAGAACCATAACCTGAACCAAAGTCTTTCACGGCTATTTTTAGGCCTGCCTGTATCAACTGTCCCATTTTAGATTCACTAGCGCCTGATCGACTGGCTAATATTTTCTCAGAGAGCACCACGACAATATTTTCTGGCAACAGATTATATTTATGCAGGTTTGCTAGAAATTTCGGAATAAAATCATCTTTTGCCAGCTGGCAGTGATAAACCTCAAGGAACAAATTCACTTTGCTGCTATCGGACTGGATCTGCTGATAACCATATAGGTACTGCAGCGCTTCATCTAACACCCAGTCGCCAAGACCAGAAAGCAAACCAATCTCATCGGCTGTAGCGACAATGGTTTTTTCGTTTAGCAAACCCTGCTGCGGATGATTCCAATAAATTTTCGGCGCCAAACCAACTCGCTGATCGGAACGGATATCCGAGATCTCCTCATACTCGATAAATATCTGTTTGGCCTCCATCGCCTTTCTTAAATCTTGCTCAAGACGCATCCACTGCACCACCTGAGTATTCATTTCAGTGGTAAAATATTGATAAACATTTCGCCCAATTACTTTTGCGCGTTTGAGCGCCATCGCAGAATTTTTTAGCAATTCTTGCGCGGAATCACCACAACTGGGATAAACCGCAATACCAACACTGGCACCAATGCTCACTTCATGCCCATCCAGCAAGAAGGGCTGCGCCATCTCATGAATGATTTTTCTAGCCACCACGCCGGCATTTTCAGAGGCATCCAGATTGTCCAATACAATGGGAAACTCATCGCCACCCAAGCGGCCAACAAAATCTTCACCTCGAACCAATACCTGCAAGCGTCGCGCAACCTCCATCAGCATTCGATCACCAAAATCATGGCCTAAGCCTTCATTGATATAACGAAAGTGATCCAGATTCACCAGCAGCACCGCCATTTCAACCCGGTTTTTCTTTGCCTTTTTCAACACCTCATTAATCACCTCTTCAGAGCGCGCTCTGTTGGGCAACGAGGTAAGGTGGTCTCGCTTACTTAGCTCGGCGATTTTTTCGGCGCCCTCATGGCGCTTATTGAGTTCTTTGAAGGCAAATACAATGTCCATGTCTTCCATTTCTGATACCGGTACTGCAGCGAAGGATGCATTAAACACCGCGCCGTCCGTTCGCCAGAACTTGGACTTTTTCACATGCAGGATATTTCCTTCACGGCAGGCTTGATAAATCGGATGCTCATGCCATTGGGACACCAGTTTATGATGGGCCTCTTCAAGAATTGTTTCCAGGTAAAGTCCCAGCAGCTGGGTCGGCGTAGTTCCCAACATACGTCCAGCCGCCGAGTTTGCTAACACCACCACACCGTTGCTGTTAATGCCCAGCACACCCTCATTAGGTGCCTTGAATAATTTTTCAGCCTCGTCGTGACGATGTTTCAGGATTTCGCGATTTCGATGCAGCTGTATTAAGTGTTCGACCTTGGAGCGTAAGGTTTTTTCAGCAACCGGCTTATAGAGAAAATCCACGCCAGCAAACAGCGTCTCATGAAGCTTACGCTTTTCATCAGACAGGTGAGGCAATAGCAAAATAATAGGAATATGGCGTGTCTCAGAGCCAGCCAGCAAACGATTTATTAGAGCGAAACCTTCATTCTCCGATAAGTCAGAGGAGATAATTAAAGCCGACACGTCGTTTTCAGCAACATGTGCCAAAGCGTGTGACATGGATTCGGATAAATAAAAGACCGCGTCCAGATCTTCCAGAAGACGAGCGCATGTATCGCGATTCTCAGCAATACTATCGACGATAAGGATTTCGGCCTTCCGATACTCCATGAAAAAGTCCTGTGTACTAAAGAGTTAGAAACGGCTCCATAAAAGGAAGCTGACTTTGATGCTCATCAAGTATAGTTATAGATTGCGTTTTAAAAAGTAATGATTATTATAATTTTATATTACAAAAAAGCATAAAAAGAAATGGGTGACCCCGGCTTTAAGCCAAGACCACCACAGTAGAACAAACGCTAGTTGGAATCCGCATTTTTCTTGGCGGCAACCCGCAAGCGCAAGGCATTGAGTTTTATGAACCCTTCGGCATCTTTCTGGTCATAAGCACCGGCATCATCTTCAAAGGTAGCAATTTCTGGGTCAAACAAAGAGTCTGACTCAGACTGTCGCCCAACCACGGTTACGTTGCCTCGATACAGTTTCAAACGTACTTGGCCATTCACACACTTTTGGGTTTCATCAATCAGTGCCTGTAAGGCCAAACGCTCAGGTGACCACCAGTAACCGTTATAGATCAACCTGGAATAACGCGGCATCAGGTCATCTTTTAGATGTGCAGCCTCACGGTCAAGGGTGATTGACTCGATGGCGCGATGCGCTTTAAGCATAATGGTGCCGCCGGGTGTTTCGTAACAACCGCGCGCCTTCATGCCCACATAGCGGTTTTCAACGATATCCAAACGCCCAATACCATTTTCGCCACCCACTTTATTCAAGAGCTCCAACACCTGTGCGGGGCTCATTTCCTGACCATCAATCGCCACAATATCACCGAGCTTATAATCCAGCTCAATATACCTTGGCGTATCAGGTGCCTGTTCGGGGGCAACACTCCAGCGCCACATATCATCCTCAGGTTCGGCCCAAGGGTCTTCAAGAATATCGCCTTCATAGGAAATATGCAGAAGATTGGCATCCATGGAGTAGGGAGATTTTTTGCCCCGTTTCATCTCGATGGGAATATTGTGATCTTCAGCATATTTCATCAGCGTATCGCGGGAGGTCAGATCCCACTCTCGCCAAGGCGCAATCACTTTAATACCGGGCTGCAAGGCATAGGCACCTAATTCAAATCGCACCTGGTCATTGCCTTTACCCGTCGCACCATGTGAGATGGCATCGGCGCCGGTTTCACGGGCAATTTCAATCAAACGTTTGGCAATAAGGGGGCGGGCAATGGAGGTACCCAGCAAGTATTCACCCTCGTACACGGTATTCGCCCTGAACATGGGGTAAACATACTCGGCCACGAACTCTTCGCGCAAATCTTCGATATAAATCTCTTCAATACCCATGGCCTGCGCCTTGGCGCGAGCGGGCTCGACCTCTTCACCCTGACCAATATCGGCGGTAAAGGTGACCACCTCACACTGATATTCTTCCTGCAGCCATTTCACAATGACGGAGGTATCTAAACCTCCGGAATAAGCCAGCACCACTTTTTTGATTTCGGACATACCCGTATTACACCTTAAACTGAGTTTCAAACCGCCTATTTTAACCTAGATTAATCACTTGGGCAGCGTTTTATGAAAAATATGGCTCTCAAAGGATTTCCTCTATAAACCAGGCCGAGAATGCGTGCCGACCGCTGACACCTGCTTTTTTGTATATGGAGGATGCGTGCTGACGTACTGTTTTCTCAAGTGTATTCCTTACGACGGCAATTTCCTTAAAGCTCAAGCCTTTCAAAAGTAACCAGCCAATTTCGCCCTCACTTCGGGTGAGTTCCCACTCAAAAAACTGTTGTGTCACAACGTCAGACAGTTTTGCTCGACCTTCAAGGATATACTTTTTGGGGACACCTTCCGCGCTCTTTGCCGCTTCCAGCTCATCTTTCAAAGTCAGAATATCCAAGCTCTGTTTGCGCAGCCCCAACAGCAACCACACAAGCGCGATAATCGAAAGAAAAACCACCACCACTTCTTGTATAAGATGGAGGCTGGTTACCCCCTCGGAAAGATCCGCGATAAGGTCGGCGCCACTGGCACTAACGACCATTATTAATACTGTAATAATGGTGATATCTTTTACTCGCTCACGGCCCATCAATAATATCCTATAAAAACAACAAGCTAAAACTCAGGACATATGTCCTGGATTAAAAAACCACGGCATTGGCCCGATGATAGCACCATCCAGAAGGCATAGAATAAAGACAAGCTCGATCACCAAGGGACATATTTCACCAACCGCCATCACTATATGGGAGCATGGACAATGAAAGGATCTCACCCTCACATTGAAGGATCCTTAAAGACCTATCATGTATGGGATAAGTCTGTAAGAATTTTTCACTGGATAAACGTTGCCTGTATCCTCTGCTTAATCGGCGTAGGACTGGCCATTTTTTACAACAAAAGCCTCGGCGTAAGCGCTGATGGAAAGATACTCTTAAAAACCATCCACGTTTACATTGGTTATCTCTTTGCCCTCAATCTAGGCTGGAGATTTATCTGGTTTTTCCTGGGCAGCCGGCACGCACGACTGGGCGCTATTTTGCCATTTGGGAAAAAGTACACACAATCCCTTCTGCAATTTATCAAAGGAATAAAGTCAGGAGATTTACCGAGCTACAACGGGCACAACCCTCTCGCAAAACCAATGGTCACGCTGTTGTTTATATTATTAAGCACCCAGGCGGTCACAGGCTTAATCCTGGCCGGAACAGATTTATACATGCCGCCCATCGGGCACAAAATTGCTCAGTGGGTCAGCATTTCAGAACAAGGCAACGGCGAAACCGTCATTCTTAAACCTGGCTCAAAAGAAAATATCGACAAGGAAGCCTACCAGGAGATGAGAGCTTTCCGTAAACCCATTATCACCACGCACAAGTACGCTTTCTATACGCTCATATTCGCCATACTTTTACATATTGCCGGTGTTATTGTGTCTGAGATAAAAGAGCGAAGTGGCCTCGTCTCCGCGATGTTTACCGGCGATAAGGTTCACGCCAAAAAGCCCGTCGATTGTGATAAAGAGGAATAGAGAGCCAGGCCTGCCGGTATTCAACCTGTTGGAAGCCTCAAGCAAGCTATAAGCCTCCTTGCGCTGAAAAACCTCTTCCTTATAATCAGAGTTTCCCAATATTATTCCAGGATGGTATATGAGCAACTCCCCGGCAGTGATCGCAAAGCAGGTGAATCAGGCAAAACTCTCAGCCATCAAGGAAATGGCTTTACTCAGCGCAAAAGTAGAGGGTGCTTCTTCCCTCGCCTGGGGGCTACCCTCCTTCCCTACCCCGGAAAATATTCGCCGTAGCGTGACGGAACAACTGGATCAAGATACAGATATTGGCAAATACACACTGCCGGATGGGATTTCAGAGTTACGTACTTTGGTGGCTGAAAAACATTTTCGTGACACCAAAGTCAAGGTGGACCCCGCAACGCAGGTGGTGATTAGCGCTGGAAATATGCAGGCTCTCAGCACCCTGATGAAAGTCGTTTTAAACCCCGGCGATGAAATCATTGTTACTGATCCGGGCTTTGCTTCACATTATCAGCAAATCAAACTGAACGGCGGCACCCCAGTACCTTGGCCACTGCAAGAAAGTAAAGGCTGGCAGCTAAACCCTGAAATACTACCCGGCTTAATTTCAGAACGCACCAAAGCCATCGTGCTTGTTTCCCCTTCCAACCCCACCGGCACCGTATTCTCAAAGGCGGCACTATTGAGAACTGCCGAAATAGCCGTGCAGCACAATATCCTTATATTTCTGGACGACCCCTATTCCCAGTTTCTCTATGAGAATCACAACACGTTTTTCAACCTTGCTTCAGAAGCATCCATTAAAGAGCACCTGGTATACTGCTTTTCATTTTCTAAATGCCACGCCATGAGCGGCTGGCGACTCGGCTATATGGTGATGCCGGAGGCCCTCAAAGAACAGGTTATTAAAGTGCATGATGCCAATGTTATTTGCGCACCACGAATATCCCAAATTGCCGGCGTTGCCGCGTTGCAACAAGCAGCGCCCCATTTAGAGGCATTTGAAAACATTCTCTCTAAACGCCGCGACTTAATCTGCCAACGTCTGGATGCATTAAAACACGTCTTTGAATACCAGCGACCCGATGGCGCTTACTACGTTTTCCCAAAAATATTAGTGGAAGCGAAGGATTGCTGGGACTTTTCGCTGTCATTGCTTCACAAGGCCAAAGTCACAGTCACCCCCGGTAGCGCATTCGGCCCCAGTGGTGAAATGCATGTCCGTATGGCTTATTGCGTTGACGAAGATACGATTGATCTCTCGTTTGATCGTATGGAAAATTATTTTGGCAAATAAAACCTCTGCCCTCCTGATTTAAGGAGCGGTGGTAATTGTGGGATAATCCACCGTTTCAACAGCTTGCTAGGAAGATTGGCTAAACATGCCTCACCAACTCCCCGCTGAATGGGCTGAGCAATCAGCCGTACTGCTCAGCTGGCCTCACTCTGAAACGGATTGGGCACCCACTCTTGAGCGCGTTGAGCAGTGCTATCGCAACATCACACTGGCTATTTGTCGCTTCCAGAAAGTGGTAATTGTTTGTCATGATGACAACTTAAAAACTCGAGTTTTATCTTTGTTCTCTGCTCAACCCAATTCCGAGCGCATCTACTGCCAGGTGGTTCCTACCGACGACACTTGGATACGGGATTACGGGCCGCTAAGCATCACAAAAGATGAGCAGGTCGAGCTGTTGGATTTTCAGTTCAACGGCTGGGGTAATAAGTTTAATGCTTGCTTAGATAACGCAGTCAGTCAGCGGCTTCATCAGCAAGGCCTTTTCAGCACGACTCCCATGCGTACTGCGCCCCTAGTTCTGGAAGGCGGCAGCATTGAAAGCGATGGCGCAGGCACCTTACTCACCACAGAACATTGCCAACTGTCTCCCGAGCGCAACCCCAAGCTAGCGCCAAACGATATTGAGACCCAACTTAAGGAGCTCCTCGGTGTGCAGCGTGTGTTGTGGTTATCGCACGGCCAACTGGAGGGGGATGATACCGATGGACATATCGACACGCTGGTGCGCTTCTGCTCTGCTTCCCACCTCTGTTATGCACGCTGCGACGACCGCAATGATAGCCACTATGCCGAAATGCAATGTTTGGAAAAAGAACTGAAAGCTCTGCGTACCGCAAGCGGCAAGGCCTACCAGCTTACCCCCCTACCCTGGCCTTCAGCGAAATATAACCTGCAAGGCGATCGCCTACCCGCCACCTACGCCAATTTCCTGATTATTAACGGCGCGGTTTTATTACCTGTATATAATGATAAAAAAGATAATGAGGCCATTGCGGTATTACAAGGGTGTTTCCCAGAGCGGGAAATTATTCCTATAAATTGCCTGCCATTAATCGAACAATCAGGTAGCCTGCATTGCATCACCATGCAGCTTCCATCTGGCATTATCTTGGATTAGTCCAATAAGGAGCACAGCTTGCCTGACAAACATGTAGTCGCTGGATTTATTCAACATAAAAATCACGGTGACAGGGAAAGCAACCTTCGCCATATTGGCCAGGAGATTAAACAACTCGCCGAGCGCGGCACACAATTAGTGGTGCTACAAGAACTGCATAATGATGCCTATTTTTGCCAAGGGGAAGACATCCGCCATTTCGAACAAGCAGAGGCCCTAGATGGCCCCTCCTTCCAGCACTTATCTCAAATCGCAACACAACAGAATATGGTAATCGTTGCCTCCATTTTTGAGAAACGTGCTGAGGGCATTTATCACAACACCGCATTGGTCATTGAAAAAGACGGCAAGCTGGCAGGTTTCTACCGCAAAATGCACATCCCGGATGACCCTGGTTTCTACGAAAAATTTTATTTTACCCCCGGCGACCACACCTACCCGGCATTCAGCCCCATCGCCACCAGCCTTGGCAAACTAGGCGTACTGATTTGCTGGGACCAATGGTACCCCGAAGCGGCGCGCTTAATGGCACTCGCGGGCGCAGAGATTCTCATCTACCCCACTGCCATTGGTTGGGATCCTGCCGACAACCCTGAAGAACAGCAGCGCCAGCTTAATGCCTGGCATCAGGTTCAAATCGGACATGCCATCGCCAACCACCTCCCCGTCATCAGCTGCAACCGCGTAGGGTTTGAAGCGGACCCTGGTCATCAAGAGCCCAACAACAAGACATCAGGCATTCAATTCTGGGGCAACAGCTTTATTTGCGGTCCACAAGGAGAAACCCTACTGCAAGCCAATGGCGCAGATTCCGTCAGCCAATGTTGTGAGATTTCTCTTCACCGTAGCGCGGAATTAAGAAAAATATGGCCCTTCTTCCGGGATCGTCGTATTGATGCCTATAATGACCTCACTCAACGTTATATTGATGAATAGGAAAACCTTATGTTAGTGATTCTTCATCCCGACCTAGACGTTAGCAGCAGCGAATACAAAGACGCCATCTCTTACCTGGACAGCCTTCCCAATATTGAACATCGCCTCCATACCGTAAAAGGAGCGCAACAAACTCTGACCGAAATTTATCTGATTGGAGAAACAGAAAAACTCTCACAAGAGGACATTGAATCCTTACCCGCCGTTGAACGCGTTATTCGTATTTCTGAAGAATACCGTATTCTCGGCCGCCATAAGGATGAACAGCGCACCACCCGCTTCACGTATAACGGTGTCGAATTCGGCCAGCACAATCTGCATATTTTCGCCGGCTTGTGTGCCGTGGATAATGAAAAACACGTCAACATTATGCTGACTGCCCTCGAAAAAGAAGGCCTGCAATGCACCCGTATGGGGGCCTACAAGCCGCGCACCAACCCTTATTCCTTTCAAGGCCACGGTAAAGGCTGCCTGCCTTATGTTTTCGAGGACGCAGGAAAACACGGCATCAAAGTCATCGCCATGGAAATCACCCATGAATCCCATATCGAAGAAATTGACTCCTGCCTGGAAGCCTGCGGACGCCCCACCGGCGTTATGCTACAAGTCGGCACCCGTAACACCCAGAACTTTGAATTGCTCAAAGCCATTGGCCGCCAAAGCACCTATCCCGTTCTACTTAAGCGTGGTTTCGGCATCACCCTCAATGAATCTCTCAATGCCGCTGAATACCTGGCCAGTGAAGGCAACAGCAATGTTATTTTTTGCTTACGCGGCATGAAGACCTCCTTTGCCGCTCCCCATAGAAATATGGTGGATTTCACCCACGTTCCTGTCGTGCATCGCTTAACACGCATGCCGGTTTGCATTGACCCCTCACACTCCGTCGGCTCACGGGAACAATCGCCAGATGGCATTCTGGATGTATTTAATGCCACCGCTCAGGGCGTGATCGCTGGCGCCAATATGATTCTGGTGGACTTTCACCCCCGCCCCGAAAAAGCGCTGGTGGACGGCCCTCAAGCATTGCACATGGATGAACTACCACTCTTTCTTGAAGATATACGCATTGCGAGGCAAGCCTACGAGCAGCGCTTAAAGCTCTTTAATCCAGCCTAAGCCAGAACAGCTTCTCAGTAAAACACTTAGACAAATCGAGATTATTGTTGATGTTAATATATGGTCATCGTGGTGCAAAAGGAGAAGCACCGGAGAACACCCTCAGTGGCTTTGCCTTTCTACGCAAACAGGGAATCCACCGTGTTGAACTGGATATTCAGCTTGATAAAAATGGCGAGCCCATCGTCATCCACGATGACAGCGTAAACCGCACCACCAATGCCAGAGGAGCCATCAGCAAGTACGACACCTCCCAATTGGCACAACTGGATGCCCGTGGCCCGTGGAAAAAAAAGTTTCTGGAAACTGATGGCGTACCCAGCTTGACTGCCGTATTAGATGCCTGGCCAACGCTGGCGTCGATACAGATCGAAGTCAAAAAAATGCCCCTCAACCAAGGGGCCATCGCTGCGCGTCGCATTGTGGAAATCTGCAAGCATTTTCAGCTACACGAGCGAGCCATTATTACCTCACAACACCTGCCTTTCCTGCAGCACTTACGTGACACCCACTGCGAACAAGCAATGGGCATGATCGCCTCAAAATTAACAAAGGGGCTGGTGCAGCATGCCGTAGAGCTGGGCTGTTCGTATTTGTGCTTAAAGTGGAAGGTTTGCAATCAGAGCATTGTGGAAGAGGCGCATGCGGCGGGTTTACATGTTTCGCTATGGACGATGAATGACCCGACCCATCTAGAGAAATTTCACGCTTGGGGAGTAGATAGCATTATTACGGACTACCCCAGCAAGTTCACGCCGGTATTTTCACCAGACAAACAAGGGTAGTAAATAGAAGCGTTTGAAGTTGTTACGAATACTTATGTGACCTGAGTGGCCACATAAAAAAGAATTTGGAGCGGGAAAGGAGGCTCGAACTCCCGACCCCGACCTTGGCAAGGTCGTGCTCTACCACTGAGCTATTCCCGCATAATCTGTTTAAGTCAGGTCGATAGAATAACTATCTGACGCACCTTAGCTGGCTAGCACTTAACTGAGCAATCACCCAAATTAAGCATCACCGAAAAAGGTGGCGTCCCCTAGGGGGTTCGAACCCCTGTTACCGCCGTGAAAGGGCGGTGTCCTAGGCCTCTAGACGAAGGGGACTAAACACTGTCTCTAACAGAGGCGCGTATAGTAATGATTAGGACCGCTATCGTCAAGCCTTCGTATTAAATTTCCGCTAAACAGCTGAAAACACCCCCATCGCCAGCCTGCGACAACGCTGCCAAGCCATATAAACAAACTAAGCTACACTTACTAAAATTCCTCATACAGCTTAAAGAGCGCGTCATGGATCCGACTATCGTAATGTCAGTTATGCTTGGCTTAATGGCCTTGCTGCTCGGTGCCTTTTACATAAAGCAAGGCATCGATCAGGCAGAGATGAAGCGCGCAGTACAAGTCGCTCATCATCAAAAGAATGCACGACGTCTTTTACGTACACTAGACAACATGCCTCCCCAATACTGCAACAGCCTACTACAACAGTTTGTACTGGAAGAGGTGCAAAGAGAGCTTGGCAATATTTTACAAATCACCCCCCAAAATAGCGCGATCAAAAGAGAACTGGCTGTTATCCAGGAGCGCCTCACTCAACTTGCTCAAGCCAACGAAGATTCCAACGCAGTCGCCATAGACATTAAAACCCTGGAAGAGGCGAACAATATCCGCACCCTCTCCCAGACTCTTTTGAAATATGTCCGTCAACGCTACCAAGCAAACCTGCTAAACAAAGACACTGCGCAACAACTCAGCAACCACCTAAAAAAAGTCACTGCACAAACAGCTTTAGATCTCTATCTTTTTAAAGCAAAGTCTTTTGAAATAGAAAAAAAATACCCATTAGCATTGCCTTTTTACCAACGGGCATCACAAGAGCTAGAAAAACACCCCTATATAGAAAAGCACCAGGAACTCGTCACCATGGTGAAAGAAAAACTCAAACTGATGAACAAACTTGAACATCAGCAGCACGAAGAAAGTGCCGCAAACGAAGAAGAGGCAACCCTAGGTGATGGCCTAGACAGCCTGATGGAGGAAGAAGAGGAGAAGTGGAAGAAAAAGTACTTTTAGCTATCAATAGCCCCCTCGCAAATATATCAACGAGACGGCTTTTAATATCAACTCATTTAAGACGCTAACAAAGCCTCAATATCCTTTTCGATACTTTCCGGTTTATCGGTGGGTGCATAACGACGAATCACCTCGCCATCCGCCCCCACAAGAAATTTGGTAAAATTCCATTTCACTGCCTTACTGCTCAAGGCACCCGGTGCTTGTTTCTTAAGATATTCATACAAAGGCGCAGTATCATTACCGTTGACATCTATCTTGCCAAATAAAGGAAAGCTCACATCGTATCGGCTTGAGCAAAAGCTTTTTATTTCAGCCTCGTCACCCGGCTCCTGACTCAGAAACTGATTACAAGGAAAGCCCAGTATTTCGAAGCCCTTATCACGATACTTGCCATACATGGACTCCAAACCTTCGTACTGAGGTGTTAAGCCACACTTGCTCGCCACGTTCACAATCAACAATACCTTACCCTTGAACTCATCAAGCTGACGAGTTTTATGATCAATATCCAAAACAGAGAAATTGTAGAGTTCCGCAGTCATTTTATAAGCTCCAAATTATTTTTCTTGTAAAAACCCCGAGTAAACACAGTCTTCGCAAGGCTAATAAATAGATTCAGAAGGAATACATTACCTACGTCCATCTAGCAGGCTGTTGAAATTCGCTGAATCGCCCACAAAGCCATTGCTTAGCGGGCCAACACTACATTCTCCAAGCAATTTACTCAACTATTTAAGCCGTATGGTTACGAGCACGAGGGGCCTCATTCCCGTAGCGTCCGCGCTCTGTTTGCGGCCGGTGACACAAATAGCCATCTTCATCAATATCACCAAGATGCCCGCACATGAATGGTGGGCTTGGGGGTAATAAACAAGCTCAGTATAAATAGATAGATGCTCGCTAGTGCTTATGTACTGCGTTTCCCTGTGAGTCATAAAAACCGTGTGAATGGTTTTCGATAAAGCCAAAATTAATCATGCTCGTTAAAAATGGATCCGATTCATTATCACCAATATCGGTATAGTCTACGGTATCGTAACTATTCAGAGCACGAAACTTTTCCCGAATTCCTTGCTGTTTTGTACTTGTGGAAAGAAGAGTCCAGGTGCTTGTTCTCTGGTCGCTGGATTCGACGTAAGATTTAATCAGCGCTTTATTTTCTAACCATGCCAAGTGGCGCACACCTTTATTTGTTTGTTTTGAGTAGTTCTTTATAAGGTTGCAGCCCTTCCCCGCAGACTTAATAAAACGCATCTTTGAAATGGCTTCATTTGAAACCAATTGCCGCTTCACACTCCAATCATGAGAGCCACTAATTTCAAGGGGTTGGTATTCAATGCCCCTTTTGTGTTTTTCAAAAATTTTGACCAGATGAAGCCTATCATTTTTTGTTTTTCCCCACACTTCTGTGACCAGCGTTTTTGGATACCGAATGGCGACTTGATTATTATACCGCCACAGCTCCAGGATGTTTTCCTTAGACCCCCCAGGAACTTCAACCCTTATTTTATATGTAGCGACGACAGGGGCTTCGATAGAACAGGTCTTAGCTGCTTCTGCCCACACAGAGCAAGCTGAGAACAGCCCGAAAACAAGTAACCCTAATGCACTGTTCTTCATTGTATCTTCTCGTATATAGAAAAATTGCGGATAAAATAAAAGCGAGACACCCGCGGTGCCTCACTTTTATTTTGCTATCAGAGGTGGAATTAAACGGTAGATAAAACCGGCTAGCGCCTATTTAATTTCCAGGTTTTACTAATTGTATGGTCGCTTTTTTGGAAAGCCGAGCAGCCTTATTCATCATATGAAAAATAGCACTTTGCTCATTGGTGCCACTGACTAAATGAGCACCCGCTCCATTTCCATAAATAGTTACATCCTCCCCAGCATGTGTCTCTGAGCCCAAAGGAACCATTGCTTCCTGGTGGAAACCGGAGGACTCTGTGCTTACGTTACTGAGGTCGTTTCGGCTGCCTGCATTCGTAGCTTGCGCGTATGCTGCATCGGCGTTGGTTTCAGCTCCCAAATCCTGGAAGCCCTTACCATTGGTATAACCGAGCGTTGTGTAGGGCATGCCGTCAGCAGCCAGCTGGGGTTCTGTTTTCCCTACAGAAACGACTTTCCCCAGAATAGGATTACCACGCTTGGGGTAACCTGCAATCGTAAACACGTGACTATGGTCAGCGGTAACGATAACCAAGGTATTTTTCATATCAACGGAATCAATCGCAGCTTTTACAGCTTTCGAAAATTCAATCGTCTCTGTTAGCGCATTGTATGCACTACCCGCATGGTGAGCATGGTCGATACGACCAGACTCTACCATCAGGAAAAACCCCTTTCTATTATTGTCGAGCAAATCAATTCCCTTTGCGGTCATTTCGCTTAATGAGGGCTCGCCAGAAATGTCATTGTGCCGGTCTGCCTCATAATGCATGTGAGATTCGTTAAATAAACCAAGTAGCTGATCAACATTATTGCTATCAATGGAATCAAATCCTGACTGGTCATAAACGTAGCGACCATTTGGATGGGCCTCTTCCCACTCCGCAATTAAATTCCTGCCATCGCTACGATCACCTTCGGTGCTACTCACGGCATCGGGGCTATTGTGAGAGGGATCTTTAGGAAGAAAGTGGCGTCGCCCACCCCCCATGACTACTTCAATACCATCCACATTGGCATTTTTATAACGAAGCTCGAGCCCGTCTTCAAAATTAACCAACTGCAATGCAATATCTTCACAGCCTGCCTCCACCGCGTCGGCAGGCATGTCTGATATATCTTCCCAGTTTCGATCAGCTGATTTTGCATAAGTGGCTGCGGGTGTGGCATGAGTGATGCGAGCGGTTGAAATGATACCGGTTGATTTCCCAGCAATTTCAGCAAGCTCTAATGCGGTCACTAATTCATTACCTGCAACCGTTGCACAATCACCGCGAACGATATCCTCATCAACGCCAATCACGCCTATATCTGTTTTCACACCGGATACCATCGCTGTCATCGTGCCTGCAGAATCAGGTGTTTGAGAGTCAACATTGTAGGTTTTTGCCATCCCTGTATAAGGAAAAAGATCAAAGCTCAGGTTGTTTTCTTCGCCCTGCATTCCCTTTAATTGCCCCTCTAATATTCGGGCAGCGGTTATTGTAGAAACCCCCATACCATCACCAACAAAAAGGATAACGTTTTTCGCCTTACGTGTTCTCGCCAGTTCTTTTGCAGCAACAGCCGCCGCCCCCTGCTGAAACCAGGCATTGTCTTTTTGGTGTTGAGGAATTGCACTGGGCATTTGTGCGCATGCAGTGAATGAAGCAGCGAGTGTTACAGCGCCGGTTAGTAGCGTTTGTCGACATTTCATTGGATTTCCCTTCAGTAAATAGCATGTTGAGGAAGGCCTAATGGAAACCAAGCTTGGCCACCCCTTGAAGATTTGCGGCTAAAGACTAGGGCAGGAATATGAAGAAATAATGACATGCTATTCAACAATAAATAGAGCTTGCCAGTGCTCACCGACTCTTTTGATGACAAAGGCAGCCACCACTAGCCCCTGTATTTTTCGTTAAAGAGAGCTAGGGGAGCTTCTAAAAATATGCACACATTTAGATGCGTGCAGTTCAAAAATTAAACTGCGTCATTTTATTGTCATAACTATTGGGGAAAATCGATCGTTTCTAGTATTCGTAAGGTGGAGTGAGAAATGCCGATAGATTTTAAATTTAAAAATACAGCCCTTGCACTGACAGTAATTGCAGCGACTGTATCAATGGTCGCCTGTGACTCGACTGAAGAGGAGGAAGACTTTCCGGAGCAGCATTCTTTTAATCGTGTTAGTAGCTTTCCTGTTTATCTAAACAGCGACATTGCAAATGAAACCGTAGCTGAAATTGTCGCTGCTGCGGATGGCGGCAACACACTTGTATACACCGATGGCAAACTGGAAAAAATTGGCTTTGTTAATATCACGGATGTTACCGCGCCGACCCCAGCAGGCAGTATCGACGTGGGGGGTGAGCCAACTTCGGTAACCGTTGTTGGCAACTATGCTTTGGCGGCGGTTAACACGTCTATCGATTATGTGAATACCAGCGGAAATCTAGTGGTGATTGATATCACTACAAAAGAAGTGCTTGAGACAATCCCCTTGGCGGGTCAGCCGGATTCTATCGCAGTATCACCTGATGGCCTTTACGCTGCGGTGGTCATTGAAAATGAACGTGACGAAGACTTGGAAGATGGTGCTCCGCCACAAGCGCCGGCCGGCTTGCTGCAAATTATAGATCTCGAGGGTAACCCTGCTGACTGGGCCATCCGTGATGTCAGCCTGACAGGGCTTGCTAGTCTCTACGGAGATGACCCAGAGCCCGAGTATGTGGATATCAATGACGACAATATTGCCGTCATCACGCTACAGGAAAATAACCATATTATTCTGGTTGATCTGAGTGATGGCAGTATCATTAATCATTTTGGTGCGGGCTCTGTCGATCTTAATAATATCGACACCGAAAAAGATAGCCGGATAGACCCGACTAAAAGTTTGGTAAATGTACTGCGTGAACCTGATGGCGTGAGCTGGGTCGGCAACAATCGCTTTGCAACTGCAAACGAAGGTGACCTCAATGGTGGCAGCCGTGGTTTTACCGTGTTTAATCTCGACGACAGTGTGTTTTACGAATCAGCAGAATCAGTTGAGCATATCATTACTCGCCATGGCCATTTTCCAGATAAACGTGCGGGTAAAAAAGGCAATGAGCCAGAAAATGTAGAGTATGCTGTTTTCGGTGCAACAGAGTATTTATTTGTTGGTTCCGAGCGCTCCAGCGTAGTGCTGGTTTATCGTATTAGCGACGACGCTGACCCACAGTTTGTGCAATTATTGCCTGCATCCGTAAAGCCTGAAGGCCTACTGGCCATTCCAGAGAGAGATCTGTTTATTGCTGCGGGCGAAGCAGATGAACGGGGCGACAAGATTCGTTCCGCTTTAACCATCTACCAACTAGAAAAGGGCAACGCTGACTACCCTACTCTAACATCTAACAATGATGATGCTGGCCGACCTGTTGGCTGGGGTGCTCTTTCTGGCCTTACCATGGATTTACAAGACAGCAACACAGCCTACACGGTGTCAGATAGCTTCTATAAATCAAGTCGAATTTTTGCGATTGATCTTGCAGAAGACCCCGCACGAATCACCCGTGAAATTATCTTAAAGGATACAAACGGTGCACTTGCGGCAGCTGATGCCAGCCTTGTGAATAACGATAGCGAGCTGACAGTCAACCTCGACCTAGAAGGTATTAGCAGCTCAGAAAATGGTGGTTTTTGGCTGGCTTCTGAGGGAAGTGGCACCATTGGCGATACGGACAAACCCTTTAAGTTTGAAAATATGCTGGTAAATGTTTCCCCGACCGGAACGATCGAACAAGTCATCACCTTGCCGACAGAGACAGCAAATCGGCAATTACGTTTTGGCTTTGAGGGGGTGACATCCGTCATAAGCGATACAACAGAATTGCTTTATGTTGTCTTCCAACGAACATGGAGTGGAGACAAGGCCAATCACGCTCGTATTGGCCAGTACAACACCGCGACAGATAGCTGGCAGTACTTCTACTATCCATTGGATGCCGCTGAATCTGACAACGAGGGCTGGGTAGGCCTTTCTGCCATCACCTCACTTGGAAAAGACATGTTTATGGTGATTGAGCGTGATAACCAAGGTGGGCCGGATGCTGCCATCAAACGGCTTTATCAATTCTCCATTGCTGATTTATCTCCTCTTGCTGACGACGGCAGCAATGCAGTGGACTACCCTATCGTCTCCAAAGTATTGGTCGATGATTTGATGGATAACCTACTCGCAACGGGGGGGCTAGCTCTGGAGAAAGTTGAGGGCTTGACGGTGACCCCAGATGGCACCGTATTGGTGATCAATGATAACGACGGTGTTGATGACTCAAATGGCGAGACCCAGTTACTACGTTTAAAAGAATTGCTGCAATAGCTTTAAAAGCACTGATTAGAAGGCCTACATCGTATCTACTTACCGGGTAGGCTTTTTTATTTCTATTGCATGGCTTAACGCGGGTCTGTCGCGGAAAGAAAAAGCAGCGCTAGATTTCACGGCAACCCAGGCAGCTTTTTAATAACATCCGCTTTATTGCCTTTGTCCTCCCATCACGCTGAAAATTTTAACGCGCTGCTCAAAGGCTGGCCTAGATGCTTGGGCTGAACTTTTGTCAAAGACACTGAGCCACACTTTTGAAAATGACAAAATTGTGTAATGGCATCGATAAGCGCGGCAATCAGCAAGTCTTGATCAACACACGGCTTCTCCAGATAAAGTGATTTGATTTCTAAGTGGCTGGTTTTTCGATCGGCTTTACAATCCATCCGCCCAACAAACTCATCTCGGTAAAGTAGCGGTAGGGAAAAGTAGCCATACTGACGTTTAGCGGCGGGAACATAGCATTCTATTTGATAGTCGTATTGAAACAGGGACGTGAGTCGTTCCCGCTGAATAACACAGTTATCGAAGGGCGAAAGAATCAGCACGCGGTTTTTCACAGGAGGAAGGCCGCGTTCGAGCGCGCCTGCTTCCAATATAAATACTTCACCAGTGGGCAACTGCACTTGTTCTAAAGTGCCCTGTGCCAACCTTTCATTTACCAAGCTTTTCACAGCTTTGCGTAGTTCAGCGCTACGGCGCTGGTAGGTCAGCCCTTTCATAGACACGAGACCATGACAGCGTAACTGTTGATCTAATATGTGTTCGGCAAATTCTTCCATGCTGGGCATTTGCGAGTTTATATGAGGCGGCAGTACCCGTTCGGTGAGATCATAAACTTTTTGAAAGCTATCGCGACTCCTGATCATCAGATCACCTTCCATATACAACTGCTCGAGTGCCTTTTTGGCTGGCTTCCAGTCCCACCAACCTGCTCGCTTCTGGGCCTTAGTGTTTATATCTCGGGACTTTATCGGGCCATCTGAACGTATGTGTGCCAATAGCTCAGCCATAAGCTTTCTATCAGGGTTTCGATACCAATGGATTTGGCCGCTTTTAATGGCGTGCTTGTAGGGTAACGAGAAACGAAAATCAGCAATGGGTATAAATGCTGCCGCGTGTACCCAATACTCAAAAACATCCCCATCAAGCAACATCTGATTTGTCATAACTGGCTTGAATCCCGGCACTCTGGAGTAGAGGACATGGTTGTGTGCTCGCTCCACCACAGATAGGGTGTCAATCTGAACATATCCTATGTGCCTGATGGTTTTCCGTGCTCCATCCAAACCACGCCCATAGGGTTGTGCCTGAAGCAAACCCTGTGCAGTGAGGGCAAGGCGGCGTAAACGTGCTAGCTCTTGAGGATGTTTTATTTCAACCATTTATACCCAATGCTCCGGCATACTTACAATTTTGAAAATACATTAATCCCAATCATAAGCGCTGCCCCAAGCCGGAGTCCCGCTTGGTTTTGCGTTGAATGCTCGTTTTCAAAATTCCTTTATCAGAAACTATGACGCATGATTTTTTTGCGCGTGTAATCCCAGTATAAAGAAGCTCCCGCGTTAATACCGGGCTGTCCTGAGGTGGGTACATCATTGACACCTCATCAAACTCGGAACCCTGGCTTTTATGTATTGTCATGGCGTAAACCTTATCAAAGGGCGGTAAACGCGAGGGCAAAAAACCACGAGGCGCTGGGTCTGACACTGGATCAACGGGTGGAAAATAAATACGCTTCTGGTTTTGATTGGCGGGGTCGGCAAGGCAGATACCGATGTCGCCATTATAAAGCTGGTGGGAATAGCTATTTTTAGTAATCATAATCGGGCAGCCTATATACCAATCATTCTTATCAATCAGACCTTTTTGATGCAGCCTATCCTCCATCCACTGATTAATTTCCGCTACGCTCCATTCCCCTTGTCGCGTGGCGCATAAAATCTGAAAACGAGAAAATGCGCTCAGCTGCGCATTAATATCAACATGGGCATTTACCTTCTGGCAACTCTGAATAAAGTTTGCGTACTGCTGATAAGCACCTTGCAACGTTGCCTCGGCCTCCCTAAGAGGAAAAATTGAGACCCCAGTGCTATCGAGCTCTTTTCGCCAGTAGGCATCTATCACGCGAGCATCACCTACATTCACTTTACGAGCAATATCACCGATGGCACTCTTTTCATGAAAACGATAACTTTTTTGCAATTGGCAAATACTATTTGCCAGGGCGCTATCGGGAAGTTGCGAATCAATTTCTGGCTGCATATCCGCAAGTGCTTGGATGTAATTTCCAGTGTGGCGGCTAAAGGTATTATTCCCATGCGCACACAACTCTGCCAGCACACTACCGGGTTCTACCGATGCAAGCTGATCTTTATCTCCCAGCAATATTAAGCGGGCATGGTCGGGCAAGGCGCTGAGTAAAGCATGCATCATGGGTAAATCAATCATGGATGCTTCATCCACCAGAAGTAGGTCCAGATGCAAACGGTTTTGACGGTTAAAGCGAAAAGAAAGGCTGCCAGGAATAACACCTAACAAGCGATGCAGGGTTTTGGCCTGGTCGGGAATTTTTTCCCGTATCGTGCTTTCCACATTTAACTGTGACTTCGCTGCAACAATAGATTCACTCAAACGAGCGGCGGCTTTTCCGGTAGGGGCCGCGAGCTGTATATGTAACTGAGAATTTTCGAGGGCGGCTTGCTCTAACAATAATGCCAGAGTACGAGTCACTGTGGTGGTTTTACCTGTACCGGGGCCACCACTGATCAATAGCAAACGATTTTTAAGTGCGAGTGATGCAGCAACACGGGGCCAAGGGTTGTCTATATCTTTGGGAAATAAACGCTCCATCGCGTTGTGTAAATTTTCTTTAATACTCCCCTTAGGTGAACCCTGTAGCGGATTTACGGTATTGAGACATTTTAAATATTCCGCCACCTCATTTTCGTAATGCCAATAACGATACAGATATAACCGGCTACCTTCCAAACAAAGAGGGGCGATAGTTTCTGCATCATCCGCTGAACTTCTAAAACAAACCAGGGGGGAAGAACTCAGTACGTCGATCAATGCATCCGTAGCAGGTAAGCGGGGAGCCGCTGATAGCAGACCATTTTCTTCTACCTTGTTTGCTTTTTCGCTTAATCCGAACAACGGCGAAGGTAAAGATTCTAGATCCACACAGCTATGCCCTGCCCCTAACTGAAAGCTAAGCAACGCGCCCAGCCACAAAACCAATCCTTGTTGGCTATTTTCATCTTGTTCTTCCGGTAACTGTTCTGCTAGAAAACGAGCAAACTGGTAATCAAGGGCACGAATAAAACCTTGTTTATAGAGCTTGTTTAATTCACCTAATACCTGCTTGGGATGATACGGGTTTTGCTTAGACATTCGCTTCCTCCCCACTATCTAGCAACACCGCCGCGTCTAATTCTTCAATGGTATGAAACTCTGGTTTATTAAAGTACACACCATAACCGAGCTTATCTTTGTGCATCCCGCGTAGAAATAAATAATACACACCACCAAAGTGAGTCTGAAAGTTATAATCCTTTATACGATGTTTCAAATAACGATGCAGGGCCAAGCTATAGAGCAAATATTGCAAGGTGTAATGGTGCTCTGCCATCACCGGGGCCAACTTATCTGGGTGGTAGTTTTCGACATCATCACCCAGATGGTTGGACTTATAATCAAGAATAAAATACTGCCCCTTCCATTCAAAGATAAGATCAATAAACCCTTTTAGGTAGCCGCGCTGGGGCATAAACTCTAAGGCAGTATATTCGCTTTCTGGCTGGAGCTGTTGTTCGAATTTCTGCAAGGTGTGGCTTTTTAAAATACCCACGGGCAGCGTAAACTCCAGTTCAACGAAACGTTTTTGGCGGGTAATTTGGTTTAAAGAAACAACATCATCTTGTTCGTCTGGCTTGTTTAACGGTGTTTGCAACACTTCGCAAACTAATTCCACTAACACGTCGCGCCATTCATTCTCAAAACCGGCAAGCAGAAGCTTGTCTTCAGTAAGGGTTTCCAAAGCCGCTTGATCAAAACAAGCAAAATCTATATTTTCAAACAGACTGTGCATTAGCGTGCCGGCCTGCGCGCCTTTAGGAAAGGTGAAAACATTTCGCTCTTCTATTTCACTGGCCGTTTGGGTTGTAGCCCCGCCGTCATCCTGCAGTGCGTCAAGATCCATTTTCTCTGAGCGCAAAGGGTCATTTAGGCCCAATGTTTTGTGGCCTACACGACGGGTTAATGCAGTAAAGCTACTAACGCGCCAGTTACGCTCAATGCTGCCGGTAAACCGCCTGGCCTGAAGTTCTCTATTTTCAGGGTTAAGGGGCGTAAATACCTGCGGCGCTCGATCCTCTTCAGGGTCAAGAGTCCGCACATGAATATGGGGTGAGTTTTTTTCTAATTCACTGAGTTGCGTATCGAGTTGCTTGCCTTCCCCTTTCACAAGCAAAGAACCCAAGGCTGTTTTGTGTAAATCACTGCCTTTTCTATTACCCACGCTGACATCGGCAATACCAAGATAACAGCGGTAGACACTACGCGTTAAGGCCACATAAAGAAGTCGTAAATCTTCGGCCAAGCGCTCCAGCTCTGCCTTTTCCAAGGCCTCTTTTTTTCCGCCCAAATCAAGCACTTTTTTATGCTGAGTTTGATCCTGATAAAGCGCCACCTTGGCAGTTTTATAACTACAAGCAAAAGGAATAAAAACGATGGGATATTCCAAACCCTTACTTTTATGAATAGTAACAATTTGAACGCGCTTGCGGTCGCTTTCCAAGCGCAACAGGGTTTCATCAGTGGCTTCTTCTTCGGATTCAAGTTGCTGAAGAAACCAGGCTAACAATTCCTTCTCACCGGATAGTTCACTGGCGGCATTTTGCAGTAGCTCACTTAGATGTAAGATATTAGTGAGAACGCGCTCTGCGTTATCACTACACTGAAGTCTCGCCATCAATTGACGGCGTTGAAAAACCAAGTGCAACATGGGAAGCACACCCTGTTTAACCCATAGCTCTTGATAAGCACCAAACTCTTGTAGAACACCTTCCCACTGGCTGTCATCAAAAAACAAAGCCTCCAGCTCGCTCTGTTTGTATAAAAACAGGCCTGAACTAAGAGCGCTGCGAATTGCTCGCTCATCGCCCACAGATGAAGACTGCCCTCCCCAAGTATTTTGCTTCGCATCAATACTGAGGCTACTAATAGCGATGAGCAACAGATAAAGATCGGCCGCTTCTGGGCTATCGAACACCCCATCTTTAGTGCTGAGGTACACCGCGTCCACATTACGTTGCTGTAGTTGCTGTTGAATTAATGCTGCTTCATGCCGATCACGCACTAGCACAGCAATATCCTCGCTTGCCAAAAATTTGCCACCGATGTGGGCCTGCCCTGCTACACCTGCATTTAGAAGGTAAGCTATTTCATCGGCACAGAATTCTGCTTGATATTGCTGATAAGTTTGCTTATTAACCGGCTTCTCGCTTTTCAATAAAAAAAACTGCAGCGCCGCCGAGGACTGCTCGTTCCCCGTGTTTTTTAGCGGTGCTTTATCGGCTTGTCCTCCGCTGTTAACGGCTAGAAAGGGAATAGCTTCATCGTAAATAAAAGGCTTCTTTGAAAATTCAAATAAGCAGTTAGTCGCTTCCACCATAGCGTGGGTCGAGCGCCAGTTAGTATCCAAATGGAAATGGTTTTCCACCTCTTGCTTTGCGCGCATATAGGTAAATATATCCGCATTGCGAAAACTGTATATCGCCTGCTTGGGGTCACCAATTAAATAGATAGCACTATTGGGGGAGTTAAAATAGATACGCTCAAAAATACCATACTGTGTCAGATCAGTGTCTTGAAATTCGTCAATCATGGAAACTGGATAAAGCGTACGAATACGGCTAGCCAGCTCTGAGCCAAAATCACTGTGCAGCGCATCATTTAGCTGGGTGAGTAAATCAGAAAAACCAAACACTTGCTGCTGCTTTTTGAGATCTTTTAAGCGTTGACGAATATCGATAATGCCCGCATGCTGAATTAATTCTTTAAGAGGCAGCGGTTCTTCATGTAAACGTTCGATTTTTTCGAATATTGGATGGCGAGGTTCGCTCCCCTTTGACGTTTTTTCTGATAACTCCGACTGAGAGAATTTAGCCAACGGCTCCGGCAATGTGTAGGCCTTTTCATCATTGCAAAAATCATCAACAGCCACCAACCACTTGGGCAGGTTCCTTTTGCTGTAACTTCTCTTACTAACATCTGACTGCTCAATAATTTCTTGTATATCTTCGCGCTCGATTAGCCAGTCTTGTTTGAAGCGCTTCAGTGTTTCCATCCACTGATCAAGTGCTTGAGAGATCATTGTTGCAGTATTCAATTTTTCTGAATCACTGCATGTTTCTTTTTGCGTTTCTTCGCGTGGAAGTAGAGGGTAAATCTCCAAGCCTTCCCGCTCCACCATGGCAGATATACCTGCCATAAAACTCTGAGGGCTTGCCCAGTATTGGCTCACTACGGCCATGTGCTCAGACTCAAGGGAATACATCGTTTCACGCCAGAAATCAAAACTGGCTGTTTCCTTAAGTGCTTTTTCATCCTTCACTAAATTCATATCGAACAAAACACCGCACTCGAAGGCATTCTGTTTGAGCATACGCTGACAAAATCCGTGGATGGTAAAAATTGCTGCCTCATCCATTTGTTGTTCAGCCATATCCAAGCGCTGAATTAAGTAGGGGTGGCTTTGCTTTGGGAAATCCTTCAGTAATTGCGCAAGAAAATCATCCCCCTTTACACTGCCCATTAAAAACGCCCGCTTTGCCTGATGAATGCGGGTGCGAATTCGCCCTTTTAGTTCCTGCGTGGCCGCATCGGTAAAAGTGACCAACAAAATATCACTCACATCAAGAGGACGACCAAAGCCCGTTAATAAGTCACCGTGACCAAGCAATAAACGTAAATAGAGACTGGTGATGGTATAAGTTTTTCCTGTGCCCGCGCTCGCTTCAATAAGGTGAGTGCCTTGCAGGGGGAAAGAAAAGGGATTGAGGTGCAAAGATGGATTAGTCATTATTTACTCCGCTTTTTTCCTCTGCCATAGATTGCCCCAAAGGAGTAAATATTGTTTCTGCCAAATTAAAGAGCGGCTCGGCAACATCTTCAAGACAAGGGTAGATGCGTGCAACAGCGGGGTCACTGACTTCTGGCTGTATGGGCGAGTGACTCGTGCCATAAAACCGGCTTTGCGCCTTACTCCATGCGCTGGAATCATTTTCTTCTGGGCTGCTTTTTTTAGTTTCCAAAAATTTTGTGCGATACCACTCCCAAGCAGTTTCAGTAAAAAACGGCAGAGGGGAAGACTGCCCCCTTTGATAAATTTGAATCAATTCACCAAGGTGCACCAGGGCCTGTTCTCGACTAAGCGGCTTAAAGTGAGCTTCTTCCAACACGGCTTTCTTTTTACTTTTTCCGATACCCAGCAAATGTGTACCATTAAATTCAGGGTGCTCTGATGCACAAAGAGCTAAGTGTGCAATCCAGCTGGAAATATAATCTTTACCCTTTAGTGCGGACACTCGGTAATCGACATGGCATCCTTGGTAATGGGATTGCAACCAGCCTTCCAATGTGACACCGTTTACTTCCTTGAGATGAATTTCAATGGCCGACTTGTTTTTTCTTTCATAGTCACTCAAGGCCTCCAATAAAATATGAACATCACCTTCCGCTTTCTGTAGGCTTTTTTCACCGGCATAACCTGTCGGCAGTAAACCAGTACCCAATTGATAGTTCGTATAATGCTGCTTATCGTCTTCAGCATTTTGAGGCGATGATAGCTGGTACTCCAGAAAGTCTTGTTTCAATTGATAGTGGCTTAAGCCATCGATCACAAAGGGCTCATGCTCAACTAAACTGCTAGTGGGTAGGTTTAAATCCACTTGCAGACAATGCCGCATAAAATATCGACAAGGCTGTATAAAAAAATTCTGCAAGGTCGCAAGAGGAATGACCTCCTGTGCAGTGAAGGCATCATTTTCTTTCGCTTGTGTCATGCTGGGCGAGAAATCGGAAAAATGAGAGTCTTTTTTATCTGTTGATGCTTGTGTTACCAAATCAGCATTTGAAAGAGGGAGGTTCGGCAACCACGCCTTAGCATAGCTAAAGCACAGAGGGCTTTCTGGGTTTTTAATAAAGTTGTCCGCGCTAAAAGCTTGCACAGCGTGACGAGTAATGAGGTATTCGCGCAAGCTGTTGGCACTATCATCAAGAGATAGATGACCATCATCAGCGAGACGGTAATTATTGAGGCAATATTCCAGTAACTCACTGAGTAACACTGATGGTTGTTTTTCACTGTTATCTTGAATACTACTCCCTACCCAAGAAAGATAGAGCTTAGTTTCCGCCGCCAGTAAGGCCTCAAGAAATAAAAAACGTTCTTCATCACGCCGCGATCGATCACCCGCCCGGAATTGATGGGCCATTAAATCAAAACCTAAGGACGGCATCGCAACGGGGTAATCCCCTTCGTTCATACCGAGCAAGCACACCACTTTAAAGGGAATGGCACGCTTTGGTAGCAGCGTGCAAAAGCTTACCTGGCCGTTAAGAAAATGGGAGCCACTATTACTTTCATTAAGACAGGCTGAGATAGACTGCATAAATAAACTGTGCGAAAGGCTTTGGCTATAGGCCGCCTGCTCGCTATATTTCTTTAAACGTTCCAAACCACCCCATAATGCTTGCAGCGCCAGCTCCTCACCCGCTTCAAAGACAAAAAAATCATCCACTATCTGGTGAGTGAGAGTAATCCATTCGTCCACCGTATGAGATGCCGCCAACTGTTTTCGTGCAAGATCCAAACAATCAAGCAGAGATGCCAACTTTCCCGCTAGCACTGCCGTTAAACCACTGACTTCGTTATAGCTGGCAATGCCTTGATACACACTTTGGCCGCCCATGCTGAAACCTGCCAACATACGACGCAAACCAAAGCGCCAACTGTTCTGTTCAAAGGCGGGTAAATCCAGTGCACTGCGGTGCTCACCATCCATGCCCCAGCGAATACCGCTTTCTTCTACCCACTGGCTGAGGGTTTCCATATCCTGGGCATCTATTTGAAAGCGAGAACGAATTGCTGGCAGCTCGAGAAGCTCCAAGACTTCACTAACACTTAAGCGGCTGGCTGGCAGTTGCAGTAAACTTTTCACTCTGAGCAGCAGCGGCTCTTCACTGCCGACACTGCGATCTGCAACAGAAAACGGTATTTTTCTCGCGCTATCAAATACGGCGTGAATAAGAGGGCTATAGCGATCAATGTCCGGCACCATCACCACGATATCTTTAGGTGTCAGATCAGAATGCTGCTCAAATAAATGCAATAGCTGGTCATGCAGCACTTCCACTTCACGCAGAGGGCTGTAGTTATTGTGGAATGAAAGACTAAAATCACTTGCTGCAATAGCTGCTTTATTTTCACTATTGCTATCAAACAACAAATCACCGGACCGATCTAAACCATCGAGAATATCCTGCTGAATATTACTCAGTAAGTGCCGCCTACCAGGGTCGATGTAATAATCGGATTCGTGTATTTCCAGACCCTGTAACTGCCCCAACAGCTCCCGTCCTTGTTTTCCCAGAGAGGAAAGCAAGGCATGGCTTTGCCTATTGAGTGCTTCTGCATCCATCTCGATTATATTGTCAGACCGCTTTCCCTGCACCAACCTTGCCTCTTCGGCGGATGTTTTCAAGTCACCCCAATAGATACGACAAGGGTTCGCCACTAAAAGATAAACATCCCGATATTCTGCCAGCACTTGCAAAGCGTCTAAATAGATAGGTGGTAAATTATTAAAACCGAATAAAAAGAGCCTCTGCGGCAGGTCAGCGAGTCGCTGCTGGGATATTTCTTTTTCATTTTTTAAACGCCAAACAAACTGCTCAAAAAGACCCGCTCGATGCAGGGCTTTCCGGTCTAACCCCGTAATCCGCTCACACAGGGCGCGCCATAAAATGGGCTGCCAAGGCTGCTTTTCGGCAGCCATATTTCCGCCTTCACTCCAGTCGTTGATCCAGTCAATACGATATAAAAGGTATTGATCAAAAACATCTGCTATTTTTGTTGCTAATTGATAACTGCGTAACTCATCACCATCTGCAAGATAATGTTTTAAAGGCAGGAAAGCATCGTTTTCTAGCTGAGTGGGCAATATTTCAAGTAAGTGCCAAAGCAAAACATCTTTATTAAAGTCCGACTCTTTCGGCACATCTTCTAGTACGGCGTGAAATAGTCGCCATAAAAAGTTAGAAGGCATGGGGTAATCAATATTGGCTGACACGCCCAAGGCATCGGCCAGACCAAGTTTCAACCATTGACTCAGACCGGTGCCAGGCACCAGTATCTGCTCCGCCTGAAAGGGGTCAGACAAGGGCTCAGTTTTTAGGGTAGATACCACCACCTGTTTTAATACGGGCAGTTCGTTGGAATAAATACAGTAGAGCATGGCTTATGTTTGTCTCACGCTAATTCATTCTATTTTAAGTTTCAGAACTTTTTTCCCAAGGTGCTATCCACAAAGCGTGGCTGAAGTGACGCGCAGCTTGGGTACGACTGCATGGATGCAGGAGGTAGAGCAACGCATGGAGCAGTTGCCGAGATCGAAGTGAAACCCAACAATTTTGAAATACGCTTGATTGCTTTGATTTTAATGCAACGGAATTAAATAAGCCTTTGAATCAGCTTCACAATTAAAACAATCATGTTGGGTTTCACTTCGCTTAAGCCAAGCTACAGAAAGTTCATTGTCCTTCTCTCAATACCAACATGGGACTTTTTGTCAGCACTTTTCGCGCACTGAAAGTACCTAATAGTGCCAGCAGTAAAGCCGCTGCCACCGGCACAAAAGCCCAAGCCCACCACAAAGGGCTATAGTCCGCTTGAAAAATATAACGGCTGGCAAGAAATGAAACTAACTCCGTGCCGAGTACCGCCACAATGCCGGCAATAAGCCCCATGCTGCCGAATTCACTCCATTGGCTACGCCGAATTAAATCACGCTGGGCACCCAGGGTGCGCATCAATGCACCCTCTTGTAGTCGCTCATCCAGAGATGCTTGCACGGCGGCCAATGTCACCATCAAACCTGCAGCCAGAACAAATAGCAGCACGTATTCAATGGCAACAATTACCTGACTAATAATAGCTTTAAGCTGATCTAATACCGCATCCATCTCAAATACAGTAATGGCTGGAAATGCTTTCACCATATCCTTCAACAGTATTTTTTGCTCTGGCGCCATATAGAAACTTGTCATATAGGTAGCGGGTAGATGCTCAATACTGCTCGGGTTAAATACAAAGTAAAAATTCGGATGAAAGCTTTCCCACTTTACGGCACGAATACTTGTTACCTCGGCCTGCCAGTTTTGCCTGCCAGTAAAAAATGTTAAGCGATCACCAATTTTTACACCTAGCTTTTTCGCCAATCGGGATTCAATCGACACCTCTGGAAAGTCCGACACTTGCCCCTCTTGCCACCATGTTCCTGAGAGTATTTTATTTTCCTCTTGCACGGTATCAGACCAGGTAAGGTTTAGTTCTCGGTTCAGACTTTCATTATTTTTTTCTTCCTTGGTCACCGCCTGTTTTACCGGCACGCCATTTATTTCAATGAGTCGCCCTCGACTCATGGGGTAGATCTTCGAACTCACCAGCTGCTGTTCGCGCAGATAGTTTTCAAATAATGGCACCTTGTCGGGCAGAATATTGATAACAAAATGATTGGGCGCATCGTCTGGCAAAGATTGCTGCCAGTTGTTAAGCAAATCAGTGCGGATAAATATCACCACCAGCATGGCCATCAGCGTCAGTGCAAAAGCCAGAGTTTGCACCAGGGTTTCGCCTTTTCTACGCAATAGATTTCGTAAACCTGCACGCATTGAAAGGCTCAATAAACCACTGCTTTTTTCCAACAAGACAAAAAGCAGTGCTATCAACAAGAGGGTGAGCAGAAATACCAGCACAGCGCCACCGAGCACGCTTAGCGTTAAAATCAAACTGCCGGTGTAGAACCACATTAATGCGATAACGATCAACAAAGCGCTGCCATATACAAACCAGCCAGAAAGCGGCAAGGGTTTGAGGTCTTTACGCAACACTCGCAAGGGAGAAACGGCTCGCAAGCGCATAACGGATGGCAAAGTGAAGCCCAATAGCACCACCAAACCCAGCCCCAAGCCTGACCAGGCAGCATGCCAGTCTGCCGCTGGCACCACCTCAGGCAATAAGTCTTTAAGAAGATAAAGCAGTATAAATTGCGCCGACCAACCCAAGGCGATACCCAAAATACTGCCCACTAGTGCAATCAGCAGCATTTGAAATAAATAGATAAACATCAGGTCATTTTGTTTACAGCCCAGACAACGCAAAATGGCACTGGCATCAAAATGACGCGCACTATAATGCTTAGCGCTCACTGCAATGGCCACTGCGGCGAGTAATACCGCAATTAAGCTAGCAAGGCCCATGAAGCGCTGTGCGCGTGTGAGCGCGCCACCCACAGTGGGCTGCTGCTCACCCGGTGTGATAATTTTCTGCCCTGGCTCAAGCTGTGGAGTCATCCAGTTTTTAAACTCAGCAATGGCATCGCTTTCCCCTGAAAGCAGGGTGTGATAATCCACCCGACTGCCTTCCTGAATCACCTCGGCCCGCGCCAGGTCACCCTTGTGCATCATGACGCGTGGCGTAAAGCTGTACATGCTGCCACCTCGATCCGGCTCAAAAATCAGCACCCTGCTTACCGTCAGCGTCACCGCACCAAGGGTCAGCGCTTGCCCCACTTCCATGCTTAAGTCATTGAGTATGCGCGCATCGACCCAGGCCTCCCCCGTTGGCGGTCCATTTCGAGTCGTTTGACCTTCCCCATAAGCGCTGGTGCTGGTTTTTAGTGAGGCTTTCAAAGGGTAGTTATCCCCGACCGCTTTCACGCTGACCAGCAGCATCTCTTCACCATGCAGCACAACGCTGGAAAAAAAGTGGACGGTTGTGTGGAGAAGTTGCGCTGCATTCGCCCTGCTTTGCCAGCTTTCTGAGCCACTTGCTTTTAGGGGGCGAGAACTGTGAATCACCAGGTCACCTCCCACCATATCACCGGCCTTGTAAGTCATGGCTTTTTCAATTCGATCCGTAAAAAAGCCAATGGCAGTATGACTGGAAATGGCAATCAGCAGCGCCACCAGAAGTATGGTCAGCTCACCGGCTTTCCATTCTCGCCAGCATAGTTTGAGTGCCAGACGAATGCGTAGGGAAAGGCTCATTGTAAGCCTTCCTGGCCAAGTGCTTGTGGCGGCATGTCTGTTTCACTGACGCCACAAGCAGCTAAGCGCCCGCCATCGATGGTGATTTCCAACTCACAGCGCGCTGCCAAGCTTGGATCGTGGGTCACCAAAACCAAGGTCGTATTGTTTTCCTCATTGAGTTGGAACAACAAATCAGCGATACGGCTGCCCGTAGCACGATCAAGATTCCCCGTGGGTTCATCTGCAAATAGCAAAGCCGGGCGGGTCACAAAGGCCCGCGCCACGGCGACACGCTGCTGCTCACCGCCAGACAGCTGTTTGGGGTAATGCTTCAAACGATGACTGAGGCCCACATGGTTCAGCATTTCCATTGCGCGCTGCTGTGGTTTGTCTTCATCAAGCAGCTCCAGCGGTAACATAACGTTTTCAAGCGCGGTTAAATTCGGCATAAGCTGAAAGGATTGAAAGACGAAACCCACGTACTGGGCTCGCACCGATGCACGCTGGTCTTCATCCAGATCGGTGAGTGCATGGCCCGCAAGATGAATACTGCCAGCGCTGGGTTGATCCAAACCCGCGAGCAAACCCAACAAGGTGGACTTCCCAGAACCCGACTTGCCCACAATAGCCAGGGATTGCCCCGCCTTGATAGCCAGGTTGATAGGCTCTAATATCCGAATGGTCTCTTGCCCAAGAGTTACGACTTTTTCCACCCCTTGCGCTTCAAGGATGCGGGTGTTCTTATTGTTATTCTGTTTACTATTCATTAAATGAGGCCTATACAAAAATTCATTGGAGGAAAGGCTCGAAGTTTATGATGTATTCATTGGCTAGTGGCTGCACTCTTGCTTCTAGCCACTGGCCCGGAAATACGCAAACTCGCCACAAATGCTTCGTATTATGGGCGATAAGCGAAGCACTGACTATGGCATAAACCAGGGCAAGGACTGCGCTACCTTATAGCTTCTAGCAGTGATACTTGCCCGTGCACAACGAAACTACCCACTCAAGGGCATCAACGTAGCAAACATGCAGAGACATTAACACCGCCTGCACCGCTGCGTATTGAAAACCCGGCTAGAAGCAGCATCTGAATCGCTTAATTAGGCTTTAAATAATTCATACTGGCCCAAATTACTAAGTACAGTGAACCAAACCTTATATTCAAAGTCTTTAATTAAACCTACTAATAGGAACAGGAAAAACATCTATGTTACGGATCGGTTTATTTTTAGCGACTAACCTTGCCGTGATATTGCTTGCCAGCATCACCCTGCAAATTATTGGTATAGACTCGTATTTTGATCAAAGCGGTAGCGGACTTAACCTTACCAGCCTACTTATATTTTGTGGTGTTTTTGGCGTAAGCGGTGCCATCATTTCACTCTTTTTATCCAAAACTATCGCCAAGTGGTCTGCGCGTGTGCATATTATTGACACACCAACGAACCAAACAGAAAGGTGGCTCGTTTCAACCGTTACAGATCTGTCGACTAAAGCGGGAATCGGTATGCCGGAAGTCGGAATTTTCCCAGCCCAGCAAAGTAACGCTTTTGCAACCGGGTGGAACCGCAACAACGCATTGGTCGCTGTGAGCGAAGGGCTATTGCACAGAATGAGTGAGGATGAAATTCGTGCCGTACTGGCCCACGAGATTTCCCATGTTAGCAATGGAGATATGGTAACACTGGCCTTAATTCAGGGCGTGATAAACACCTTTGTTATGTTTTTTGCCCGCATTATTGGCTCCGCCGTAGATCGCGCGGTATTTAAGCAAGAGCACGGACACGGCATGGGGTTTTATATTGTTACATTTGTTGCGGAAATTGTTTTTGGTATTTTAGCGTCCGTTATCGTCATGTGGTTTTCACGTTATCGTGAATTTCATGCAGATGCTGGTGGAGCAAACCTGGCGGGTCGAAACGCGATGATTAATGCGTTAAGACGCTTACAGCAAGAACAAGAAGCACCCAACCAACTACCCGACAGTATGGTAGCCTTTGGCATCAACCAAGGTTTACGCACAGGGATGATGGCTTTATTCGCCAGTCATCCACCCTTGGAGAAACGTATTCAGGCACTGCAGGAAAGAAGTGGATAAAAACAACGCAAAGCCGAAATGTGTATAGCCTCGCATCTCGATAACAGCCAATAGACTTCGATTTACTCGAAAGGACCGTGAAACGCCAAGCGCAATGCCGGTCAATTCACCAGCGACCGGCATATCTTCTTACTAAAAACCAATTCAGCACAGCCAAACCGCTGCGTTTACGCACCTATAAAAATACCCCAATGTCATTCTAGAAACATGCCTTTGCTGAAAAACAACCGTAAACACACTCAGGAGTTAAGGCTTCAGAGAGTTACCGCTTGACGCTGAAACTATATTGGGGAAACACAAAGTACAGAGCCGCCCTCGAAGTAATCATTTTATTTCATTGCTACCTAGAATACTTCGTAACGACTGACCACCAAATAGCTGATCACGCCGTTCAGCCTCTGCCCTAAATAGATTATCAATAGCGGTATAGCGCCCTCGCGGGGGCATAGAGCCATCCACCGCAAGAATGATATCTCTTAACATTATGGTGTCTGTATCTCCCCCAGGAAGGTACTCGTCCTTCTTATCTTTACCTTTTAGCAGCAATCCATTTTCAACCAGCCGCATCAATAAGGGCGACAACACACTCTCACTGAAACCAAGCTCATGCACCAACTCTGACATACTGCAACCATGCCTCCCCTCCTGAAATTTTTTCCCAACGCTCACCATAATTTGAAAAGCAATTTGTCGTTGTTCAACACCACTTATATTTAGCTGATCTCGGGACACATGTACGGCATGAGGGTTCTGCCAATAAAAGCTGAAATTTGCTCCGATAAGAAAAATCAACCAGCTCAAGAAGAGCCAAATCAACAGGAGTATCGCGATGGCAAATCCAGAGTAAATAACCTCATACCTTGCTGAGCTCATGGCAAATGAGGAAAACAGCATGCCACTCAGCTTCCAAAAAAAAGCACTTACTAGTGCGCCAGCAACAGCCGCCCTGAGTTTTACTGGAGTATTTGGAATAACCCTGAAAAATACCGCTATAACTCCCACAGTAATCAGAAATGGTAAAAGCCGTATTCCTATCCATAAAGCGGCGTTGATGACATCCAAAGAAACTAAATAATCAACCAGCTTAGAATTAACTATAAAAGGCACAACCACCGCAACAAGTATTAGAAAAACCGGCGCCAGCACTACTATTTTTAGGTAGTGATTGAATTGCTCAACCATGGAACGCTGGTGGGCATATTGCCAGATGTAGTTCAAGGCGCCCTCAACCCGACGAAACAACGACGTTGCAGTATAGAGAAGCACCAAAATACCAAAACCGCCTAGTACAGCGATGTTTATACTGTCTATAAAGCTAAAAATCTGTTGAGAAAGCTCCTCACCTTTTGCACCCATTGGGGATAAAAATTCACTAATAATCGGGGCCAATTTGTCTTGATAACCCAGGGACTTAAGCAAAGACACTGTCAAGGCTAAAATTGGTACCACCGACTGAAGCGTGATATAGACCAAACTCATGGCATAAAGCTGGGTTTGGCCCAGCATAACGTCTCGCCCAACCCCATAGCTACACTGCCCAACTTTAACCAAAATCGCCTTTAGGCCACGGAGCTCAGAGAGGTCTGCTTGTAAAAATTGATCAATGTACTGTTTTAATAATGTAAGCGTCATAATAGTAATTGAAACGCGAAACCCTCTTCAAACGCAAACTATTTGCCCGAGTAAATACACTATTATTTATCGGCTCCACCCCATACTTGCAAATATACCCCTAACTGCGTTATCGATTTTGAGAAGAGCACACTGACTTGTATCAGGAGCCTCCGTTGCCACCACAAGTTAGCACCACCCTAACTCGCCTGACTCCGTCCCTTCAATGAGACCAGTAAAAGGAATCCTACCCCAAAGCACCAGGAACAACGATTGACCTGCCCTCCTTGATCAACAACCAGATGAGCTCTAATATTCGCTTAGTTTCTGTTTCGGTAGCGATTCGCCCACCATCCGGACTTAGATCGCTCGATGTCACACTGTTTCCCACACTTAACTCGTTGCGCCATGACTATGAAAAAATTTATTAGCAAAACGGCCCTGCTTCAAACGAGCATTGTGCTGCTACAGGCTGCGATTTTATTTCTGGCCACTGGCCCAGCAAACGCAAACGCACCACAAAACTTACTTATTATGGGCGATAGCCTCAGCGCTGGCTATGGCATAAACCGAGGCAAAGACTGGGCCACGCTGCTGGCCCAGCAACTAAAGAAAAGCCACCCCCACATCAAGGTCATTAATGCGAGCATCAGTGGCGAGACCACATCTGGTGCCCTCGCGCGCTTACCCGCCATTCTCGCTAGCACCCAACCTCGCTGGGTGCTGATCACCCTCGGTGCCAATGATGGCCTCAGGGGCCAATCTCTGAGCGCTATGGAAAAAAATCTGAGTGACCTCGTTACTCTGATACAACAACATGGGGGCAAGGCACTGTTAGCGGGAATGTATCTGCCACCCAATTACGGCAAGGTCTTCAATGAACGCTTTCACGCCGTCTATGTCCAGGTTGCCAGAAAGCAAAACCTGCCCTTATTGCCCTTTTTGCTCAAGGACGTAGGCGGCAATATGACATTAATGCAAAATGACGGCTTGCACCCCAATGAAGAAGCCCAGGCTATTATTTTTCGTAATGTGTGGCCGTTTTTATTAGGGAATATTTAGACGAGATGAAAGAAACCATTCTGCCTTTTTCACCCGAGAAAGAATACTTTACCGAAGAGCTTTGCCACATTATTGAATTAAGCAATTCAGATAAAGACGAAGACGTATCCATCGCCCAGGCTCGCGTAGAAGCAGGTGTCAGCACTCGCTGGCATCGACTAAAAAATACCGTCGAACGTTATTATATTGTCAGCGGAGAAGGGCAAGTAGAGATTGGTGATCTTTCAGCACGGCAGGTTAGCATAGGTGATGTGGTAATAATTCCTGCTTCGTGTCCGCAGCGAATTCACAACACCGGGGATAAAGACTTAATTTTTTTGGCCATCTGCTCGCCGAGGTTTTTACAAGAAAGTTATGAAGATTTAAGCCAGAAAAACAATCTCAGCTAATACAAACCCCATTATTTATATATTTTATTTAAGAGCAAGCTCACACAATGGCAATCACTCCTCGCTTATATCTACGTAAGACCAAACAAATTACATATGGATTCTTCCTACCCATATTAGTAAGCACTTGCCTCACTCTTCTACCTATCGAAGCCCTCTCTGGAAATAATGATTTAATCAACGTCATTGATGGCATCATAAAAAACACAAAACAAAGCCTGCAAGACATTTCTACCCAAATTGCCGCATTAGAGGGGAGTAATGAACTAACCGAGCTTCAAAAAAAAGAACTCTCATTACTTTTACGACAACGAGATTTCACCCAGAAAACTCTCAACTCGGCACAACGAACTAGCGAAATCCACACCCAGTCTAAGCAAGCGCCTAACCGCTTAAGCCAAATTGAAAAAGAACTAAGCAACCCCTTGCCTAATATACCGTCGGTTAATACAAACAAGCCACTAGAAAAGCTTGAACTCGAACTACAAGATGCCAACCTTGAACTGTCTGCAACTAGAAAGTTACGCATAGAACTCAATTCCAAAGCCGCCCAACGAGCGGAACGCTTACAACTCTATTCAGAAAAAACAGCCTCCATTATCAAGCAGCTCGACACTCTCACCCCGAAACTCGCAGGCACTGGCGGCACAGACAATGATGCACTGCAATCGACTTTAAAAAATACAGCCCTGGCAGAGCAACGCCTTCTTACTCAAAAACTTCATGAACTAAGTCTAGAGAAACGCAGCTACGAACTGGGGCGCGAACTGTTGCGCGCTCGGCGGCAACTCGCTGAGCGCCAAGTGTTAATTCAGGAAAAACGACTGAATATATTAGAAGCTGCTGTCATTGACCTTAAAACCAAGGCCGCCGCCAAAGCAGTAAAAGCTGCGGGCAGTGCCAGCGAGGCCGCTGAAAATGCGCACCCGCTGATTCAAGCTATCACCAATGAGAACATGCAGATCGCCGCCGAACTCACTCAAGTATCCGTCCTGGCCAAGCAACTGAGCCAGGAGAAGAAAGATGCCCAAGCGACCCTCGATAGGCTTTCGATTCAATACAACGATGTGCAAAAGAGACTCTCCCAAATCGGCCTTACCGACGCCATCGGATTAAAGCTTCGTAACGCCAGAAATCAACTTCCCGACCCCAGCATTTATAATGCCTCTTTGAACAATCACCATGCGGAAGTAAACCGTGTTCAACTCCGGCGCATTGAAATGGAAGATCAGCTACTAGAATTAGTAGACATTGAACGTATTGCACAAAAACGTATAAACCAAGCAAACCTACCTGCAGGAAAGTCCATCCAGTCCTTACAAACTGAACTCATCCGATTGCTACGCGAGAATAAAGATAAGTACATCAACGAACTTCTTAATGCCTACGATAGCTATTTCGAAGACAACTTACTTCCCACCATAGAGTCCCAAAGAATGCTGGTTGGTGTTATCAATGAATATAAGGAGTTTATTGACTCTCGAATCCTTTGGGTCCAAAGCTCCCACCCCATCGAAGTAAATGATTTTCGACGCGCGGCGAATGCCTTTACGTGGCTATTTAGCCCAAGGTTTTTAGCCCAGCTTCGCAACGGCATTATAAAAGACATTCAATCCAATGGTATTGTTTACCTGCCCTTTCTCGGTATTGCTATTTTCTTAACTACCTCACGCCGACGCATTAAAAAACAGCTGGCCAGTTACGGTAAAAGTGCACTGAACTTACAGCGAGCGAGTTTTGTTGATACATTATGGGCATCGCTACTGACATTTCTTTTAGCTTTATTATGGCCGCTTCTATTCATCTTTTTTGCTTGGCGCATCGCTCATATTGATGCAGACCCAAGCAAAATCGCGTCTTTCTCGCACGCCTTGATCGGTGTCTCTCAAGTGCTTCTATTTATACTGTTTGCACGGAACATCTTCAGGGAAAATGGCTTAGCAGAGCGCCACTTTTGCTGGAACAGCGAACATCTCGCTCTATTACGAAGACAAACATCCTGGTTTTTTCCGGTAATTATTCCATTAAGCTTTATTTTAATTGCCCTCAATGAACAGCCTTCACGCGCGCATTACGACTCTTTGGGCCGCACCTCCTTTATTCTGCTTATGTTGGCGGTCAGCTTATTGCTACAACGACTATTGAACCCAGAAAGTGGCCTGCCAGCTAAATATCTCAATACGCATTCTCACAGCTGGGTAACAAAACTAGCATCCGTCTGGTACCCACTTGCTATCTTCTTTCCGCTGGCGCTGGCTATTAGCTCCGGCCTGGGTTTTGTATATACATCCATCCAACTAGGTTCTTATTTAACGCAATCCTTATACCTTATATTTTCCCTGATTTTGTTGCGCGCCCTGCTCATCCGCTGGTTAACTGTTACGCACCTTAAGCTACTGCTAGATAAATCCCTCGCAGAACAGTCAAGTGAAGAGAAACCCGACAGTAGTCCAAATCACCAAAAAATGACCCCGCCTGCCGAACAAATAGAAGAAGAAAGTTCTGCAGTACAAGAGCAGCCTGACACAACAACTCAGGTCGACTTGAGTGCAGTCAGCGAGCAAACCCTCAAACTTCTAAACAGTGCTTTCTGGCTGGCAATTCTAGTGATACTCAGCATTATTTGGGCAGACGTGCTCCCCGCACTAAAAATATTCGATGAAATAGTACTTTGGAACTCAACTATTCCAGGCGCGATAGAGGCAGGCAGTGCGACCACTATCAATCCAATCAGCCTAGCCGACGGCATGTCGGCGATTTTAATATTAATAGTTATGTATTTCGTTTCCCAGAACATCCCTGGCTTATTGGAAATTGCCATACTACAGCGCCTGCCCTTCTCACCCAGTGCCCGCTACGCCATTACCACCATGGTTCGTTATACGCTGATCATTATCGGTGTGCTTTTAACCTTTAATGCGGTGGGCGTCGGCTGGTCTAAGGTACAATGGCTCGCAGCAGCGGTTACCGTGGGCCTCGGTTTTGGCCTACAAGAAATATTTGCAAACTTCTTTTCCGGCATAATTATGCTCTTTGAGCGTCAAATCAGGGTGGGCGATGTTATTACTGTTGGTAATATCAGCGGAAAAGTTTCGCGCATTCAAATGCGTGCCACAACAATTACAGACTGGGACCGAAAAGAGCTAATCATTCCAAACAAAGAGTTCGTAACCAGCCAGGTTATCAACTGGTCACTGTCAGATACTGTTGTAAGAATCTTAATCCCCATTGGCATTGCTTACGACTCCGATACGGAACGTGCCTACGATGAAATGCTGACAGCCGCCCTCGAAAACAAGAACGTATTAGTGGACCCCGAGCCCACAGTGCGCTTCATGCTATTTGGAGATAGCACACTGAATTTCGAGCTGCGTATTTATATTCCTCATCCCGATTTATTACTGGAAACACGCCATCAATTACATATGGCAATTAATAGTCGTTTTCAACGCGCAGGAATCGAAATTGCGTACCCACAAAGGGATATCCATATACGTAGCAATAGCACCGTTCCGAGCATAGGCACCATTTCAAGATAAAACTTTTAAGTTAGGCGGCCCTGAGCAAAAATTTAGCCTGTAAAAAGCTTACCATCGCGTGATTTTGGTCACGCGTTGGTAAGACAGACATTCTCTCCCTCCGGTTCAGGGCGTGTTCGTGGGCTCTTTATTCTCCGCCTTTTTGTGCACTAAATAGCTCCTCATGTTCTGCCATCATTCGGTAACGCGCAGATTCACCCAGTGAGCATTTCCCCAAAGGCGGAGAAACAAGAAGAGGTGTGGGAAGGACTCTTTTAAAGTCGCATAGTGCTCAAGGCCATCATTAATTTGTTTTGCGAATGGGATAAGAGCACCGAGCTGCTTGCCACTTAAGTTCGACGACAACAGCTCAAGAGAGTCGCTATCCCTCTCTATGTGTGCCTTTGGCGCGCTTATGCTCAGTGTGGCGGGGTCGGCTCAAAAAAGTCCCCCAGCTCACCTCAAGCGCCCGCGGATCTAGTGCAGGGAGAGCCTACTCCCGAGCATCAGTGAAAACAAAAAGATCAGCGTAAAATCATAGCCACTTCATTCGCCTGAAGGCAATCAAAAATGTCGTTGCGATAGTTGCCATCACTCCCAAAAGAATAAAGTACCCCGACCTAGAGTGAAGCTCCGGCATGTTCTCAAAATTCATACCGTAAATGCCTGCAAGAAAACTGAGAGGCACAAACACGGCGGTAATAATCGTGAGCACTTTCATAATCTGGTTCAGCCTGTGTGAGGCAAGCGATATATAGCCGTCTATTAAATCCGATGCGGTTTCGTAATAGAGCAAAGAAAGGCTACAGGCTCGCTCTTGTTGCTCCCAAACATCTATAATCTCATGGGTGCGATCTCCGTCACTAAAACCGGGGAACGATTTATCCCTAAGGCGTCGAAATACCTGCTCGTGGTACGTCGCAAAACGACCCAACCTTTTTAGGTCACTCTTATAGCCAATCAATTCCGCTAACATACTATCGTCGGAATGATCCAACATTAGTTCTTCAAGCTCTTCCAGACGAGGTTCTAGCGCTAATAGAATATCGAGATAACGATCGACCACTAAACGGCACAACTGCAGCGCCAGTTTGGATCCATCTCCGTACTCATCTAGGTTGTCCAGATGCGCTTCCAGTCGATTTATACTCTTTGAGGCACCGCTTGGGCGTGTTATTAATAATCGGTCGCCAACAAAGAGTGCGAGCTGAATAGTATCAAAGTCGATATCTTTCGAGCCTGCTGATAGGCCTTTTAATAGTATAAAAGTGTAAGCACTAAAGGCTTCTATTTTTGGCGGGTGCCGATCACGTTGAGCATCTTGTATAGCAAGCGGGTGGATGCCAAAATCACGCTCTAAAAGCTCAGCCTCAGTGGCTTTTTCATTTGCTACTAAATTTACCCATATCACTGATTCAGGATGCTTGCGCCAGGTAGTAATAAGTTCCATACCACCTACTTTCATGTCACCATTTAAAAATAAACGCGTTTTAATCATGCACATCATCCGTATTAGTTAGTGTACTCAGCGAAAATAAACCCAGTCGAATCCTTCTTAACCAATCTGAGTTCATCTTGAAGACATTCCCCCTAACAGGCTGTTGAAAAAGTCCTGCATGCTATCTGGGTTTGGTAGAATATGACTCACTATACTGAGCTAGGGAGAACAAATATGCGCGGCGCCGACATCACCCAAGAAAATCTTTTTTCAACGGTTCATCTCAATGAATTTGTTCCAGATAGTCACCCTTTACGAGCCGTTAGGAA
>Ga0209121_10000331_pt1 | contig 50369 bp, 54 predicted proteins | sample Cruoilmetagenom3_FD_187292 | JGI IMG/M metagenome (GOLD analysis project Ga0209121, IMG submission 187292) | Oil polluted marine microbial communities from Coal Oil Point, Santa Barbara, California, USA - Sample 3 (SPAdes) (version 2) | ecosystem: Environmental > Aquatic > Marine > Oil seeps ... | reverse complement strand
GAACTGGCGATGCGCTTTGACGTGCGCCTGCGGGTGCTGTCGAGTTTTGAAGGTCAGTCGGACAATGCCGGAACGCTTGTCTGCGATGAGGAGGATATAATGGAATCCAATATTGTGGCCGGTGTGGCCCATTCGCGCGACGAGGCGAAACTGACCCTGATGTCGGTTGCTGACCGCCCTGGCATTGCCGCGATCATCTTTACCTCGCTCAGCGAAGCGGGGGTGAATGTGGATATGATTGTTCAGAACATATCCGAGGATGGGCGCACAGACATGACGTTTTCCTGCCCCACAAACGAGGTTCCCCGCGCCGAGGCGGCTTTGGCCGCTACCCGTGACAAGGGCGAGCTGAACTTTGCCGAGCTGGTGGCTGACAATGACGTGGCAAAAGTGTCGGTGGTTGGAATCGGCATGCGCAGCCAGTCCGGAGTCGCCGCCAAGATGTTCAAGATTCTGTGCGACGAGGGGATCAATATCAAGGTGATTACAACCTCTGAGATTAAAATTTCCGTGCTGATCGACCGGAAATACATGGAACTTGCCGTCCAAGCCCTGCATGATGCCTTTGAGCTGGACAAGGCGGCCTAGGCGTATTCACCCCCCGGCCTGCCTGCGGCAGCAGGGGGAATGGTAACAATGGCAGATGGTACGGAAAGCGAAAGCCGCAAGCTGCTTGGGCGGCTGCGCGAGGCAATGGCCGGCGATATTGCCGGGCAGGCGCGACTGGACAAGATCACCCAGTTGATCGGTGACAGCATGAAGGCCGAGGTATGCTCGGTCTATCTGTTTCGTGACGAGGATACGCTGGAATTGTGCGCCTCCGAAGGGTTGAAATCCGAGGCGGTACATCAGACGCGGATGCGGCTGGGCGAGGGGCTGGTGGGGCAGGTGGCACGCACCGGGAAGCTGGTGAACACGCCGGATGCACCGTCGGAAAAAGGGTTCCGGTATATGCCGGAGACCGGGGAAGAGCGGTTTTCCTCCTTTCTGGGCATCCCGATTCAGCGCCTTGGCGACACCCTCGGCGTGCTGGTGGTGCAATCGCGCGAGGCACGTGAATATTCGGCCGACGAGGTTTACGCGCTGGAAGTAGTGGCGATGGTCATCGCCGAGATGACCGAACTGGGGGCTTTTGTCGGCGAGGGGGCCGCCCTGTCGGCCCGCCACCAGCAATCGGTGCTGATACGCGGCGGCACGGCGCAGGAAGGCGCTGCCGAAGGCCATGTCTGGCTGCACGAGCCAAGAGTGGTTGTCGCCAACCCGATTTCCGACGATCCGCACCGTGAACTTGAACGCCTGAAGGAGGCTGTGGAAGAACTTCGGGTGGGTGTCGACAAGATGCTGGAGATGTCGCGGGGCGGCGACAAGGAACAGTTGCAGGTTCTTGAAACCTACCGGATGTTCGCCAATTCCAAGGGTTGGATGCGGCGCATAGAAGAGGATATCGCCCGCGGTCTGAGCGCCGAGGCCGCAGTGGAAAAAGAGCAATCTCAGGCGCACGCACGCATGGCCCAGGTTTCGGATGCCTATCTGCGTGAACGGCTTGCCGATCTTGATGATCTTTCCAACCGGCTGTTGCGTATCCTGACCGGGCAGGGGGTTGATACCGGGGCTGAACTGCCTGTTGACCCGATCCTGATCGCCCGCAACATCGGACCCGCCGAATTGCTGGAATATGGCCGGTCCCTGCGGGGTATCGTGCTTGAGGAAGGCTCGGTCGGCAGCCATGCGGCGATTGTCGCGCGCGCCCTGGCGATCCCGCTGGTCATCCATGCCGGGCGGGTCACCATCGAGGCGCTGAATGGCGATCATATCATGGTCGATGGCGACGAGGGCCTGGTGCACCTGCGTCCCGACGACACGGTGGTCAGCGCCTTTCGCGACAAGATCGCCATGCAGGCCAAGGCGCAGGAACGCTATACGTCGCTTTTGGGCAAACCCGCTGAAACCAAAGACGGGGCCGTGGTGGCGCTGCATATGAATGCCGGGCTGATGGCGGATCTGCCGTCGCTGAATGGCTCGGGGGCCGAAGGCGTGGGCCTGTTCCGCACCGAATTGCAGTTTCTGGTGCGCAATCAGATGCCAAAGCGATCAGAACTGGTGGCGCTTTATGCCCGTGTGCTGGATGCGGCACATGGCAAAAGGGTGGTGTTTCGCACGCTTGATATCGGCTCGGACAAGGTTTTGCCCTATATGAAATCCAACGACGAACCAAACCCGGCAATGGGGTGGCGGGCGATCCGGGTGGGTCTGGACAAGCCCGGAGTGATGCAGATGCAGCTTCAGTCGCTGTTCCGGGCGGCGGCGGGGCGGCCCCTAACCATCATGTTCCCGTTTGTCGCCCAGTTTGAAGAATATCGCGCCGCAAAGACTGCGGTGGACAAGACCATCGCTCGCGAGCGTCGGCTGGGGCATAGCTTGCCGGAAACGCTCGAAATCGGCGCGATGCTTGAGACGCCATCGCTGGCCTATGCGCCGCCGAAGTTCTTTGAAGAGGTCGGGTTCCTGTCGATCGGCGGCAACGATCTCAAACAGTTCTTCTTTGCCGCGGACCGCGAGAATGAGCTGGTCAGGCGGCGCTATGACACACTGAACGTCAGTTTTCTGGGGCTGATCGAACATATCGTCGTTCGCTGCGGCGAGACAAACACACCGCTGAGCTTTTGCGGCGAGGATGCGGGCCGCCCGGTCGAGGCGCTGTGTCTGGCGGCGATCGGCATTCGCACCCTGTCGATGCGCCCGGCGTCGATCGGCCCGGTGAAAAGCCTGCTGCGCCGCTCGGATCTGGGTGAAGTACGCCGGATAATCGTCGAGGCACGAGAGCGCGGCGATCAATCTGTGCGCCCGGCGGTGATGGAGTGGTTGCGCGGCCAACGATGAGGGGCCGGCGACGCTGGAAATGTCAAAGCCCGTCAAATGCCCTGGGGTATTTCAACGTCACCTCTGGCGCATCGGTGCCCGGACCGGCCAGCAATGTGTTTTCAACCGGATAGGGCGTGGTCAACCGCGCGGCCCTTGCCTGCGAAAACCCGCCTCGTTCATAGAAGGCCACCTGTCCCAGGACGACAACATAGCGCCCGGATATCCGCGCCCATTCGCTGAGCATTCCCATCATCCGCTGGCCGTGGCGCTTGCCCTGCCAGTCGGGATGAATGGCCACCGGTGCCAGGCACAGCCAGCCTTTCGGGGCGCGCATCCTCGACAGCGCGAAATAGCCGATAACCTCACCCTGCCAGGTCAATACGCTTTCGCCGGCCATGTCCCGGCCCTTGCGTAAACGACGAACAAGATCGGCTTCATCCGGGCCGGCAAATGCGGCCCTCAGCAGCGCGTCCACCGCGTCTTCTTCGCCGCGCCGCATGTCGCGGACAAAATCGGGACCGTTCAGCAAATTCCTGTCTCCTCAAACGAAAAAGGGGCCGCCCGAAGGCAGCCCCGATCCAATAGCACGAAAGTGCGGATGATTTACATCATGCCGCCCATGCCACCCATGCCGCCCATGTCAGGCATGCCGCCGCCGCCGGCAGCGCCTTCTTTGGTAGGCTTGTCGGCAACCATGGCTTCGGTGGTGATCAGCAGACCAGCAATCGAAGCGGCGTCCTCAAGCGCGGTACGCACAACCTTGGCCGGGTCCAGAACACCATCGGCGAACAGATCGCCATAGGTTTCGGTCTGGGCGTTAAAGCCAAATGCCGCATCGTCGCTTTCGCGGATCTTGCCGGCAACCACAGCACCGTCAACACCAGCGTTCTCGGCGATCTGACGCAGCGGCGCTTCAACGGCCTTGCGCACGATCGAAATACCAGCGTCCTGATCCGAATTGTCACCGGTCAGACCGTCCAGAGCCTTGCCGCCCTGAACCAAAGCCACACCGCCGCCAACGACAACACCTTCCTGAACGGCCGCGCGGGTCGCGTTCAGCGCATCGTCAACACGATCTTTACGCTCTTTGACTTCGATTTCGGTCATGCCGCCAACGCGGATAACGGCAACGCCGCCCGCCAGCTTGGCCACGCGTTCCTGCAGCTTTTCACGGTCGTAATCAGATGTGGTCTCTTCGATCTGCTGACGGATCTGGCTGACACGTGCTTCGATCTCGGCCTTTTCGCCATTGCCATCGACAATGGTGGTCTCGTCCTTGGTGATCGACACTTTCTTGGCGGTGCCAAGCATGTCCATGGTCACGCCTTCCAGCTTCATGCCCAGATCTTCGCTGATCACCTGACCACCGGTCAGAATGGCCAGATCCTGCAACATCGCCTTGCGACGATCGCCGAAACCCGGTGCTTTGACGGCCGCGATTTTCAGACCGCCACGCAGTTTATTGACAACCAGAGTGGCCAGCGCTTCGCCTTCCACGTCCTCGGCAATGATCAGCAGCGGCTTTTGCGACTGGATCACCGATTCCAACAGCGGAACCATCGGCTGCAAGGACGAGAGCTTCTTCTCGTGCAGCAGGATCATGCAATCTTCCAGCTCGGTGGTCATCTTGTCGGCGTTGGTCACGAAATAGGGGCTCAGGTAGCCACGATCGAACTGCATGCCTTCGACAACATCGGTCTCTGTTTCCAGGCCTTTGTTCTCTTCAACGGTGATGACGCCTTCGTTGCCAACCTTCTGCATCGCGTCAGCGATCTGACGACCGATTTCAGCTTCGCCATTGGCGGAAATGGTGCCGACCTGCGCAACTTCGTCGCTGTCTTTGACAACGCGCGAGGCACCTTTGATGTTCTCGACGATCTTGGCAGTGGCCAGATCGATCCCACGCTTGAGGTCCATCGGGTTCATGCCAGCGGCAACCGATTTCAGACCTTCACGCACGATGGCCTGGGCCAGAACGGTCGCGGTGGTGGTGCCGTCGCCGGCCTCGTCATTGGTGCGGCTGGCCACTTCTTTGACCATCTGCGCGCCCATGTTTTCGAACTTGTCTTCCAGTTCGATTTCCTTGGCAACCGTCACACCGTCTTTGGTGATGCGTGGTGCGCCAAAGGATTTGTCGAGGATCACGTTACGGCCTTTGGGGCCAAGGGTCACTTTGACGGCGTCAGCCAGAATGTTCACACCGGCCAGCATACGATTGCGGGCATCGGTGTCGAATTTGACGTCCTTTGCAGACATTTGCATTTCTCCTATGAGAGATTTCTTGAATATTCAGCGGTTATCTTGGGTAGGGGGGTGAAACCCACGCTCCCGAAAGATCAAAGAACAGCCCGGTGGGCTTATTCGATGATCCCCATGATATCGCTTTCTTTCATCATCAGCAGCTCTTCGCCGTCGAGGGTAACTTCGGTGCCCGACCACTTGCCGAACAGGATCTTGTCACCAGCTTTGACGTCCATGGCGATCCGGTCGCCATCGTCATCACGCAGGCCCGCGCCTACGGCGACAACTTCGCCTTCTGCCGGCTTTTCTTTTGCACTGTCGGGAATGATCAGCCCGCCAGAAGTTTTCTCGTCGCCTTCCGTGCGGCGCACGAGCACCCGGTCATGAAGCGGTTTCAATGCCATCTTTGCAGCTCCTTATAACTCAAAGTTATTTTTTATATCCTTCGCTCCCCGCGAAGGACCATTATCACTCACCAAGGGCGAGTGATAATGGCGCTTAGTTAGGTATGGCAAGCGCCTGAGTCAACCGTCGCCTGCCGAATAATTTGATCTAATCCGCGTCCCAGCTATAGGCCCAATGTTTCAGCCCCGCGCGCCCGGCATCGGTCAAGTCGTAAACCCCGCGCGCGACCCTTTCAAACCAGCCATAGTGATTGTTGGCCATCAGGTTCGTCGCCACGCCCACCCCCGCACCCCGCGCCACATCAGCCCCCTTGGTCGGGCCGTTTTCTGCCAGATAGGCGGCACAACGCAGCGCATCCTGACGATACCCGGTGACAATCGCGTGGCGTGTTGCCCCGCCCGCATTGGGGTCACCGCGCAGCCGGTCAAATTCCCGCAACAACCGCACGGCGCGTTTTTTCGACTTGCGTGGTGCGTAAGGCCCCGGATCACATTGCACTTCGGCGCGCCCATCTGCCCGCACTGTGATCAGCCCCAGCCCCAACCGGCGGCACAGGGTCAGATTATCCTTCAACGCCCGGCGCGCAGTCTTGCCGGTGGGGCGCGGCACGGCCAGATAAACCAGATCGCTAACCGTCAACCGGGCAATCGCCTGATGAAACAGGGTCAGCGAAAAGCGCAGCTTCAACTCGACAATGACTGGCGTTTCATCACCACGCACAGCCACTACATCCGCCGCCCCCACCTCTCCCTTGACGGTATACCCCTGTCGTTCAAACAGCGCCTTCACGGGCGGGTACAGATCCTGTTCCAGTGTCATTGCCCGTACAATAGGCGATGTCGCCCATCGCGTCCATTTGACAACCAATGCCCGCGTGACAAGCCCACAAGCCCCGCCTATAAGGCGCGCAAACGCCAATGATTGATCAGGATTATCCAATGACCATCCAAGTTCTGGGCCATAAATCGCCCGACACCGATTCCACCGGTTCCCCCATCATCTGGGCCTGGTACCTCAGCGAGATCAAAGGCACCCCGGCTGAACCGAAACTGCTGGGCGAACCCAACACCGAAGCCAATTTCATGCTGACCCGCTGGTTCCTCGACAAGCCCGAGATCATCGCCGATCTGGCTGATAATGCGCCCTGTGTCATCGTCGATACCAACAATCCGGCGGAACTGCCGGCCAATATCAATGGCGCGGATGTGCAGGCGATCATCGACCACCACAAGCTGGTTGGCGGGCTGGAAACCAAAGGCCCGATCAGCATCACTATCCGCCCCGTCGCCTGCACCGCCACCATCATGCACGACCTGATCGGCGATGACATGGCGCAGATGCCCGACACCATCAAAGGCGCGATGCTGACCTGCATTCTCAGTGACACGCTGCAATACCGCTCGCCCACCACCACCGCCCACGACAAGGACGTGGCCGAGGCACTGGCGGCGGAACTGGGTGTTGATGTCAGCGAATATGCCACCGAGATGTTTGCGGCGAAATCGGATGTATCTTCGTTCTCGGATGCCCAATTGCTGCGGATGGACAGCAAGGAATACGCAGTGGACGGCATGAAATTCCGCGTGTCGGTTCTGGAAACCACCGCGCCCGATGTGGTGCTGGACCGCAAGGCATCCCTGATGGAAACCATGACCAGCGTGGCCGCCGAGGATGGCGTCGATCAGGTTCTGCTGTTCGTGGTCGACATCCTGAACGAAGAGGCAACGCTTCTGGTTCCCAACGACAACGTGCGCTCTGTGGCCAAGCAGAGCTTTGGCGTCGATGCGACCGGCGATACCGTGGTTCTTCCCGGCGTCATGAGCCGCAAAAAACAGATCATCCCCAACCTGAAGGTCTGACGCCCGATCCGGTTGTATCAAATACGAAAACCGCCGTGTGGTTGTTCACGCGGCGGCTTTTCATGCGAAGAAAGCCCAAAAGGGGCTTGATGAGTTGCTGGCTCAGGTGACCTTAGCGCAGGATGGGGCCAATCACATTGGAAACATACATGGTCAAAGGATCAGCCTGCATGACAAATGCACCGGATTTCTCGACCATGGTACCAGCCTGTAGGCGGGCAAGACGGTCGTCATAGGTCTGTGGCCCCAGATTGGCGACAAGAAACGCCTTGAACCCGATGAACGCCGCCAGAAACAAAAAAACGGCGCGCCCGGAAATCCGGCGTTGCTGGCGCTTGGGCCGGGCAACAATCAGCCCATCAGGCTGAACCCGCGTGACATAACCGCGCGACATGGCCTGATGCTTTCGCGCGAGCGTTTGCAAACGCTGGTCGAACTGAATTTGAGTCTTGGCCATGACAGCCTCCGAAAACTGGCCCCCACCAGCGGTATACCAAAGATAAGGGCCAATTAAGGCAGAATCCAGCCCGGTGCCCTAATTCGCCCCAAAACTGGCCATATTTAAGGAATTTTGCGCAAAACTAGCGTTGTCCATTCACCAATCTCTGCCTTATCGGCCAAATTGATGCCGGATTGTGCATAAACGTCGATAATTTTTTTTGCCTGTTCGTTGAGAATCCCCGAAAGAACTGCAAATCCTCCGGGGCGCAGGTTGTTGGCAAGGTCCGGGGCCAGTGCAATCAGCGGCCCCTTGAGGATGTTGGCAAATATCAGATCATAGGGGCTGTTGCTCTTCAAGTCGGGGTGGTCAAACCCGGCCGCCTCTACGCATTTCACCCGGCTGTGCATGCCATTGGCGCTCAGGTTTGCTTCGGCCACATCCACCGCAACCCGGTCGATATCGCTGGCCAGAATGGTGGCATCCCAGACCCGAGCGGCGGCCATCGCCAGCACGGCGGTGCCACAGCCGACATCGACAATCCGCTGCGGCGCGAACCCGTCTTCGATCAGCCTGTCCAGTGCCTTCAGACAGCCCAGAGTGGTGCCGTGATGCCCGGTGCCAAACGCCATAGCCGCTTCGATCAGCAAGGGTATGGCATCTTCGGGCAGCTTGTCGGCATCATGGCTGCCATAGACAAAGAACCGACCCGCGCGAACCGGGGCCAGTTCCCGGCGCACATGCGCGACCCAGTCGGTTTCCGGCAGTTGCGACACCACAAACGACTGCGCGCCAAAGGCCGTCGCCAAAAGCGCCAGCGCGGTTTCATCCGGCGCGGCGGTGAAATACCCGCCCACCTCGAACAGACCCGACCCGTCCTCGACCTCGAACACGCCGACGCCGGTTGGTTCCGGGGCCAGCCGCTCCATCGCCTCTCCCAGGGTTTCGGCTGCGGTTTGCCCGGGAAGGGTGGTCAAAGCGGTAAACGTGGGCATCAGCCTCTCCTGAATTGGTTGGCATGCGGGTAGGGCCGTGGCGGTGCAAGGTCAAGGGTGGGTAATGCCGCGCTTTGCCGGAGCCGACCGGTTTCAGCCAGGCCGGATTATTCAGCCGGGGCGGGCGCAAACCGGCTTAGCCGGGTTTCATTTCCCGGTTCCGGGTGACGCGGCACCAGCAGCGCCAGCAACAGCGAGATCAACGCCATGCCAGAGGCAAGCCCGAACACCGCCGCCGGAGAAACAACCCACAACAGGCCCAGCACTACCGGCAGGAACACAGCCGCGATGTGGTTGATGGTAAAGGCCACGGCGGCTGTGGGCGCAATATCCCCCGGATCGGCGATCTTCTGGAAATAGGTCTTTAGCGCCAAAGCCAGGCCAAACAGAATATGGTCGATGACATAAAGCGCGGTTGCCAGCGCCACACCCCAGCCAAACCAGTAAATGCCGCCATAGGCCAGAAACACCGCGCACAGGCCAATATACTCGCATATCAGCGTGCGCCGCTCTCCGAATCTGGCGATGGCTTTTCCCAGAAACGGGGCCACCATCATGTTGATCACCAGATTGATCAGGTAAAGCCCGGTCAGTTCATGCACTTCGAACCCGAATTTTTCGACCATCATGAAGCCGGCAAACACCATGAATATCTGACGCCGCGCCCCGGCCATGAATTGCAGCGCGTAATACAGCCAATAACGCCGTCGCAGGATCATTTTCTTGACCTGAGGATGCGGAGCCTCGAACTGCGGATAGGCAATCAGGCAAAAGACGGCCATTGCCGCAGTAAACATGCCCGCAGTCATGAAGACGATATTATAGCTCAGGTTCAGCGTGTCCCACATCAGCACGATCAGCACAAACACTACCAGCGTCACAGCCGATCCCGCGCCCATGATCCAGCCCAGAATCTGCGGGGCCCGGTCCTTGGGCAACCATTGCAGTTGCAGGGACTGATTGACCGTCTCGTAATAATGAAACCCGATCGAGCTGAGCATGGTCAGCGTCAGCAATCCCCCCAGCGACGGAAACCAGGCGGTAAAGGCGGTCGCCACCCCAAGCAACGCCAGCGACACCAGCCCCAGCACCTGTTCGCGCACAAATATGATGATGGCAATAACCCCAACGGCCAGAAAACCGGGTATCTCGCGCACCGTGTGCAGCAGGCCGATATCCGCCCCGTCGAACGCTGCCGCCTCGATGACGAAATTGTTCAGCAGCGCATGCCAGGTGTAAAACGCCACCGGCATGATCATGGCGGTGGCGAACAGCAACGCCACTGGTCTGCGCCAGACTGGCAGGATGGCGGCATCGGCTATGGAAACTGGATTGGCCATACGTCGGACATAGGCCCCGTGCGCGGCCATTGCGAGAAGAAAAACCGCACAACCAACCTGCGCCGCCTTGCTATCGGTGGCCGGGCATCGTTCTCTGACAATTCCGCGCTGGGCGGTCAGAGGTTGTTTGGATGCGGCTGTTCTTTCTTACTGCGCTGACGATGATCGCTTTTGCGGCCAATTCGGTTCTGAACCGACTGGCGCTTGAAACTGGCGACATGGGCCCGGCCAGCTTTGCCGCGATCCGGTTGACGTCGGGGGCGCTGATGCTGGCGGCACTGGTGCTATGGCGCGACAAAGGAGTGACCGCATTGCGCAACGGGATCAGTTGGCGCGGGCCGGCAATGCTGGCGCTTTACGTGCTGGGGTTTTCGTTTGCCTATGTCACGCTGGATGCCGGGGTGGGGGCCCTGATCCTGTTTGGCGGCGTGCAGATTACTATGTTCGCAGGGGCGGTTCTGGCCGGCGAGGATATCCCGGCGAACCGCTGGGCCGGCGCGGCGCTGGCCTTTGGCGGGCTGGTCTGGCTGATGTGGCCACAGGGTGGCATGGCCCCGGACGGCACCGGGGCGGCCCTGATGATGGCGGCGGCAGTAGGCTGGGGCATTTATTCGCTGATCGGGCGGCAGGCGGGCGATCCGCTGACGGCGACGGCAACCAACTTTTTGCTGGCGGCCCCGGTTGGTTTGCTGGTCTGGGCCTTATTGCCCGACGCTGTGTCCGGACGGGGGGCGTGGCTGGCGGTGATTTCGGGGATGGTTACGTCCGGGTTGGGATATGCGCTGTGGTACCGGGTATTGCCGGGCTTGCCTGCTGCGGTGGCGGCGGTTGCGCAACTGAGCGTGCCGGTGATCGCAATGGCCGGCGGGGTTGCCTTTCTCGGCGAAGTGCCGGGGCCGAAGTTTGTCGTTGCGGCAGGTTTGGTGATGGGCGGCGTGGTGGTGTCGCTCTGTCGTGCCAATCGCCGATAGATCAGGCAGCGCTGCCCGAGGCCCCTTTATCAACCTGCCATTTGCGCCTATTGCGGCCTGTATGAGATGGGCTCTGTTTTTTCTGCTGCTGGTGCCAATAAACGCCCGCGCCGATTGTGTGGTGCTGTTGCATGGGCTTGCGCGCTCTGAAACCTCGTTCGCGATCATGGAGGAGGTGCTGAAATCACGCGGCTATAGCGTGGTGCGCCCCGGCTATGCCTCGACCGCTCTGCCGATCCCGGCGCTGGTGGATCAAACCCTGCCACAGGCGGTGGCCGAATGTGGCGATGCGCGGGTGCATTTCATCGCCCATTCCATGGGGGGTATTCTGATCCGCTATTGGCTGAGGGCGCAAAAGCCGGAAAACCTGGGTTATGTGGTGATGCTGGGGCCGCCCAATCAGGGCAGCATGCTGGTGGACAAGCTGGGCGACTGGGAGGTGTTCGGCCTGCTCAACGGGCCGGCGGGTATGCAGCTTGGCACCGGTCCCGACAGCTTGCCGCGCCGTCTGCCTACAGTGGATTTTTCGTTGGGGGTGATCGCCGGAGATCATTCGCTGAACCCGGTATTCTCCACGATCATTGAAGGGCCGGATGATGGCAAGGTTTCGGTCCGCTCAACCAAGGTCGAGGGAATGAGCGATCACATCGTGCTGCCGGTCACGCATACCTTTATGATGAACAATCCGCGGGTCATTGCCGAGGCGATCCATTTCCTTGAATTTGGCCGGTTCGACGCGGATATTTCCTGGCTGGATGCGGTGTTCGGTACCATCAGGCAGGCCTGCGAAGGCCAGGATTGCCCGCCAGAGGCCGGCGAATGACCGCGCTGGCGCTTGATTTTGTCGGCGCACAGGTGCTGTGCCCGCAGGCCGGTCTGACCGACAAACCTCTGTCACTTGAGGGGGGGCGGATCACGTCAGAACGGGTTGGCCGCGAGGTGGACCTGTCGGGGTATCTGGTGCTGCCGGGGATTGTCGATCTGCATGGCGATGGCTTCGAGAGGCATCTGGCACCGCGCCGGGGCGCGATGAAGCAGATGCACGAAGGCGTGATTGCTGCCGAGGCAGAACTGGCCGCCAACGGAATCACCACCGCCGTGATGGCGCAATTCATCAGTTGGGAGGGCGGTATCCGCGGTCCGGACTACGCCGCTCAGGTATTTGCGGCGATCCGGAAGGCGCGGGGGCAGGTGGTCACCGATCTGATCGCGCAACTGCGCTTTGAGACGCACCTGCTGGACCAATACGCGGATTTGCCGGCGCGGATTACTGACTGGCAGGTGCCCTATGTCGTGTTCAACGATCATCTGCCACATGACCGGTTGGCGCAGGGCCGCCGCCCGCCACGGCTGACCGGGCAGGCGCTGAAAGCCGGGCGTAATCCAGAGGCGCACCTGGAAATGCTGATGGCGCTTCATGCGCGCTCGGATGAGGTTCGGGCGGCTTTGGACGGGCTGTGCCGGGAGCTTCGCCAATTGGGCGTGCGGATGGGCAGCCATGACGACCATTCCGAGGTTGCCCGGCAGGCGTGGCGCACACGCGGCGTGCGTATTAGCGAGTTCCCTGAAACAAGCGAGGCGGCTGAATGCGCCCGCGCCGGCGACGATGCCATAGTGCTGGGTTCACCCAATGTGGTGCGTGGCGGTTCACACAAGGGCAACGCCAGTGCGATTGAACTGATTTCGATGGGGCTGTGCGATGCGCTGGCTTCAGACTATCACTATCCATCGCCACGGCGGGCGGCGTTGATGCTGGCGCATTCCGGTGTTCTTGATCTGGCGGGTGCCTGGGCGCTGGTTTCAAGTGGCCCGGCGCAGGTGCTTGGGCTGGATGACCGGGGAACGCTGGAGGCGGGCAAGCGGGCCGACATCGTTGTGCTGGATGGTGAAACGCACCGTGTGGCCGCAACTTTCTCGGGTGGGCGGATCAGTTATCTGGCCGGCGACGTGGCCTCGCGGTTTGTTGATCCCTAGGACGGCACGCTGCGTCGATACCTGTCATTGAATGTGCTAGCGTGTGAAAAGCCGGACTCATTGAAAAAGAAGGGTTTTTCATGCATGTACAGCCAAAGCCGGTGAACCGTTACCCTTGGTTCATCCGTCTGTTCTTTGCCAAGCAGAAACACACCTATGGCACCGTTCTTGAGCCCGGATTGCTTTGGGGCCGTTCCAAATGGGTTTTTGCCACGGTGGCCCTGCTTTATGGGGCGCTGAACCGCAGAGGGTCGCCTCTGAGCGGGGCGATGCGGTCAATGGTGACAGTGCGGGTGTCGCAGATCAATCATTGTGAATTTTGTGTCGATATCAACGGAGCCACGTTGCACAAACGCGGGGCCAGCGAAGACAAGATTCTGGCACTGCGAATCTGGCGTGAGAGCGTTTTGTTCGAACCGGATGAACGTGCGGCACTGGAATATACTGAACAGGTGACTCATACGGACGGGCGCGTCACCGATGACCTGATGGCCCAATTGCGTGGGCATTTCGACGAGGATACGATTGTCGAACTGACCGGGCTGATCGCATTCCAGAACCTTTCCAGCAAGTTCAACGCAGCGCTGGATATTCCGCCCTAGGGGTTTTGCCAGTTGCCAGAGCTAAAGGTCGACCAGCGATAGCTGCTGTTGAAATGCGCCTGAACGGCTGAGAGCAAGAAAATTCTGCGAATTTTCTGTGGATGGTGTTCTGCTGAAGTCTTTCGAAGAATTTCGGATCCGGGTAGCGGTCTTTGTCAACTGCGCACGCTCACCCGGTTTACATGTCCCATCTTGCGGCCCGGTCTGGTGTCGGCCTTGCCATAAAGATGGATCGCCGTGGCTGGCTGTTTTGCCAGATCGGGTAGGCGATCCATATCATCGCCAATCAGGTTTTCCATCACCACATCTCCATAGCGTTGCCCATCACCCAGAGGCCAGCCGGCAATGGCGCGGATATGCTGTTCGAACTGGTCCACCGCACAGCCCTCTTGGGTCCAGTGGCCGGAATTATGGACCCGCGGGGCAATTTCATTGACGATCATCCCGCCGGGCGTGACAAACAGCTCAACCCCCAGAACCCCAACATAGTCAAGCGCATTCAGGATGTTGGCGGCCAGCAGAATGGCGTCGGTGCGTTGTGCCGGGCTCAGGCGGGCCGGGACTGTGGTGGTATGCAGGATGCCGTCCCGATGGACGTTTTCGCCGGGGTCAAAACAGGCCACATCGCCATTCAAACCGCGCGCGGCGATGACTGACACCTCTTGGCTGAAGTCAACAAACCCCTCCAGGATCGCTGGCGCGCCGGCCATATCTGCCAGCGCAGCAGCGGCATCCTCGGGCCGGGTCAGCCGAACCTGCCCCTTGCCATCGTAACCAAAGCGGCGGGTTTTAAGGATCGCCGGGGTGCCGATCTTTGCCAGCGCAGCATTAAGGCTGGCAAGGTCGGTTATGTCGGCATGAGGGGCCGTTTTCAGCCCCAGCCCTAGCAGGAAGTTCTTTTCGCTCAGCCGGTCCTGGCTGACACGCAGCGCCTCGCGCCCGGGGCGGATGGGCCGGTGTGCCTGAAGAATGTCCAGCGCTTCGGTGGGAATGTTCTCAAATTCGAACGTGATGACGTCAACCGCCCGGGCGAATTGTGCAAGGGCCTTGGCGTTGTCATATTCCGCCGTTGTCACCTGATCGGCAACCTGGCCTGCGGGCGGGTTGGGGGTCGGTTCAAAGATGTGGCTGCGAAAGCCCAGTCGCGCCGCAGCAACCGACAGCATCCGGCCCAACTGGCCACCGCCGAGAATACCGATCACCGCACCGGGGGCGAGAGGTTCAGTCATCGACCGGCACCTCGGGGATCGAGGCTGAAAGCGCCGCGCGCCAGGCCTCCAGCCGCATCGCGACGCCCTTGTCCTGCAAGGCCAGAATTCCGGCCGCCATCAACCCGGCGTTGGCGGCCCCGGCGGCACCGATTGCCATGGTCGCCACCGGAAAACCCTTGGGCATCTGAACAATGGAATAAAGCGAATCCACACCCGACAACGCCCGCGTCTGCACCGGCACACCAATCACCGGCACGCGGGTTTTCGAGGCCATCATCCCCGGCAAATGCGCCGCCCCGCCGGCCCCGGCGATGATCACCTGCAATCCGCGATCCACCGCTTCGCGGCCATAGTCCCACAACCGGTCCGGCGTGCGATGGGCCGAAACGATCCGGGTCTCGTAAGCAACCCCCAGTTCGTCCAGAACAGCCGCCGCCTTTTTCATCACCGGCCAGTCCGACTGACTGCCCATAATGATGCCAACAGGAATTTCAGCCATAATCCAGCCCTCGCATAATATGCCTTCGCATTGAAAGAGCGCGCACTATAGCCAGATGGCGCGTGCAGGCAACGTCATTGCTAGAGCGTGTTGCGTTCAATTGAATTCACGTGTCGGGGTGAACATTTTGTGCTTTGCAAACGCTGCCTCACCCCGACAGGTGAATGCTTGAATCTGATCAAACGCAATACGCTCTAACGCTCTAGGCGATAATGTCAGGGGTCAGCCGGTCTTCGATGATCGCAATCTTGTCCTTGAGCTGAAGTTTCTGCTTTTTCAGCCGCCGGACAGTTAGCGGATCGCCCGTGCCCTTGTCGTTCAGGGCCGATATCGCTTCGTCCAGATCGCGATGTTCCCGACGAAACACCTCCAGTTCGATGCGCAAAACATCGTTGGTTTTCATCGACATATCTGACGGTGCATTCATGGCGGCGACTCGGGTATTGCTGATTGGTATGCGCTTAGGTTACCCGCTTGCGCCGTATTCGCCTAGGATATGTTTCCAGTTGCGGCGAAATGCGCGAGGGTGCCGGATTCTTCCGCCTGACCCTTTGCCCGGTCTGCACGGCTGTCTTGCAACCTGGTTGAATGGTTCGCCGGAACGCTGCCCTTGTTAATCGCCGGTTTTCTACCCATATTTGACTTGCGCGATTGCCAGAATGGGATCGTGCGCAGCGTCGCTTTGAATGACAAGGACGAGATAGTGTCAAAACTTACTTTAGGTGCATACCCGCATATGCTTGGGTTTGAACAGTTGGAACGCCTGCTTGAGCGGTCGGCCAAATCCGGTAACGAAGGTTATCCGCCCTACAATATCGAGCAGACTTCGGATCACTCTTATCGCATTACCCTGGCTGTGGCCGGGTTTGGCGAAGGTGATCTGTCGATCACTGTCGAGGACCGCCAACTGGTGATTCGCGGTCGTCAGGGTGATGACGGCGACGGGCGGGTTTTCCTGCATCGCGGCATCGCCGCGCGTCAGTTTCAGCGCATGTTCGTGCTGGCCGATGCGGTCGAAGTGGGCGATGCGATCATGGAAAACGGCCTGCTGCATGTCGATCTGACACGCGCGCTGCCGGAAACAGTGGTGCAAACAATCCAGATTAAGAAAGGGTAAGTCATGAACACTCCATTTGATTTCAACGAAGCAAAAAACCGGATCGTCTATGTCAAGGCGGTTGATGTAGCCGACCTGCCGGATGAAGTTCAGGCCGAGGCCGGCGCGCATGAGCAGCTTTATGCGGTGCATGATTCCGAAGGCCAGCAGTTGGCCCTGGTGGCCGACCGGCGGCTGGCGTTTGTGCTGGCGCGCCAGAATGATTATTCCCCGGTTGCCGTGCATTGAAACGATTTGCCTTTGATTGGGTCGATGCCTTCACGACCCGTGCCTTTGGCGGCAATGGCTGCGTTGTGGTGCATGGGGCCGATGATATTGGCATAGATGACCGTTTGGCGCTGGTGAAAGAGACCTCCCTGTCGGAATGCGCCTATGTGGTGGCCTCGGATACGGCCGATTTTGGGGCCCGATACTACCTTGCCGACAAAGAGATCCTGATGGCCGGCCACCCGACCATTGCCACCGTCGTGTCGCTGGTTGACCGTGGACTGGTTGACATGTCCGGCGGTCAGGCCAGTTTCACGCTGGAGGTGGGGGCCGGGATATTGGCGATCGAAATTCGCGCCGGTGTGGATGGGCCGGTTGTAACCATGACGCAGATGACCCCGGAGTTTGGCGCAGCACATGATCCGGCACAGATTGCCGAAATGGTGTCTCTGCAAGCGGGTGACGTGCTGGGCACACCCCAGATCGTGTCGACCGGAACGCCGTTTTGCGTGACCGTTTTGCGTGACAAGGATGCGCTGCGCCGGGCGGCGTTGAACGCCGATGTGTGGCGCGCGATGAACCCGCCGGGTACGTCGCGCCTGGATATGGTCGAGCCGTTTCTGGTCACGCTTGGTGGTGAAACCGGCGATGGCGACACGTTTTCGCGTCTGATGTTGCCGCCGCCGATGTCGTCGGAAGACCCGTTCACCGGGTCTGCCACGGGGTGCATGGCGGCCTATCTGTGGCATCACGGCTTGATCGAGACGCCCGATTTCATCGCCGAGCAAGGCCATTGGATGGGCCGTCCGGGGCGGGCCATGGTCGAAGTTCTGGGGCCACGTGAAGCCCCAACCGGTGTGCGGGTCGGCGGGCAGGGTGTGGTACTGATGCGGGGCGAGCTGGACTTGCCTTCGCGGACCTGAACTGCGCGCGAGATGGCGCAAGCGGCCATTGCCTTTCTGCCTTACGGGCAGTCTCTTGGGCCAAGACTGGCCAGCATGCCGGTGGCGGATCTGGTCTGGCCGCTGGGCTGTCCTGACCGGTTGACTGGGGCGACTGTGGGCGATTTGCGCGCCGATGACCATCTGATTGTGTTTCCGAAAACCGCGACGCATGTCAGGTGGAACCTGGGAACAAAGGCGCGCATATCCCTGATCTTGGGCGAGCCGTCGGTGATCCACGCCAAGCACTTGGCGTTGTTGCGGCTGACGCACCGGCGATTCTGGCGGATACTCAGCTTCAACGAAACCCTGCTGTCGCGCATTCCCAACGGTATCTTCTTTCCGCTGGGCACCACCTGGGTGCCGGAATGGCGGGAACTGGCGTTGAATAAAACCGAAATGTGCTCTCTCATTGCGTCCGCGAAACGCGACACGGCGGGGCACAGGCTGCGCCATCGGATCGTCGATTGGGCGCGCGGTACATCGCAGGATGTTGAGGTGATAGGGCGGGGCTATTCCGGATTTGAACGCAAGGCGGAAGGGCTGGCCCCTTACCGCTATTCTGTGGTGATCGAGAACGTGCGGGAAAAGAACTATTTTTCGGAAAAGCTGCTGGATGCGGTGCTGTGCAACACCGTGCCGATCTATTGGGGCTGCCCCAACCTTGAACGGTTCATTGACACTGCGGGCATCATTCAGTGCCAGTCCGAAGACGACATCAAGCGCGCGGTTCAATCCATGTCAGTGGATGATTTTGCCGCGCGCCTGCCACATATTCAGGAAATTCAGCCGGTTCTGGGAGGGTACTGCGATCTGGAAAAACGCGCCGCCGAGGCGGTGCAGGCCAGCTTGTAGGCCCTGCGTCCGACCCTTTATCAACCGGCGATCAGCCCCATGTTCTCCAGCTTCAGCAACACCTGGTGGGCGCAGTTGTCGACTTCTGCGCCAACCGTATCCACCCGTAGCTCAGGTGTTTCCGGCACGTCGTAAGGGTCTGAAATGCCAGTGAATTCCTTGATTTTCCCTTCGCGCGCCAGCTTGTACAACCCTTTGCGGTCGCGCCGTTCGCATTCTTCGATCGAAGTGGCAACATGCACTTCGACAAAGGCACCATAGCTTTCTACATCCTCGCGTACGAACCGCCGGGTGGTGGCATAAGGTGCGATAGGCGCGCAGATAGCGATCCCGCCGTTCTTGGTGATTTCGGACGCAACATAGCCGATGCGGCGAATGTTCAGGTCACGGTGTTCCTTGGAAAAGCCCAGTTCGGACGACAGGTTCTTGCGCACGATGTCGCCATCCAGAAGCGTCACGGGACGCCCGCCCATTTCCATCAGTTTCACCATCAGAGCGTTGGCGATGGTCGACTTGCCCGACCCGGAGAACCCGGTGAAGAACACGGTAAATCCCTGCTTGTGGCGGGGTGGCTTGGTGCGGCGCAACTCCTTGACCACTTCTGGAAACGAGAACCATTCGGGGATCTCCAGCCCTTCGGTCAGGCGGCGGCGCAGTTCAGTGCCCGAGATGTTCAGGATCGTGACCTTGTCCTTATCCGCGATCTCGTCATTTGGTTCGTACTGGGCGCGTTCCTGCACATAGACCATGTGCTTGAAATCTACCATTTCGACGCCGATCTCGTCCTGATGCTTGCGAAACAGATCCTGCGCATCATAAGGCCCGTAAAAATCCTCTCCGGCCGAGTTCTTGCCCGGTCCGGCATGATCCCGCCCGACGATGAAATGGGTGCAGCCGTGATTGGCCCGGATCAGCCCGTGCCAGACGGCTTCGCGTGGGCCGGCCATGCGCATGGCCAGGTTCAGAAGGGAAATTGACGTGGTGGCGGCCGGGTATTTGTCAAGCACCGCCTCGTAACAGCGAACGCGGGTGAAATGATCGACGTCGCCCGGTTTGGTCATGCCGACGACCGGATGGATCAACAGGTTGGCCTGTGCCTCACGCGCGGCGCGAAAGGTCAGTTCCTGATGCGCGCGGTGCAGCGGGTTGCGGGTCTGGAACGCGACGATGCGCCGCCAGCCCAGCTTGCGGAAATAGGCGCGCAGTTCGTTTGGTGTATCGCGCCGACCGCGGAAATCGTAATGCACCGGCTGTTGCAGTCCGGTGACCGGGCCGCCAAGGTAAATCTTGCCGGCGGTATTATGCAGATAGTTCACCGCCGGATGCGCCTGATCGTCCGCGCCAAACACCTTTTCGGCCTCGACCGTCTTGTTCGGCTCCCAGCGGTCGGTGACGGTCATGGTGGCAAGGATCACGCCTTCCTGATCGCGCAGGGCGATATCTTCGCCAAGGACCAGATCTTCGGCAAAGCTGTCGGATACATCCAGGGTGATTGGCATCGGCCACAGGGTGCCGTCGCTCAGGCGCATGTCCTGGACAACACCGTCATAATCGGCCTGGCTCAGGAAACCCTTCAGGGGGTTGAAGCCGCCGTTCATCAGCAGTTCCAGATCGCAGATCTGACGCGGCGTCAGGTCGTGGCTTTTCAGCTCACCGGCGTCAGTTTTCAGCTTTTGGGCTGAATCATACGAAACATAAAGTTCCTGAATAGGGGCCAGATTGCTAAGCATTGTCATGTAAATTCTTTCGATGATCTCATTGCGCGAAATGGGGGGCATTCAAACCCGGTCGCGCGCGGCATAGCCCCTGATCGCAAGGAAAGTCTAGCGCAAGATGGGTTAACCGCTCAAATCGGATGGATCTGGCTCAGCATGGCAACAAATCGCCCGAAAAAGGTGCTTTGGTCAGGTTTTCGCCTCGGGCGGTTTCTTCTGAGATCCCAGAATTTGGAATAAATCAGCCCCGGCACGGACCGCAAGCGCCCGCACGGGTGTGGTGACACCGCGCAGTTCGGGCGTCACCATGTCCAGCCCGCGCCTGTCAAACCCACCCGTGTCATAGCCGGCGCTTTGAAGTAAGGGTTCGGACACCAGCAACTCGACCTTCAATTCCTTGGTTTTGCCCTCAAGGCGGCTGGCGGTGTTCACCGTGTCGCCAATCAATGTGCGTGGGGCGTTGCCCGCCGCGCCGATTTCCCCCAGCACCAGATCCCCCAGATGCAGGCCCATACCGATGGCAACTGGCGGTGCGCCTTCGGCGGCCAGTGTTCGGTTGAAAGTGATCAGCGCCGACCCGATCCCGGCCGCCGCCTGCAAGGCCGACTGGGCCGAACTGGTTTCATCCGCCGTTTCAAACACCGCCAGCAACCCGTCGCCCATGTATTTGTCAATGCTGCCACCCGCGCCGGTGATGCACGGCACTACCGCGTCAAAGAACCGGTTCAGCAGAAACACCACGTCATAGGGCAACTGCCCGGTTGTCCTGGCGGTAAAGCCGCGCATGTCGAGAAACAGGATCGCCAGCCGCCGTTCCAGTCCCTGACTGGCATGCGCCCGCCCGCGCCGCCCATCGGGCCGGAACACCCGAAACACGGTCAGCGGATCGGTCGGTTTGATCTGACAGGCCAGCCTGGCATTGGGCGGGGCGTTGACGGCGGCAAGGCTGCGCGCCTCGGCCTCGCTGGGGGGGTGCAAAAGGTCGGCCCCGTCCTCGATGATCACCCGGCAGGTTGTGCACCGCCCCCGCCCGCCGCACAGGGCGGTGTGTGGCACGCCGTTGTTCCGCGATATTTCCAGCAGCGTCATGCCTTTGTTGGCTGAAACTTCGGGGCCGTTGACATATCGGATGGGAATGGCGCGCCGCTTCCCGGTCAGTTTGCGCCCCAGATAGATCAGCGCGCTGAACCCAAGAATGGCCCAGAACCCGAGCAGAAGATAATCGGCGGTGGCGATCAGTGAAGCAAAAGTGGCCTGGTCCGGCCAGTGGAAATTCTGCATCAGCGCATTTCGTGTCTCGGCGTCGCGAAACAGCACAAGCATCCGCCGCCCTTCGGTCAGAAACCCGGTCAGCGCAAAGCCCGGCACCAGCACGCCAAACCCGATCATGGCCGGCACCCAGCGTTTCCACCAGGTCGTTGGGCGCAGCCAGAAATGCAGCCCCAAACAGCCATGTACCCAGACGATCAGCAGCAACACAGACTGCCAGATCCCATCGGCTGTGCCCCAGATCAGCACGCTGATATAGCGCATTTCGTCTTTCACGCCAAAAACCTGGTGCGCCAGACGCGTATGCACGACGTGTTCGATCAACAGCAGCGGTATGATCAGGCCCAGCGAGATCTGCACCGCTTCCCAGACCGGCATCCGCAGGGTCCGCCGCCCGGCCAGTTTGGCAATTGCCAGCCCGACATGTGCCGTCATCGCCGCATAGAGGATGATTTCACCGGGCAGGCTGCGGGTCACCACCTGTCTCCAGGTCTGGCCACGTTGCATCAGCTCGGATGAAAACAGCCCAAACCCGATGTTGAGGAAATGCAACAGCGCAAAGGTAAACAGCACCAGCCCCGAAGCGATGCGAATCCTGGTTGCCCAACTGCCGCGCCAAAGGACGTTCACCGGTTCACCCATCCGCTTGTGTTTCCAGACGGAATAGTGCGATCCGCCTGAACTTCCGTCAAGCGGTCAGCCGTCCTGCTCTGCCAGAAACCGTTCTGCGTCCAGCGCCGCCATACAACCCATGCCCGCACTGGTTACCGCCTGGCGATAGATATGATCAGTCAGATCACCGGCGGCAAACACCCCCGGCACCGAAGTTTCGGTACTGCCGGGCTGGACCTTCACATAGCCACCCATGTGGGTTTCCAGCGCATCTTTGACCAGCTCGCTTGCCGGGGCGTGGCCGATGGCGATGAACACGCCCTTGCAGGGAATTTCGGTTATCTCGCCGGTTTTTACGTGCTTCACGCGTACCGCCTCGACCCCCAGCGGTGCGTCGGTGCCGACCACCTCGTCCAGCGTGTGGAACCACAAAGGTTCGATCTTGGGGTTCTTCAGCAGGCGGTCTTCCAGGATTTTTTCCGAACGCAATTCGTCACGCCGGTGGATCAGCGTCACCTTGGAGGCGAAATTGGTCAGAAACAACGCCTCTTCCACCGCCGTGTTGCCGCCGCCGACCACCACGATTTCCTGGCCGCGATAGAAAAACCCGTCGCAGGTGGCACAGGCCGACACGCCAAACCCCTTGAATTTCTCTTCCGAAGGCAGGCCCAGCCATTTGGCCCTTGCCCCGGTCGCCAGAATGACCGCGTCGGCGGTATAGGTGGTGCCGCTGTCGCCCCTGGCGGTGAAGGGGCGGGTGGAAATGTCCAGATCGGTGATGATATCGCCGATGATCTCACAGCCCATCTCTTTGGCATGAGCCTCCATCCGCACCATCAGATCGGGGCCCTGAACCTCGGTATCGCCGGGCCAGTTCTCGACCTCGGTGGTGGTGGTCAACTGGCCGCCCGGTTCGATCCCCTGCACCAGAATTGGCTCCAGCATGGCACGGCTGGCATAAACACCCGCCGTGTACCCGGCTGGGCCGGACCCGATGATCAGAACTCTGGTGTGACGTGCCTCGGTCATGACTTACCCCAATTACAGCATTTGTTGCAGGAAGCCCCTGCTTTGGCCTGTGCATATAACCACCGGGCCGCGTGGCTTAAACCCCTGTTCTGGCGCGGGATGAGTGAGATGAGCAACACGTGAACAGGCCAGGGGTCGACCGGGATGTTTGGGTGATGCACATAAAGTTGCGCTCTCGCGAAATATAATTGCGCGCACCCGTGGCGCTGCTATAAGAAACGCAAATCTGGGAGAGTGTTTAATGGTAGCTACGCGTTTGGATCCGATAGATCGCAAGATCCTGTCGGAACTGCAGGCCGATGGCCGGATGACCAATGTCGAGTTGGCCAAACGGGTTGGCATTTCGGCCCCACCTTGCCTGCGTCGGGTGCGGTCGCTTGAAGACTCGGGGCTGATCCGTGGTTACCACGCGGATGTGAACGCGCGCGAACTGGGCTTCGAGGTGCAGGTTTTTGCCATGGTCGGTCTGGACAGCCAGGCCGAAAGTGAACTTAACGCCTTTGAAGAAAGGTGCCGCGACTGGCCCTTGGTGCGCGAGTGCCACATGCTGAACGGCGAGGTGGATTTCATCCTTAAATGCGTCGCCCCGGACCTTAGCAGTTTTCAGAGCTTCCTGACCGGTGAATTGCTCAGCACTCAGAACGTGGCAAGTGTCAAGACCTCGCTGGTGATCCGCAGGGCCAAGGACGAACCCGGCGTGCCCTTCGATATTCTGGAAGAGCGACTGGGCCGCGATGCCTGACTGGTCATGCGAAGGGCCAATGCCCCGGCGCGGTGGCCGGGGCGCTGGCTGCGTCAGGCGCTAAGCGCGTCGATTTGGCCTTCACCGGCACGCGGGAAGGCAAGAGGACCGAAATCGGTCAGATAATCGACATGCGCGAACAGGTTGAGGTACAGGGACCGCATCGCGTGGCTGATCGTGCGCACCGCGTTTACCCCCGGATGATAGGTTTCGAACTCCAGCCCGCCGATACGGATTGCGGCATGGCGTGGCAGGCAGATGTGAAACAGCTCGACCGGGGTGGGCGGCGCGGTTTCGATCACGTTGGAACCGTCGATGAATTCCTGCACCGGGGTCAGCATCTGGGCATCGCCGATCAACGAACGAAGATGGTGCGGCGTGTGCAGCAACCGCGCGGACGGCCCGGCCAGCACATAGGACAACGGCCGCTGCATTCCGAACGCGTCGGCCATGATCCGGGTCAGGCGCAGATTGCGCCCTGATGGGCCGGGGCGGCCGGGCACAAGGGTCGTGCTGCCTTTCCACAAAAGCGTTTCAGCCTGGTTGTCCGTGGTCATCACCCGGTCGCCGGGTTGCAGGTCTTCGATTGCCACTGGGCCGTTTTCAGTATCAATCAGCGACCCGCGGGAGAACGCGCAAAAGGCATCCTCAAAAAGCGGCAGGGCCGGCGCGATCTGGCGCGTTTGTGAAATATTGCCATTTTTCAGAAGAGCGCTGATTTCATACCGGCGCAACTGCGGGCGCTTTTGCGCCCTCCAGGCGGCCGGGTCTTTCAGCATGGGGTCAGTCTGGACGGCGTGACGCGCAGCGCGCACCAGCGAATGGGGGATAGTCATTAAAATCGGCCCTTTCAATAGGGTCGCATCTGCGCTGGCCCCCACCAGCAACGACAAATGGACACTTGGTTCGTGTTCATCAATCTGTAATGATGAAATAATGGTCAAATAATGTTCGAATTGTCAAAGTTTCCCTGACATTAGGCGTAGTAGTCGGGTTAATCCCAGTAAAGCTCGTGGGTTTGTTTCTCAGGCTAGGCAGAATGTTGCCACATTTGTCCACAGAGTGGGGCCAATGAACAACCCGCCCCGACATTAGCCAAGGCGGGTTTTCCAACCGGCCGGCATGGGCAGCACCCGGCGGTCAATCCCAAAGCAAAGCGGCAGACTTCGCCTCAGGGAATTTGGTGCGGAATTTGGGTCAGGCGGTTTTTGTGCGCAGTTGCGGTGCTGCGGTGCGCCGACCAGAGGCAAAGGAAGCACGGCGATGGCCGCGGGCCCAGGGCAGTTCGGACCGGTTCTCACGTGCCGCTTCGATGACGGATTTGATAAAGCGTGCCTTGGGTTTCATGTTTTTATTCTCCTGCCTTGTCGTTTTTGTTTGCGTGTCACTTGCTGACCTCACAAACAGTTTCGCCCTGTAATGGGGCGGGGATTTGTCGATGCGGGGGAAATTTACGGCTTTTTGCGTGCCTGTGATCTGGAATTACGATGGCTTTGCCAAAACAGTTAATTCGTGCCGAAACAACGGGTTGTAGTGCTATTCTCAAGGCGTTCCCGGTTTGGCCAAGCCTGAGCCGGGCGGAATGTGGCGTAAATAGAGCGCGCGGCTGACACATTTTCGCACCTGCATGGTTCGGCTAAAGGCGAATGGACGAAATCAGGCGGCCATAGTCGGCCTCCTGGTCATGGGTTGTTCGGCGATAGGAATAAAACCGGTCCGCGTCGCCGTAGGTACAGTGACGGGTCCATTCGGCATGTCCGATCCCGGCGCGGCGCAGGCGGTGCAGGCCAAATCCCTGAAGGTCGAATTGCATCCGGTCATCAGAGCCGTTGGCGAAGAAACGCGCATTGTCCGGGTCGTCGGCCATGAAACCGTCAAGGAACTCGGGGCCGACCTGGTAGGCGCGCTGGGAAATCGAGGGGCCGATGATGGCGACGATATCGGCGCGTCTGGCCCCCAGTGCCTCCATCGCCGTCAGGGTCGCCTCAAGCACGCCGGTCAGGGCCCCGCGCCATCCGGCATGGGCTGCACCGATGACCTGCGCCCCGGCGTCGTGAAACAGGATCGGCTGACAATCGGCGGTCAGGATCGACAGGGCCAGCCCCGGCGTTGCCGTGACCATCGCATCGGCGCGCGGTTTGCTGTCCAGGGGGGCGGTGACGGTCACAACGTCCGCCGAATGTACCTGATGGACGCCAACCAGTGCTTCGGGGGCGACCGCCATGGCTTCGGCAACGCGGCTGCGGTTCAGATCGACCGCCGCACGCTGGTCCGACGAACCGGTGCCACAGTTCAACCCCCGGAATATGCCGGACGAAGCACCGCCGCGCCGGGTAAAGAACCCGTGGCGCAAAGGCGCGAGATGCTCGGATGTCAGAATTTCCAGGGTCATGAGGTCAGTCCGGGCAAAGAATTGGCCTGTGCCGGATACAGGCCCAGTACCTTGAACAGATTTCCCATTTCCTCGGGGTTCGTCAACCGGCGATGCGCAGATGTGATCGTTGCGATGTCCGCATCGTTTCGGCCCTTGCTCAGCGCCTGGGCGCGGGCGGTGATGCCCAGCCGGTCCAGAAAAACCCCTTGTGTTGTCAGGCGGCTATGGGCACAGCCGGTGGTTGTCGCGGTCTGCGCCAGCGCCTCGAAATCCACATGGGCGGTCAGGTCTGCCTGCCCCGGATCGTCCAGAATACCGGCGGATTTATGCCCTTTGAGCGCCTGAAGCGTATCGCCCAGCGAATGCCAGTCGCCGTAATCCACAATCAGCGCCGCGCCGCCATGCCCGGCGATTCGCTGTCCCAGGGCGGCAATCACCGACAGGGCCGGGGCGCAGGTTTCGACCAGATCGCCGTCTTTTGTGTCCGCCAGGCGGTGGGACAGATCCGGGTGTGGTGCCGGATTGCCCAGTCCAACAACCAGATCCTCCCCCTCCAGCCCCACCAGCCGTTCCCGCCAGCCTGTTCCCGCGCGCAGAAACTGGCGGATCGGCAGGGCGTCGAAGAATTCGTTGGCGATGGCAAAAAGCGGTTGCTCGGGGAGGTCTGATGCCATGTCGACCCATTGTGGCGCAAATGGTTGCAGCAGCCGGCCCTGGGCTGCCCGCAGAGTGGGCGAGGCCTCGATCAGGATCAACCGGGCGGCCGCGTGAAATCCGGGCACAGACCGCGTGGCGCGCAGCACGTCGGCCATCAGCGTGCCGCGTCCGGGGCCAAGTTCTGCCAGGGTGAAGGGGGCGGGACTGCCCTGGTCAAGCCAGCTTTGGGCCAGGCTGAGGCCAATCAATTCACCAAACATCTGGCTGATTTCCGGCGCGGTGATGAAATCGCCCGCGGCCCCCAAAGGGTCACGGGTGGTATAGTAGCCAAGCGTCGGGTGCAGCAGGCAGTTGGACATATAATCACAAAGCCGCATTGGCCCATCCTGCAGGATCAGGCTGGCAATCTGCTCCCTGAGAGTCACGGACCCGCCCTGCGCCGGGCCTGCACCATCAGCCACAGGCCAAGCCCGATCATCGGCAGCGACAGGATCTGACCCATGGTCAGGCCATAGCCGCCCAGATGCACGGCCAGCCCCAGCGGATTGCCCTGTGTGACGAACTGGGCATCGGGCTGGCGTACAAACTCCACCACGAACCGCGCCGCGCCGTATCCGGCGAGGAACAGCCCGGCAATCAGGCCGGGGGTTTTCAAGGCCCCGCGCCGATAGACCATCCACAGGATCAGCAGGCCAAGGACCAGACCTTCAAGGGCGGCCTCATAAAGCTGCGATGGGTGGCGTGCGCACAGCCCGGCCACACCGGGGCAGTTCTGCGCCGCGCCACCGGGGAAAATCACTGCCCACGGCAGGTCGGACGGGCGACCCCAAAGCTCGGCGTTGATGAAATTGGCCAGCCGCCCCAGCATCAGGCCAAACGGCACCGTGTGGGCAATAAGATCGGTGGTCGAGAGCTTGGGCAGCTTATGGCGCAGGGCAAACACCCAGCCGGCCAGCACCACGCCCAGCAGACCGCCGTGAAATGACATGCCGCCCTGCCAGACCATCAGGATCTGCAACGGGTTCTGCAAATAATAGCCCGGTTGGTAAAACGCCACGAACCCCAAGCGCCCGCCAAGAATGACACCAAGGATGATCCAGGTCAGCAGGTCCTCGATCTGGGGCGGGGTCATGGGCGGGGTGTCGCCGGGCCAAAGCCGCGTGCGCCGCACCGCCATCACCCCCAACCGCCAGGCAACCAATATGCCGGTGATATAGGCCAGCGCATACCAGCGCAGCGCAAATTCGAATCCGAAGATGGTGATCGAGAAAAGCTCGGGCGAGATGTCGGGAAATTGTAGGACTGCGTGCATGGGCGTTTGAATGCCTCTGAGTTTATGGCAAAGTCAACCTTGCCGCCACAGTCTTGTCTGCCCATATAGAGAGCAACACGAGACAGATGCGACACTCAGGAGTTATCCGATGCAGACACGCAACAAGATCATGGACGACATATCACAGCTTATGACCAACGCCATGGGCGTGGCCCAGGGGGCCAAGGGCGAGGCCGAAACCGCGATGAAAGGGCTGATGGACCGCTGGCTGGCTGATCGCGACTTTGTGACCCGCGAAGAATTCGACGCGGTTCACGCCATGGCACAAAAGGCGCGCGAAGAGAACGAGGCACTGGCCGCCCGGATTGTCGCGCTGGAAGGCAAAGGCAAGACCAAAGCCAAAAGCAAGGCTTGATCCAAACGGAACGCTGCCGTGCCAACGGCACTGCCCGACCTGACAGATGCTCCATGTCCAATTCAGCCGGCTTTGTTTGTTGCGGGGTTTTTAGGCATTGGCGATAAGATGACGCCCTATTCCGGCGTATTTAGGGGTTGGTGGCACTTAGTCCACAACTTATTGCTGATATACCCAAAATAGGGGGTTGCCAGGCAAGCGGGTACACCGCACCATATATGGTATGGTCACAGGGGATAACCCCGGTCCATAGAACAGGCACCTAGCGCTTGGGGCGCTACCCGCCCCATTGATCTGCGCTAGACAAAAGTGAGGTGGCATCATGGCCCTGTCAGAGCAATATCTGGATGACGACATTCACCCGATCGACATTGTCGAAAACATCGCCGCGCATCACGACTGGGATTTCGACCGTATTGGCGATGACCAGATTGCGATGGCGGTCGAGGGGCAATGGCGCACCTATTCCATCACCCTGGCGTGGTCGGGTTACGACGAAACCCTGCGCATGGTCTGCACTTTCGAGATGGAGCCGCCCGAGGATTCCTTGCCGGGGCTTTACGAACTGCTCAACGCAATGAACGACCAGTGCTGGGCCGGGGCCTTTACCTATTGGCCGGAACAAAAGCTGATGGTCTATCGCTATGGTCTGGTGCTGGCGGGTGGTCAGGTGGCTTCCTCGGAGCAGATCGACACGATGATCAACGCGGCGGTACTGAGCGCCGAGCGGTATTACCCGGCAATCCAGTTGCATGTCTGGGGCGGACGCAGTCCCGCCGAGGCGATGCAGGTGGCCATTGCAGAGGCCTATGGCCGCGCGTAAAGCTGTGCCCTGAACCACAGGATTGGTAAGGGGCGTTTCATGGATATGGACAAGGTGGCGGACCAGGGGCTGGTGCTTTTGGGCTGTGGCAAGATGGGGTCGGCGATGCTGGCCGGGTGGCTGAACGACGGGCTGCCGGCTGCCTCTGTCTGGGTGATTGATCCCAAGCCTTCGGATTGGCTGATGGGTCTTGGGGTGCGGGTGAATGCGCCTCTGCCGGAACGCCCGGCGATTGTTCTGGTTGCTGTCAAACCTCAGATGATGGGCGCGGCCCTGCCGTCAATGGTGACGCTGGGCGGCGGCGGGACGTTGTTTGTCTCGGTTGCGGCGGGCACGTCGATTGCCACATATGAAAACATTCTGGGTGCTGGCACGCCGATTGTGCGGGCGATGCCCAACACACCGGCGGCTATCGGGCAGGGCATCACGGCTTTGATCGGCAATAGCGATGCAAGCAAGGCCGATCTGGACCTGGCCGAGGTGTTAATGTCCGGGGTGGGTCAGACCGTGCGGTTGCAGGACGAGGCCGAGATGGACGCGGTAACCGGGCTAAGCGGTTCCGGCCCGGCCTATGTGTTCCATCTGATCGAAACGCTGGCGGCAGCGGGCGAGGCCGAGGGGCTGGCCCCAAATCTGGCAATGCAGTTGGCAAAGGCGACCGTGGCCGGTGCCGGGGCTCTGGCCGCGCAGGCCGACGAAAGCCCAGAGCAGCTCAGGATCAATGTCACCAGCCCGAACGGCACGACCCAGGCAGCGCTTGAGGTACTGATGGATCAGAAAGACGGTCTGGCATCTTTGATGCGGCGCACAGTGACGGCAGCGACCGTTAGATCAAGGGAGTTGTCGCGTGACTGAGATATCGTTTGACGATTTCCTGAAGGTGGACATTCGCGTGGGCGAGGTTGTCAAAGCCGAGGCTTATCCCGAGGCACGCAAGCCCGCCATCAAGCTGTGGATCGACTTTGGTCCCGGGATTGGCGAGAAAAAATCTTCGGCCCAGATCACGGCGCATTACGATCCGGCGCAACTGGTTGGTAAACAGGTGATGGCAGTGGTCAATTTCCCGCCCCGCCAGATTGGCCGGTTCATGTCCGAGGTTCTGGTGCTGGGACTGCCGGATGCCTCGGGCGAGATCGTGCTGATCGGCCCTGACGGGCCGGTGGCGGCGGGCGGGCGGTTGCATTGATGCGCCTGTTACTTGCGCGCCCGATGCCGCCAGCGGTCATGGATCGGGCCGGATCGTCGTTTGATTGCGAAATCCGCGCGGCCAATACGCCGCTGAGTGTGGACGAAATGTACCGGGCCTTGCGCGAATTCGATGCGGTGATGCCAACGCTGGGGGATCGGTTTTCGGCTGAGGTGTTCGCGCAGGTTCCCGAACCCCGCTGTCGGCTGTTGGCCAATTTCGGGGTTGGCTACAATCACATTGACGTGCAGGCGGCAACGGCCGCCGGGGTGCAGGTGAGCAACACGCCGGGTGCGGTGACGGATGCCACGGCTGACATCGGCATGACGCTGATCCTGATGAGCGCACGGCGCGCCGGCGAGGGCGAACGCCTGGTGCGCGCCGGCAAATGGCAGGGCTGGCATCCGACACAGATGATGGGTCTGCACGTAACCGGCAAGACCGTGGGGATTGTCGGCATGGGGCGCATCGGTCAGGCCGTTGCGCGGCGCTGCCATTTTGGTTTTGGCATGAATGTGCGGTATTTCAGCCGCTCGCCGAAAGATCTGGATTTCCCGACCGAGGTCGCGGCCAGCCTTAGCGATCTTGCGGCGTCAGTAGATGTTCTGGTGGTGACCGTGCCCGGTGCCGGGGACACCTATCACCTGATCAATGCCGCAGTGTTCAAAGCTATGCGGCCAACCGCCCACCTGATCAATATCGCCCGTGGTGATATTGTCGACCAGACGGCGCTGATTGCCGCGCTGGAGGCAGATGAAATCGCCGGCGCGGGTCTGGATGTCTATGAATTTGAACCGGATGTGCCGCTGGTGTTGCGGCAGATGGAACAGGTGACCCTGCTGCCACATCTGGGAACGGCAGCGCTCGATGTCAGGACAGCCATGGGGCATATGGCGCTGGATAATGTCGCGGCGCTAGCGGACGGGGCGGTCTTGCCCAATCTTGTGTGACCCGCTTGTGTCAGGTTTCGGCGGGTCGATCGCCCATGGCTTCGCGCCAGTGACGGCGGCACAGCGAGACATAGGTTTCATTGCCACCGATATGCACCTGCGCCCCTTCCCTGATCGGGTGGCCCCGGTCATTTTGACGAATCACCATGGTGGCCTTGCGCCCGCAACGGCAAATGGTGCGCACCTCGCGCATTTCGTCGGCAAGCGCCAACAGGGCCGCAGAGCCGGGAAACAGCTCTCCGCGGAAATCGACGCGCAGACCATAGCATAGCACCGGCAGATTCAGATCGTCGACAACCCGGGCCAGTTGCCAGACCTGCGGATTTTGCAGGAACTGGGCCTCGTCGACAAAGACGCAGGCCACCGGACTCTGATCCAGACGGGTGCTGATCATGGTGAACAGATTGTCGTCATCGCCAAAGGTATCGGCCTCGGACCCGATGCCAATGCGCGAGGCAATCCGCCCGGCTCCGGCCCGCCCGTCGACCCGCGCGGTCAACAGATACGTGTCCATGCCATGTTCGCGGTAGTTATGCGAGGCTTGCAGCAGAACCGTGGATTTACCCGCATTCATGGTTGAATAGTTGAAGAACAGCTTGGCCATGGGTGGGGTTTATGGCCTGAAATCAGCCCCGGCAACCGGTTTGCACCGGATTTGTCGTGGATGAGTCACAGGATGAATCACAAGATGAATCATGGTGCCGCCACCACGCTTGCACAAATCCGGGACGGAACGGCCCTTTGGGATGGATTGCACGCAGGCGACAGGCAGCGGCACCTATGGGTGAAGGGCGGCAAAAAACCACGGGAAACAAAAATACTAATCCTACGACCCATATCTGAAATGGTGCAAAATAACACCGATACTCTTTAAAACCCCCGAAAACCTGAGGGATAGCCTATCAATGACAGATCGACTAAAAGGCATTAATGGGAAATTGTCAGAGCCGTTCCCCTTATCGGGACATTCGGTTCACAGGAACTGCCGGAAAGTGAATAATGACCGACATTTACGGATATATGAAGAAACACACCGAAGCGCTGGTGAAAGATGTCGGAATCGAAGCAGCCTGTCAGGCGACCGGCAAATCCAAGGCGACATTGGGCCGGTATTATTCCAATCACCCAGAGCACAGGGACCGGTTTATTCCGGTTGATGCAGTGGCCAAGCTGGAAGAGATTTCGTCTTATCCGCATGTGACCGGTGCCCTGGCCGAGTTGAAAAACATCACGTTGTCGTATGATGAACGCAAGCCGAGCGCGCCCAACACCGGTGGGGTCAATGCTGACGTGATCGCGCTGAGCCAGCGTTTTGCAATGTTGATGGCTGAATATCAGCAGGCAATGGAAGACGGGATCATTACCATTAACGAGGCAAAGCGGTTGCTGCGCGAAACCTCGCAACTACAGCAGGTGCTGATCGACATGAAACTGCACCTGGAAGAAGAAGGCTCCTGAACCATCGCGCCGCACACAGGAAAATTGAAGATTTTTTGATCAGATCAGAAACGGGAATTGCCCCGTCGCTATGCGTGATGGCGAACCAGTACAGATCCCACCGAATACCCCGCCCCGAACGAGCATATCAGCCCATAATCCCCATCCTGAAAATCACCGGAATACTTGGCAAAGGTAATGATTGATCCGGCCGAGGATGTATTGGCGTAATCCTGAAGGATATTGGGCTGCTCGCCCGGTTCGGGCGTGCGGCCCCCCCCCGGAGTCGTTTCGTTGTTTTTCGTGAAACTACCGGGGTGTGCGGGTACGGGAAAGTGGCGAGGGCGGGGACGTGCTACTGTGCCAGCCTGCGCTGGCCCGAAAAACACCGGTATCTGACAGGTTCACAAAAAAGGGGGATTCCCTTGACAGCAGAACAGTCAGATGCCGGTGCCAAATTCGTCTACTTTTCCGCGATCAGCGAAAACTCTTGCCGAATGCGATCTGGTCGATGTCTCCACGGACCATGCCGATATCTTCCAGTTCGCGGTTCGACAAACGGCTCAAAGCATTGCGCGTGATGCGCGCGTCGTTCCATGTCGTGACCGCGCCGACCAGTGACACCAGAGTCGAACTGATACGGCCAGCCAGAGTGAGTGAGCCATAGGTTGTGCGGGTAGTATCGAGAGCAGCCATATCCATTGTCCTTATGTTGGTTGCATTTTTCCGTTGTTCAGTGAGGGGCAGATAGGGCTTCGGTTTTACCCGCGCAAGACGGTCTGAAACATGGGTCTTATGCGCTGTGTGCATAGGTTGAAAACTCTGTAACCTTACTGAAATACTTGTGAAAATTCGGCCAGCTCAATGCCGGTTTGACGTCGTTTCCGTGCCGCCGCATGTCGATTTCAGACCGCATGTCGGAGACGGAACAGGCGGGTGTCGTTTTTGACCCGGGATCAGTTCACGGTCAAAACGGTTGGAAAATGTTCGTGTTTCGTGCTAGTGCGTCACAAAAGCAACAATTTTGGGCATGACCGCAACTTGGTCGGGACATGATCGGGACAGGGCAGGGCGAAAAATGCGGATTCTGGGCATAGATCCGGGGCTGAGAACCATGGGCTGGGGTGTGATCGAATCACACGGCAGCAGGCTCAGTCACGTGGCGAATGGGCTGTGTAAATCCTCGGGTGACGATCTGGCGACGCGGTTATTGTCGCTGCACGCGCAACTGGCCGAAGTTCTGGCGCGTTTCGGGCCGGATCAGGCGGCGATCGAGCAAACATTTGTCAACAAGGACGGGGCTGGCACACTAAAGCTGGGCCAGGCGCGCGGCGTGGCCTTGCTGGCGGCGGCGCAGGCCGGGTTGCCGATTGGCGAATACGCGCCCAACCGGGTGAAAAAGACCGTGGTGGGGGTTGGTCATGCCGACAAGCGGCAGGTCGAACATATGGTGCGCCTGCAACTGCCCGGTTGCGACCCGGCAGGGCCGGATGCCGCCGATGCTTTGGCGATTGCCATTTGCCATGCGCATTACGGCGGTGTTGCGGGACCAAAGATGAAAGAGGTGGCGCTGTGATCGGGCGGTTGTCGGGGCGGCTGGATTACCGCGCGGTCGATCATGTGCTGATCGACGTGCGCGGGGTTGGTTATATTGTGTACTGCTCTGACAGGACGCTGGCGGCGTTGCCGGGGGTGGGCGAGTCGGTGTCGCTTTATACCGATCTGCTGGTACGCGAAGACCTGATGCAGTTGTTTGGGTTTCTGTCGCTGGTTGAAAAGGAATGGCACCGCTTGCTGACGTCGGTGCAGGGGGTCGGCGCAAAGGTATCGCTGGCCATCATGGGCACGCTGGGGCCGGATGGGGTTGGCCGGGCGATCGCGCTGGGCGATTGGAACATGGTCAAGGCGGCCAAGGGGGTTGGGCCGAAACTGGCGCAGCGGATTGTGCTGGACCTCAAGGAAAAGGCTCCGGGCGTGATGGCGATGGGCGGTTCGGTTGCCGATGCCATGGACGGGCCGGTAGACGGGCCGGAATCTGAGGTGATCGAGGCTTCAGCGCTGGATGCGATACCTGTCAAAGTGCCGGCAAATGCAGGGGCGCAGGCGGGCGCATTGTCGGCCCTGGCCAATCTGGGCTATGCCCCGGCTGAGGCCGCTGCGGCTGTGGCCGAGGCCGCCGGTACCACGCCTGAGGCCGGAGAGGCGGGGTTGATCCGGGCGGCGTTGAAATTGCTGGCACCCACAGGGTAGATCACGGGGTAGATCACAGAGTAGATCACGGGGCGAGCCCGGGCTTGTCCGCCCTGGTGGGCGTCCTCGCAGGAGATAGGGTATGACCGACATTGATCCGATCATAAGGCCGCAGGCGCTGCCGGAGGATGCAGATCGCGCCTTGCGGCCCCAGGCGCTGGACGAGTTCATCGGTCAGGCCGAGGCAAGGGCCAATCTCAGGGTGTTCATCCAGTCCGCCCGCCTGCGCGGCGAGGCGATGGATCATACGTTGTTTCACGGCCCGCCCGGCCTGGGAAAGACCACGCTGGCGCAGATCATGGCGAAAGAACTGGGGGTGAATTTCCGCATGACCTCGGGGCCGGTTCTGGCCAGGGCGGGCGATCTGGCGGCGATCCTGACCAATCTGGAGGCAAGGGATGTTCTGTTCATCGACGAGATTCACCGGCTGAACCCGGCGGTCGAGGAGGTACTTTATCCGGCGCTTGAGGATTTCGAACTTGATCTGGTGATTGGCGAAGGCCCGGCGGCGCGTACCGTCAGGATCGAATTGCAGCCCTTTACGCTGGTGGGGGCCACCACGCGGATGGGGTTGCTGACCACGCCTCTGAGGGACCGGTTTGGAATTCCCACGAGGTTGCAGTTCTACACCGTCGATGAACTGCACGAGATCGTCACCCGCAACGCCCGGATGATGGGTGTGCCCGCGGACGATTCCGGCGCAAGAGAGATTGCCCGACGTGCCCGCGGCACACCCCGCATTGCCGGGCGGTTGCTGCGCCGGGTGGTGGATTTTGCGCTGGTCGAGGGGGACGGCACGATTTCACAAAGCCTGGCGGACAATGCACTGACCCGGCTGGGGGTGGATCATCTGGGGCTGGATGGGGCAGACCGGCGCTATTTGCGGCTGATCGCCGAGAGTTATCAGGGTGGCCCGGCGGGGATCGAAACGCTGTCAGCGGCGCTGAGCGAGGCGCGCGATTCGCTGGAGGAGGTGATCGAGCCTTATTTGCTGCAACAGGGGCTGATCCAGCGAACGCCAAGGGGGCGCATGTTGGCGCACAAGGCCTGGGAGCATTTGGGGATTGCCGCGCCAAAGGGCGGCGGCGATCTGTTTGAGTGAACCGGGCGACATTAGATTTATGCCTCCCCTTGCGGCGGCAAAGCCACCTGTCAGGCAGTGGGCGCGAGCTTTTTGAACGAGAAGAAGAGGTTCAGGTGACTGAGGAAGAGATCAGGGCGATGTTTACCCGGACCGGCGGCGAGTATGTCTTTGCCCGCTGGGGGCGGCCAATTTCACCGGTGGTGTTTGGGGTTGAGGAAGAAACGCTTTCGGTGGTGAAGGGAGCGTTTGAAGCGGTTGTCGCGTTGGCGGGGCATCAGATCGACGAGGTTGACCCGGAACTGGGCAGCAATTGCATGATGTTCTTTTTCCGCGAATGGGAAGAGTTGCTGGACGTTCCGGATCTGGACCGGCTGGTGCCTGACCTTGCCGGGCTGGTGGCGCGGCTGAAAGAGGCGGGGGCAAGCCAGTACCGGGCCTTTCGGTTTGATCAGGGTGGGGCGATTCAGGCGGCGTTCGTGTTCTTGAGGATGCACGCAGAGATGGCCGATCAGCCTGCCGAGGTGCTGGCGCTGGGGCAGGTTGTGCAGATCATGCTGGCCTGGTCCGATGCTGCCTTTCAGGAGCGCTCGCCGCTGGCTGTGGCGGGGGGCGCGACAATCCTGCGCCCCGAGATCGCCGAATTGATCCGCGCGGCCTATGATCCGGTAATGCCGGTAACGGCAAAAGACAATTCGCACAGTCTGCGGCTGCTTGCGAGGATGAACATCAAAGAGAGCTGAACATGGTCCATACATTTGCGATACGCGTCTATTATGAAGACACTGACATGGGCGGGGTGGTCTATTACGCCAACTACCTGCGTTTCATCGAACGGGCGCGCAGCGACTGGGTGCGCCAGCTTGGGATCGACCAGAACGCCATGCGCGACGAGGGCATCGTCTGGGTGGTGCGCCGGGTCGAGGCCGATTACCTGACCGCCTCAAAGTTCGAGGATGACCTGATTGTTGAAACCACGATGGTGAAGGTCACCAGCGCAAGGCTGGTGATGGACCAGATTGTGAAACGCGGGCAAACCGTGGTTTTTCGGGCCAGGGTAACAGCCGCTTGCATGAATGCTGCCGGTCGCCCGGTTCGCTTGCCAGCGGAGATTCGCGCATTGCAGGATTAATCACCGGTGGAACGCGCTGATCTGTTGGCATTCCCGCGTGGATTAGGCTAGCGTGCATTTAATCAAGGCCGAAACAATACGGCCGCAGGTAAAGAGCAGGCAGATGGAAGCAGAAACTCTGGCGCTGGCGCAGGGGATTGATTTCTCGTTGTGGGGGCTATTCGCGCGGGCGACACTGATCGTCAAACTGGTAATATTGATGCTGACGCTGGCGTCGGTCTGGGCCTGGGCAATCATATTTCAAAAGCTGATCACCTATCGCGCGGCTCGGCGCGCGGCGGACGTGTTTGATCAGGCCTTCTGGTCAGGAGATCCGCTGGATGCGCTGTTTGAGCAGATCAGCGCACAGCCCGACGGGTCTTCACAAAAAATATTCGTTGCCGGCATGACCGAATGGCGGCGCTCGCATCGCGACGATGGCGGGCTGATCGCCGGGGCGCAGGCAAGGATCGACCGGTCGATGGATGTGGCGATCGCCAAGGAAAGCGAAGGCCTGCTGGGTGGTTTGCCGGTGCTGGCCACGGTTGGCTCGACCGCGCCTTTTGTCGGGCTGTTCGGTACGGTCTGGGGCATCATGAATGCGTTTATCGAGATCGCGGAACAGCAAAACACCAATCTGGCCGTTGTGGCCCCCGGTATCGCCGAGGCGTTGCTGGCCACGGGCCTGGGCCTGTTGGCGGCCATCCCGGCGGTGATCTTTTACAACAAGCTGAGTGCCGACAGTGACCGGATCATTGCCGGATACGAGGCCTTTGCCGATGAATTCGCCACCATCCTGTCCCGACAGTTGGACTCTTAGGCGATGGGGGCGGGTGTTCAGCAGGCCCAGGGTGGCGGCGGACGTCGCCGCAGGCGCGGCGGGCGTGCCCGGACCCGGCCAATGGCGGAAATCAACGTCACACCCTTTGTCGACGTGATGCTGGTGTTGCTGATCATCTTCATGGTGGCCGCCCCGCTGATGACGGTGGGGGTGCCGGTTGATCTGCCCAAAACCGCCGCCGGCGCATTGTCATCCGAGGCCGAGGAACCGCTGAGTGTGACGATAACCGCCAGCGGCGAGGTGCAGATCATGACCACGCCGGCACCGCGTGATCAACTGGTGAACAAGCTGCGCGCCATCGCGGCAGAACGCGAAACGGACCGCGTGTTCCTGCGCGCCGACGGGTCGGTGCCTTACCGCGAGGTGATGCAGGTCATGGGAGCCCTGAATGCGGGCGGGTTTTCCAACGTGGGACTGGTGACGGATGTCGGCGGGCCGACGCTGGACGAACCGGAACAGTGAGGTCTCAGATTGCAGACCGGCACCAAAATCTCAGGCGTGGCCCATCTGGTTCTGGTGGGCGTGGCGATATTTGGCGGCGCGTTCAAGTCCGATCCGCTGCCGTTCGAGGTACATGAGGTGTCGGTGATCTCAGCCGAACAATTTGCTGCCATGACAGCCAGCAGGCCCGCGCCGGATGTCGCCGCAGAACCGGTTGCGCCGGATGCGCTGACGCGGCCGGACCCGGAAACCGATACGCCTGAAGTAACCACCGAGGCGGACAAAACACCGGACAAGGCCCTTCCCGAACCAACGGCCCAACCGGTTCCTGACCCCGAACCAGAGTCGCAACCGGCCCCCCCCACCCCCGAGACCGAAGCGGCCCCGACCTTGGAACAACCCCAGCCCGAAGTGGTGATCCAGCCGCAGGAAATATCGCCGCGCCCACAGCCCCGCCCGGTTGACCGGGTGGCCCCGGTGCCGGTTGCCGCCCCGCCCCCCGATGCCGCCCCGGACGAGGTGGAAACACCGCAGGTCAACCCCGATGAGGGGGCCGAAACCCCGCAGGAACCGACCAAGGCAACCGCCCCTGAAGAGGCCAGCGACCGGATCGTCACCGAAGCCGATGAAAAACCGGCCAGCCTGGCCCCGACCAGTTCGGTGCGCCCGCCCGCACGTCCGGCCAACCGCCCGAAACCGCCCTCCAACAGCCAAAGCGCCACCAGCAATGCCGTCAATGACGCCGTGACCGAGGCGCTGGGCGGCGCTGCACCTGCCGCACCTGCCCCGACCGGTCCGCCACTGACCGGCGGCGAAAAAGATGCGCTGAGGGTGGCCGTGTCCACTTGCTGGAACGTGGGGTCGCTTTCGTCCGCGGCCTTGCAGACAACGGTCGTGGTTGGTGTATCAATGACACCGACGGGCAAGCCCCAATCCGGCACAATCCGGCTTTTGTCCAGTTCCGGCGGGCCGGAAGCGGCGGCGAAACAGGCGTTCGAAGCCGCGCGGCGGGCGATTATCCGTTGCGGGGCCAAGGGTTACGACTTACCGGCCGAGAAATACGGCCAGTGGCAGGAGATCGAAATGACATTCAATCCTGAAAGGATGCAGATCAAATGATCAGGTTGCTGTGCTGTATTCTGGCGGCCCTTGTGGCGGCTGTGCCTTTGGTGATCCAGCCAGCGCTGGCGCAGCAGGGGCCTTTGAGGATCGAGATTACCGAAGGGGTGATAGAGCCTCTGCCCTTTGCGGTGCCGGGTTTTGTGCCGGACAACACCGCGGCGACCGATTATGGCAAGCAATTGTCGCAGGTCATTGCTGCCGATCTTTCGGGCACCGGGCTGTTTCGCGAAATCCCGGCGAGCGCCTTCATCAGCCCGATCACCGATTTTGCCGCTCCGGTGAAATACGCCGACTGGAAAGCGATCAATGCGCAGGCGCTGATTGCCGGGGCCGTCACGGTTTCGGGCAGCAAGCTGACCGTGCGGTTCCGGGTCTATGACGTGTTTTCCGGGGCTGAACTGGGCAACGGCTTGCAATTCACCGGCAACACCGATGGCTGGCGGCGCATGGCGCACAAGGTGGCCGATGCGGTTTACAGCCGGATCACCGGCGAGGGCGGCTATTTCGACAGCCGGGTTGCCTTTGTCTCCGAAGCCGGCCCCAAGAACGACCGGCGCAAGCGGCTGGCGATCATGGATTACGACGGGGCCAATGTGCAGTACCTGAGCGACAGTTCGACCATCGTGCTGGCTCCGCGTTTCTCTCCCACTGGCGACCGGTTGCTTTATACCAGCTACGAGACCGGGTTTCCGCGCATTTACGTACTGGATGTGGGCAAGGTTAAGCGCCGCGCGCTGGACAATACCGAAGGCACGATGAGCTTTGCGCCCAGATTTGCCCCGGATGGCAAGACGGTGGTGTTCTCGCTGGCGCAGGGTGGCAATACCGATCTTTACACCATGGGCGTTTCCAGCGGCAAGCGTACCCGCCTGACCAGCGCCCCGTCGATCGAGACCGCGCCCAGTTTTTCCCCCGATGGTCGTCAGATCGTGTTTGAAAGCGACCGTTCGGGCAGCCAGCAACTCTATATCATGCCAACCGGTGGCGGTGAGGCTAGGCGTATCAGTTTTGGCAAGGGGCGTTATGGCACGCCGGTCTGGTCGCCGCGCGGCGACCTGATTGCTTTTACCAAACAAAGCAAGGGCCGGTTCCACATTGGGGTGATGCGCCTTGACGGTTCGCAAGAGCGGCTTTTGACCGCATCGTTTCTGGACGAAGGCCCAACCTGGGCCCCGAACGGGCGGGTCATCATGTTTACCCGCGAGACGCAAGGAGCGTCGGGTCGGGCCTCGCTGTATTCGGTGGATATCACCGGGCGCAATCTGCGGCCCGTGCGCACACCGGATGGCGCATCTGACCCGTCATGGTCACCGTTACAGCAATGATCGCACTGCGTTCACAAAATCGCGTTTGTATGTTAGAACACGCTCAACAATAGTCAGTAAACAGAGGCAACAGGCATGAGCATTTTTGGAAAAATTCTGACAATCGGCGCGTTGCTGGCGGTAACCGCCTGTACCAACGCCACCAAGTATGACAACGCCGGGGCAGGGGGCGCTGGCGGGGCCGGTGTCTCAGGGTCGGCATCTGACCCGACCTCTGCGGCGTTTTTCCAGCAATCCATTGGCGACCGGGTATTGTTCGTCGTGGACCAGTCAAGCCTGACGGACCAGTCCCGCTCGGTCCTGCAGGGGCAGGCCGAATGGCTGCTGACAAATACCGATTACAGCGCGATCATCGAAGGCCACGCCGACGAACAGGGTACGCGCGAATACAATCTGGGGCTGGGTGAAAAGCGGGCCAATGCGGTGCGCGAATTCCTGGTGTCGCGCGGGGTGGCGGGAAATCGCCTGAAAGTGGTAAGCTACGGTAAAGAACGCCCAATCGAGATTTGTAGCGACGAAAGCTGTTATGCTAAGAACCGGCGGGCGGTTACGGTATTGTCCGGCGGTTTGACGGGGTAGGGTGATGCGCATTGTTGTTCTTGCTCTGGCGGCGTTGGTTTTGTTCGGGCCAGGCAGGCTTGCCGCCCAGGACGATCAGACACTGGCCGATATCCGCCAGGAACTGACGGTGCTGCATGTCGAGGTACAGCGGCTCAAGCGGGAGTTATCGACCACCGGTGCGGCAAATGTGACCCTGACCGGGGCCAGCGTACTGGAACGGGTCGACGCCATCGAAGCTGAATTGCAGCGCCTGACCGCGCATACCGAACAACTGGGCCACCGGATTGACCGGGTTGTGGCCGATGGCACCAACCGGATTGGCGACCTGGAATTTCGCCTGGTCGAACTGGAAGGTGGCGATGTCGGCCAACTGGGTGAAACATCGACCCTGGGGGGCGACGTGGCACCAGGGGCACTGGCTGGCGGCAACGAGGCCACACATACAACAACCGACGAACTGGCGATTGGCGAAGAGGCGGATTTCCAGACCGCCAGCAAGGCGCTGGCCGAAGGGGATTATCAGCAGGCATCGGATTTGTTCGCCCGGTTCGAACAGTCCTATCCCGGCAGCCCCCTGTCGGCCGAGGCCAATCTGAGCCGCGGCAAGGCGCTGGACGGTCTGGGCGACACCCGCGAGGCCGCGCGGGCCTATCTGGCCAGCTTCACGGTCAATGCCTCGGGGCCGGTTGCTCCGGATGCCCTTTTCGAACTGGGCGCGGCATTGGGGCGGTTGGGTCAGGCGGATCAGGCTTGCGTCACCTTGGGCGAGGTCGGAGTGCGCTTTCCGGCAACCGACGCTGCGGCCACGGCGCGTCAGGAAATGGCCGCTTTGGGCTGCCCTTGAACGCGGCAGATGATGATATCCTGACGGCAGTACGGGCGCAGTTTCACGCGGCACCGCCTGCCAGATTAGGCATTGCGATATCCGGTGGCGGCGATTCCACCGCCTTGCTGCATCTTCTTGCCCATTGTTTTGACCCCGGCGAGGTCGAGATGTTTGCCGCAACGGTCGATCATGGTTTGCGCCCCGAAGCGGCGGACGAGGCCCGACAGGCGGGCGCATTGGCCGCGTCGCTTGGCATTTCGCATGACATCCTGAAATGGCAGGGCTGGGACGGGGCCGGCAACCTTCAGGATCAGGCGCGCCGGGCGCGGTACAGCCTTTTGGCGGACTGGGCCAGATCGCATTCCATTGCCGTTGTCGCTCTGGGTCATACGGCGGACGACCAGGCCGAAACCGTTGTGATGCGGCTGGCCCGCTCGGCCGGGGTGGCCGGGTTGTCGGCGATGCCGGTTCGGCGGACAATTCACGGCATTACCGTATTTCGCCCGCTTCTGGGGATCACGCGCCCGGATCTGCGAACTTATCTGACGCGGCATGATATCGCCTGGGCCGACGACCCTTCCAACGAAAACATGCGATTCGACCGGATCAAGGTGCGCCGAGCGCTTGAGGTGTTGGAACCATTGGGCCTGACGGCACCTGTGTTGGCGGATGTCGCCAGGAACATGGCGAAGGCCCGCGAAGCGCTGGACTGGTACAGTTTCCTTGCTGCCCGCGACACGGTCACGATCATTGGCGGCGATGTCGTGCTGGACCTGAAAAAATTCCGCACCTTGCCCGAAGAAACCGCCCGCCGTCTGTTCTCGCGCGCGTTGATGTGGATCAGCAGTGCCAAATATCCGCCGCGCCGCGCGCCATTGGCCGAGGCAATGAATGTGATCAGGTTGGGCAAACCGGTCACGTTGTGCGGTTGTCGTGTACTGCGACAGGCCGAGCGCGTCTGGATTTGCCGCGAGTTCAACGCCGTGCGGCACACCGAAACCACTTGCGATCAGATATGGGACGGTCGCTGGCGGCTTTATGGCGGGGATGTCCAGAACTGTACCGTGCGCCCGCTGGGTCCGCGCGGTCTGAACATGATTCCGAACTGGCGTGAAACCGGCAGTCCGAATGCCGCTTTGACGGCCTCGCCATCGGTCTGGATTGGTGACGATCTGGTGGCGGCTCCGCTGGCCGGAATGGCCAACGGATGGACCGCAGAACTGGTCGGTGGGAGCGAAGAGTTCTTTGCGTCACTTTTATCGCATTGAACCTGCGCCAATCATCTCTATTTTAGAAGTCTGGCAGGTTGCCGCCCCCGCAACCGCATTTTTAGGAGAGTTTCCTTGGGCAACGCACGTAATATCGCCTTCTGGGTCGTTCTGTTCCTGTTGGTACTGGCCCTGTTCAACCTGTTCAGCGGGTCGGGCAACACATTGCAGAGCCGCGAAATCACCTTCTCTGATTTTGTCGGATCGGTGCAGGATGGCGAAGTAAGTCAGGTCGTACTGGACGGCGAACAGATCCGGTTCCGGGGCAGTGATGGTCAGGACTATGTCACCATCAAACCCGAAGACGCCGAGATCACGCAGATGTTGATCGACAACAATATTCCGGTAAAGGCTGAAAAACAGCAGCAATCAGGGTTTCAGTCGTTCCTGATCACCCTGTTGCCATTTGTGCTGCTGATCGGTGTCTGGGTCTATTTCATGAACCGGATGCAGGGTGGCGGCAAAGGCGGGGCCATGGGGTTCGGAAAGTCCAAGGCCAAGATGCTGACCGAGAAACACGGGCGGGTGACGTTTGACGACGTGGCCGGTATCGACGAGGCCAAGGAAGAACTGGAAGAAATCGTCGAATTCCTGAGAAACCCTCAGAAATTCAGTCGTTTGGGCGGTAAGATCCCCAAAGGCGCTTTGCTGGTCGGACCTCCGGGCACCGGTAAAACCCTTCTGGCGCGGGCTATTGCCGGCGAGGCGGGCGTGCCGTTCTTCACCATCTCCGGTTCGGATTTCGTGGAAATGTTCGTGGGCGTCGGTGCCAGCCGGGTGCGCGACATGTTCGAGCAGGCCAAGAAAAACGCGCCCTGCATCGTCTTTATCGACGAGATTGATGCGGTGGGTCGCCATCGTGGTGCCGGCTATGGCGGTGGCAATGACGAACGTGAACAGACGCTGAACCAGTTGCTGGTCGAAATGGATGGTTTCGAATCCAACGAGGGCGTGATCATTCTGGCGGCGACCAACCGCAAGGATGTGCTGGATCCGGCTTTGCTGCGCCCTGGCAGGTTTGACCGTCAGGTCAACGTGGCCAATCCTGATATCAAGGGTCGTGAAAAGATCCTGGGTGTTCACGCGCGCAAAACGCCGCTGGGGCCGGACGTGGACCTGCGTATCATCGCCCGCGGGACGCCGGGCTTTTCCGGGGCCGATCTGGCTAACCTGGTGAACGAAGCGGCGCTGATGGCGGCGCGATTCGGTCGCCGGTTTGTCTCCATGATTGATTTCGAACAGGCCAAGGACAAGGTGATGATGGGCCCCGAGCGCCGTTCGATGGTGCTGACGCAGGATCAGAAGGAAAAGACTGCCTATCACGAGGCCGGGCATGCGCTGGTCGGGCTGAGCCTGCCCAAATGCGACCCGGTCTATAAGGCGACGATCATCCCGCGCGGGTCCGCCCTCGGCATGGTGATGAGCCTGCCCGAGATGGACAAGCTGCAAATGTTCAAGGACGAGGCCGAACAGCGCATCGCCATGACCATGGCCGGCAAGGCGGCTGAAATCCTGAAATACGGGGCCGAAAGCGTCTCGTCCGGGCCGGTTGGCGACATTCAGCAGGCCAGCGCGTTGGCGCGATCCATGGTGATGCGCTATGGTATGTCTGATCTGGTCGGCAATATCGACTATCAGGAGGCCGCCGCCGGCTATCAGGCCAATGGCGGGGCTGGCGGCTTCTCGGTTTCGGCGGCAACGAAAGAGCTGATCGAATCCGAAGTAAAGCGGTTTATCGACGATGGCTATGAGGTCGCCTACAAGATCATCGAGAGCAAACAGGAAGAGTTTGAACGCCTGGCGCAGGGCTTGCTGGAATACGAAACCCTGACCGGGGACGAGATCAAGCGCGTGATGAAAGGCGAGTCGCCGCACGTGGATGACGACGAGGACGACAGCCCAAGCGAGGGCAACGCCCCCAGCGTCACGGCGATCCCGAAAACCAAGCCCAAGAAATCTCCGCCAGAAGGCGGAATGGAACCCGAGCCGTCTGCGTGATCTTGCATTCCGGTTGAATTTGGCCCGGCCCGCCCTTGCGGTCCGGGCTTTTTATTGCGTGGCGGTTCGTATGGAACTGTCGTATCTGGAACAGGATCATACCTTCAAAGGCGTGCCCGTACCGGGTGGCGATCACGGGCAGGCAATGTGCGGACAAGGGAAGAACAGATGCCGACACTGGTTGAAACGCAATATTCGGGTGAAATCGTCTGGCTTGGTCATGTTCCGGCAGGCGGGTCATTGCAGGCCGGGGCGGTGTCAGGTCTGGATCTGGGGTTCGGGGGTATATCCGGCGGGCGTCACCAGGGTGAAACACGCCCTTCATGTGTGCGGGTGAAAAACCTGTACCCACAAGGCACAAAGATTCACAACGTGCGCCAGTTGACAATTCTGGCTGCCGAGGAACTGAACGCGATTGGCAGGGATATCGGGCTGGACCCGCTTGATCCGGGGCTGTTGGGGGCCTCTGTCGTGCTGCGTGGCATTCCCGATTTCACCCATGTACCGCCCTCTTCGCGGTTGCAGGGGCCGTCGGGCGTCACGCTGGTTGTTGACATGGAAAACCGCCCCTGCGTGCTGCCGGGCCGCGAGATCGAAGCCGCAGAGCCGGGCCATGGTGCCGCCTTTAAACCGGCGGCGAAAGACCGGCGCGGGGTAACGGCCTGGGTCGAACGTCCGGGCAAGCTGGCAATGGGCGATGTTATGCGGTTGTTTGTGCCGGACCAGCGGGGGTGGGCACCGTAACTGATTTGCGATCCGAAACCCTGTTTGACCGTTTCGCCGCTTCACGCGCTGAAAATGTCGGAAACCGGCCCATTTCGGGCGCGGCGTAAGGATATGGCTGTAGGCGGGCTGGCAGGGCAAAGCCGGCATCAGGGATTTTAGCGCAGGATAGACCAATGAGCTTTAAAAGTGATATCGAGATTGCCCGCGAGGCGAACAAACTTCCAATTCAGGAGATTGGGGCCAAACTGGGCATACCCGAGACGCATCTGCTGCCCTATGGCCACGACAAGGCCAAGGTCAGCCAGGACTTTATTAACTCGGTGATGGGCCGCGAGGACGGCAAGCTGATCCTTGTGACCGCGATCAACCCGACCCCGGCGGGCGAGGGCAAAACCACCACCACCGTCGGCCTTGGCGACGGGCTGAACCGGATCGGCAAAAAGGCAGCGATCTGCATTCGCGAGGCCAGCCTTGGCCCCTGTTTCGGCATGAAGGGCGGGGCCGCGGGTGGCGGCATGGCGCAGGTTGTGCCGATGGAAGAAATGAATCTGCATTTCACCGGTGATTTTCACGCCATCACCAGCGCCCATAATTTGTTAACCGCAATGATCGACAATCACATCTATTGGGGTAACGAACTGGGGATCGACGAACGCCGCATCACCTGGCGCCGGGTGATGGACATGAATGACCGCGCCCTGCGCGACACGGTGATATCGCTGGGCGGTGTGGCCAACGGGTTTGCCCGCCAGACCGGGTTCGACATCACCGTGGCAAGTGAGGTCATGGCGATCCTGTGTCTTGCCAATGATCTGGCGGATCTGCAAAGGCGGCTGGGCGATATCATCGTCGCCTATACCCGTGACCGCGCGGCGATCTATGCCCGTGATATCAAGGCAGACGGGGCGATGACCGTGCTTCTCAAGGACGCGATGCAGCCCAATCTGGTGCAGACGCTTGAGAATAACCCGGCGTTTGTGCATGGCGGTCCGTTTGCCAATATCGCGCATGGCTGCAATTCGGTCACCGCCACAAGAACGGCGATGAAACTGGCCGATTACGTGGTGACCGAGGCCGGGTTCGGGGCTGATTTGGGTGCCGAAAAATTCATGAACATCAAATGTCGCAAGGCGGGCATTGCACCATGCGTGGTGGTGCTGGTGGCGACGGTGCGGGCGATGAAGATGAACGGCGGCGTGGCCAAGGCCGACCTTGGCCCCGAAAACGTGGCTGCGGTGGCTGATGGCTGCCCCAATCTGGTGCGCCACATTTCCAACCTCAAGGCTTTTGGCGTGCCGGTGCTGGTGGCAATCAACCACTTTGTCACCGATACCGATGCCGAAGTGGCGGTGATCCGCGACAGCGCCGCGGCGGAAGGGGCCGAAGCGATCCTGTGCCGCCATTGGGAACTGGGCAGCGAAGGAACGGTCGATCTGGCCACCCGTGTCGCCGAACTGGCCGATGCGAATGTGGCGCAGTTTGCGCCGCTCTACCGGGATGACATCGGCCTGTTTGAGAAGATCGAGTCCGTCGCCAAGCGCATCTACCGCGCCGATGAGGTTCTGGCGGACAAGAAAATCCGCGACCAGCTGCGTCAGTGGGAGGATGCCGGCTATGGCCACTTGCCGGTCTGCATGGCCAAGACGCAATATTCTTTTTCGACCGACCCGTCCTTGCGCGGCGCGCCGACCGGCCATTCGGTTCCGGTGCGCGAGGTACGCCTGTCTGCCGGGGCGGGGTTTGTCGTGGTAATCTGCGGCGAAATCATGACCATGCCCGGCCTGCCGCGCACACCGGCGGCCATGTCGATTGGCATGAACGATGCGGGCGAGGTCGAGGGACTGTTTTAAACGCGTGGGTAGGCACTCACCATTTGACGCGAAATTTCAAAGGACAGAACATGACGGCACAGATCATCGACGGCAAAGCCTTTGCAGCACAGGTCAGAGAGAAGGTGGCGCGCCATGTCGCGTTGATCAAGGACGCGCATGGGGTGACGCCAGGGCTGGCGGTGGTGCTGCTGGGCGAGGATCCGGCCAGCCAGGTCTATGTGCGCTCAAAGGGCAAACAGACGATCGAGGTCGGCATGAACTCTTACGAGCACAAGCTGGGTGCCGACACGTCCGAGGCGGATTTGCTGGCGCTGATCACGCGGTTGAACGCGGATGCGGATGTGCATGGCATTCTGGTGCAATTGCCCCTGCCGGACCATTTGAACGAAGATCTGGTGATCAATTCCATCGACCCGGCCAAGGATGTGGACGGCTTTCATATCTCGAATGTCGGTCTGTTGGGGACCGGCCAGAAATGCATGGTGCCCTGCACGCCGTTGGGCTGTCTGATGCTGCTGCGCAATCACCACGGGTCGCTCAGCGGGCTGGATGCGGTGATTATCGGGCGCTCGAACATCGTTGGCAAACCGATGGCGCAGTTGTTGCTGGGCGATAGCTGTACGGTAACAATCGCCCATTCGCGCACCAAAGACCTGCCCGGTGTCGTGCGGCGCGCCGACATCGTCGTGGCCGCCGTGGGACGGCCCGAAATGGTGCCGGGCAGTTGGATCAAGCCGGGAGCGACGGTGATTGATGTCGGCATAAACCGGATCGACGCACCGGAAAAAGGCGCGGGCAAGACCCGGCTTGTGGGCGATGTCGACTTTGCCAGTGTCGCTCGGGTGGCCGGGGCCATAACCCCGGTTCCCGGAGGCGTCGGGCCGATGACCATCGCCTGCCTGCTGGCCAATACCCTGACGGCCTGCTGCCGCGCCGGTGGTCTGCCTGAACCTGACGGCCTGACCGTCTGAACCAGTGCGGCAAATGCCCGACCGGGTTTGCCGCACTATGTCTTTTCAGGTGCCAGCGGAATCATCGTGCCCTGCAAAATCGCGATCAGCGTTTCGCGCCCCTCATCAATCGCATGCACATCCGCCGTCACCACAACCAGCCTACGACCCGATTTGATCACCTTTCCGGTGGCGCGCAGCCTGTCCCCCTTGCCCGGAGCCAGAAGGTTGATCTTCATCTCGGTTGTCATGACCTCATAGCCTTCTGGCATCAAAGTCAGGGCCGAATACCCGGCAGCGGAATCACCAAGGGCAAAGGTCAATGCCGCGTGGGCGACTCCATGTTGCTGTCGGCTGCCCTCTGAGACGGGGGCGGTGATTATCACCTGCCCGGGTGTAACCCGATCCAGCCGTGCCCCCAGCGTTACCATCATGGTCTGCTTGGCAAAGCTGTCTGCTATTGTGTCCTTCACTTTCGAAATCCTTTCTTTCGATTCCTCACATAAATAGACCAGTACCGTTTGAGTTGACGTGGCACCTCGGTTAGTATCGACGACCAGAACGCCAAATTACCGGGCAAACAGAATCTGCATGATTACGCTTCTTAAGATACGCTTGTTATCCATTTATTCGCCAATGACCATTTTTGGTATGGCCGTCACGGCGGTCATTGTAACCAGCGCTGGCCCCTTTGGAGCGTATGAAATCGGTAGTTTCTGGTGGCAACTGCTGTTTTGGAGTGGGGTGATCGTGATTTCCGCGCATTTGGGGGTCATTTGCCAGGTCATGGCAGATCATCTGGTCGCGTCGCATCGACCCCTGCTCAGCGATCTGACCAAAGTCGCGATGATGACCGTGGTTTTACCGCCCGTCCTGCTGGCGCTGGTTTTTGCTGTACGCGGGCACACATCCCAAGCTGCCCCCAACTTTCTGAAATTGATGCTATATGTGGCACTTGTCTCAGCCGGGATCAGCATTGTGCGCCGAATTTTGCCAGCTCGCGGTGGTTCGGGGTATTTTTCCCAAGCCTCGCCTGT
>Ga0209121_10000330_pt1 | contig 50404 bp, 42 predicted proteins | sample Cruoilmetagenom3_FD_187292 | JGI IMG/M metagenome (GOLD analysis project Ga0209121, IMG submission 187292) | Oil polluted marine microbial communities from Coal Oil Point, Santa Barbara, California, USA - Sample 3 (SPAdes) (version 2) | ecosystem: Environmental > Aquatic > Marine > Oil seeps ... | reverse complement strand
ATAGCCGGACAGGATCAGCACGCCCTTGGAATGCAGCGGCCCGCCCAGTTCCACCTCGCGTTCGATGTCCACCACTTTGCCCGCGCCCACGCGCACCCGTGCGGTGATCCGCGACGGCTGACCAAACCGGTGTGTGCCAAGATCGAACACCGCCAGCCCGTTGATCTGACCAACTTTTGCGCCCGATGTGTCGATCAGGATGGTCTTGCGAGTGATCATTTCGTGACTGCGGTCCCGAATTCGCGAGGCCCGCCGCTCGGCCTCGGTCACGGCCCGGTTGATGTCGGTGCGGCTGATATCTGTCCGCTTGGCTGCGCTTGCGTAAAAATCCGCCTCGCGCATGATGTCGGACAATGCCGACAGCTTCAGGGAATAATGCGTGGCGTCCTGGGCCATCCTTGCCGCTTCGTCCAGAAGCCGGGCGACGGCCTTGGCGGTCAGTGGGCGCAGACCGTCATGCCGGGCCGATGTTGCGATCAGGCGCGCCAACAGTTTCAGGGTCCGCGGTTTGCGCGTCACGGTATCCTCAAAATCGGCCTGCACCTTGAACAGCCTGGCGAAATCGGGATCGAACATTGACAAAAGCGCATACAGCCGGCGGTCGCCGATCAGAATGATCCGCACATCCAGCGGGATCGGATCGGGTTCCAGCGATATCGTTGACACCAGGCTGAGAATCTCGGCCGCCGATGTGATCGAGATAGCCCTGTTGTCCAGGCACCGCTTCAGCGCTTCCCAGGCAAAGGGTTCGCTCAGCAGGCGACGCGCATCCAGCACCAGATAACCGCCGTTGGCGCGATGCAGCGCACCGGGCTTGATCAGGGTGAAATTAGTTTGCAACGCCCCCATTTCAGACACATGCTCGATGCGCCCGGTCAGGTTGCCCAGAGAAGGCAGAACTTCCTTTTCCAGCGGCGCGCCGTTGCTTGGCTTTTCATCATGGGACACCATGATGTTCACGTCATAGCGTTGGAACATCGGCTCGCGATGATATTTGACGACACCCTCGGGGAATGGGCTGTCAGAACCTGCGTGGCGCGCCTGAAGGAACAGTTCGGCATTGGCAATCATGTCCTCGCGCACCTGTGTCAGGTAATGGGTAATCGGCTCGATGGTCTTGAACCTATCGTCCACGGTCGCAATCCGGGCTGATACCACCTGTTCCGCCATATCGGCATGCAATTGCTCGACTCGGTTGCGGTGTTCTTTTTCCAGGGCCGGCAAAGCCCGCAGGATGTCCGCCAGTTGATCCTGCAGGGTTCCGATATCCTGTTCAATCCTATGTTTCTCGGCCTCGTCCAGATGTTGGAAATCGTCAGGCTTGAGAATTTCACCTTCCTTGGTTGCAACCAGGGTAAAACCCGTCGGCATGCGCAACACGGCAACATTCCTGGCCTTCGCGTCCTCTTGAAAATCGGCAAAAGCATCTTCGTGCCGCTCTGAGAACTCCTCCTCGATCATGCGGCGCTGGGTCAGGTAAGTGTCGGATTCAAAAACCGCCGAGATTTCGATCGTCAGATCGTCAACCAGTTCTTCCATTGCGAGTTTCAGGCGGGCGGCAGAACCGGCAGGAAGCTGCAACGCCTGCGGTTTGTAGGGCGCGTCAAAATTGTTCACATAAACCCAGTCGCAGGGAACCGGGTGCCTGCCCGCCTCTGCCTCCAGCAACGCATCGACAGCGCGGTGACGGCCCGTGCCCACCGGACCAAGCACGAACAGGTTGAAATCACGGTGGGGTATGCTGGCGGCCAGCCGAATCGCATCGACTGCCCGATCCTGTCCGATCAACCCTGAGATGTCGGCAATGTCGGCCGTCGTCGCAAAGCCAAGCGCAGCGGGGTCTGTTTCACGCCGCAGCGCGGTCGGTTCAAGGCTTTTGGCAAAGCCAACGGGTTCCTTTGGCATCAGGTCTGACCTTTGTGTAATCAACGTCCAAGGTGCCACATGCAGTCTGATGTGATATTGATGTGAGTCAAGACGGGCCATCCCGGCTTGGCGCAAGATCAGGTGAGGGAATTATTGTACCAATGGAACGCTGGAATGTCTTGGAGTAATATTAATGGGTAATCACGCCAAACCGCCAGAGCCATCCGGCCCCAACCCGCTTGCACGGCTGCTTTGGCCGCTGATATTTTTCATGACGATATACATTCTTCTGTCGACGGTGCTGCCCACCGTCTCGCAGGCCCCTGAGGTCATTTCCTACAGTGAGATCAAGGATTTGATTGGCGATGGCCGCGTCACTGATGTAACGCTTGAGGAAACGGCGATCATCGCCTTTCTGGAGGCAGAGGGGACTGACGGCACAAAAAGCGTGCGCGCGATAACGCCCCGGCAACCCGATCCGGCCCTTCTGCCGCTTCTTGAAGACATGGGCGTGACGATCACTGCCAAGGCTCCGGAAAAACAATCCGTTCTGATCTATTTCCTGCCCTGGCTCCTGATCCTCGGAGCCTATTTCTGGATCAGTCGCCGGGCAATGGGAGGTGCCGGTGGCATCGGCGGCATTCAGGGAGGAATCGGCGATTTCCTGAAGGGGCGATCGGCCAAACCGTCAAAAACAAAGAGCGATGTCACCTTTGCCGATGTCGCCGGGCAGGACCAGGCCAAGCGGGAAGTATCTGAACTGGTTGAATTCCTGCGTGAACCGGACAGGTTTCAGAAGGTGGGGGCAACGGTGCCGCATGGCGTGCTGCTGATGGGACCGCCGGGTACCGGCAAGACGCTGCTGGCGCGCGCGCTGGCCGGCGAGGCGGATGTGCCGTTCTTTTCCACCTCGGGCTCTGAATTCATCGAGGTCTTTGTGGGCGTGGGCGCAGGCCGGGTGCGCAAGATGTTCGAAGAGGCACGCAAGCAGGCCCCGTCGATCATTTTCATCGACGAGTTGGACAGTATTGGCCGCACACGCGGCACTGGTCTGGGCGGCGGACATGACGAACGCGAACAGACGCTGAACCAGATCCTGGCCGAACTTGACGGCTTCAGCCCGAAGGAGGCCGTGGTGGTTCTGGCCGCCACCAACCGCCCCGATGTGCTGGACCCTGCGCTGCTGCGTCCGGGTCGGTTTGACCGGCATGTAACGCTGTCGCTGCCCGACAAGGACGCGCGGCGGGCAATTCTTGATGTGCATTCAAAGGGCTTGCCTCTGCACCGGGATGTCGATCTGGATCTGGTGGCCGCAGGCACGCCGGGGTTTTCCGGCGCAGACCTGAAGAACCTGCTTAACGAGGCCGCGATCACCGCCGCGCGGCACTCGGCGTCGGAAATCACGTCGGCCGATCTGGACGAGGCACGCGACAAGGTGATGATGGGCACGGTGCGCACGCTGGCAATCCAGCCCGAGGAAAAACACCGGCTTGCGGTACACGAGGCCGGCCACACAGCCGTGGCTTTCTACGATCCGGGCGCGGACCCGGTTTACAAGGTGACGATCATTCCACGCGGACGCAGCCTTGGCGGTACGCATATGTTGCCGGAAAACGAGCGCCATACCCTGCCCGAGGACTATCTGATGGTTCAGCTGACCACATTGCTGGCCGGGCGGGCGGCGGAGAAGCTGTTGCTTGGCTCGGTGAGTTCCGGGGCCGATGATGATATCCGGCGCGCCACCGCGCTGGCGCGCTCGATGGTGGCGCGCTGGGGTATGGACCCCGATATTGGTCCTGTCGATTTGCGCGAAAGCGAGGATCATCCGTTCCTCGGCCAACAGATTGCCCAGCCGCGCAGTTGCGCGGACGAGACCGCAGCCCGCGTGGATCAGGCGGTGATAGAGTTGTTGCATCAGGCCGAGAAACGGGCCGGACAGCTGATCGCTGACCACCGTGCGCGGATCGGGAAACTTGTCGAAAGGCTGGAACTCGATGAGACGCTGGATGCCCAAACCATCAAGGCTTGTCTCGATCCCGACGACAAGATCACGCCTCTGGTGCCAAACCGCAAGGAAGTGTGAAGCGGCAAAACCCGCGGATGTCACAGACCAAACGGATAGGTTTCATCCTCGCCTTTGGTTGGCGGCGTCTTCTGAGGCAGAGGTGTTACCGCTGTGGTCCTGTCGAACCAGACAAACGCATCATACTGATCGCCCAGATTGGCATGGCTGTAATGGCTCCAGCGTTCTGTTTCCGGCCGGTAGATCACGCCGATATAGCGTTGCAGCCGGGACTGGGTCAGGATTTGTCGAAGGTTGGCGTGCTTTTTATCCCGCAAGTCGAACATAAACCGTTCCAGACCAACCTCATGGCACAAAGCCTCGTAGCTGTCAGGGCGCGACGGGCGCACATTCTTGATCTCCATCGGCGCATCCCATTCCGATGCTGCCGCGACCTGACCCGAATGCGTACCAAAGCCGATCAGGGCAGCATCGTTTCCGTATTCCTGACGACATAGCTGGCCGATATTCAACTCGCCGCGCTCTTGTCCCATATCGGTAAAGCGGGCGTCGCCAATGTGCGAATTATGAGCCCAGACGACGGCCTTTTTGTCCGGTCCGGCATGGTCCAGAATGTTCTTGAGCGTGTCAAACATATGCTGGTCGCGCAGGTTCCAGGACGCGTGCGATCCGTAATACATGATCCGGTAATAGCGCTCCGCATTGGCGACGAGACGCGCGTTTTGCGCCGCGTCAAAGAAGTGGTCGCCGTCGCGGGGGATGTATTCCAGCTCTTTCTCAAGCAGATCGACAAGGATGCGGGTGACGGGCTGTTCGCATAAGGCATAGCCTTCGGACAATGCCGCCCGCCCATAGGCCGCAGGTTCGCGTGACCACGGCGAAAGGCAGGCATAGCGCGCCCGCGCGGCCTCTGCGGCCTTTGGGTCGACGCGATCGAGATATTTCAGAACAGCCGCGATCGACGCGTTCATGTTGTACAGATCCAAACCATAGAAACTGACCCTGTCGACTGGTGATTTCGCGACGTTGTGTTGGCGCAGAAAGCGGACGAAATCATCGACGTCGGTGTTGCGCCACATCCAGGTCGGAAAGCGGACAAAGGGCGCAGCCCCGGTCGCGTGCTGCGGATCCTGTCTGATGTCGCGGTTGATCGCGGCGGCATCCGGCCAGTCGGCTTCGACGGCGACGATGGAAAACCCGTGCCGTTCAATCAGGCGTCGGGTGATCGCGGCCCGGGCCCGGTAGAATTCCGACGTGCCATGCGACGCCTCGCCCAAAAGAACAACGCGGCTTGACCCGAAACGATCGAAAGCCTCGGCAAATGCCGGATCGTCCAATGCCGGCAGCGGTTCGGCAGCTGCGCGCAGCACGTCCGCAACCGTCTTTGGTTGCGCAGGTTGTATATCCGTCGGCTGGTGCAGCACGCCCAGTTCGGGCTCTGCCAGATAATGTTCAAACCACGCCCTGGCAAAATCAATGGCTGTTTCCAGAGTACCGGGTTCTTCGAACAGGTGGCTGGCACCCGGAACAATCCGCAGCAGTTTTTCGCAGGTAAGGGCCGCGTGCGCCTGCTTGTTCAGTTCGATCACCTGATGATCGTCGCCACCAACAATCAAAAGCGTCGGGGCCACCACCCTGGACAAATGCGGACCGGCCAGATCGGGGCGACCGCCACGCGATACCACAGCCGCGACACGGGTCTGAAGCTCTGCGGCCGCCATCAGCGCGGCCCCGGCCCCGGTGCTTGCCCCGAACAGGCCCAGCGGAAGCTCCCCGATGTCGGGTTCTGAACTGATCCATAGGGATGCCTCAACCACCCGCTCTGCCAGCAACGGAATGTCAAAGACATTACGGCGGTCCTGTTCCTCGGTCGGAGTCAGCAGATCCATCAGAAGCGTGGCAAAACCGCTGGCGTTCAGTTTGTCCGCAACAAATGTATTGCGGGGACTGTGCCGGCTGGACCCGCTGCCATGGGCAAACAGAATGATACCACGCGGGTTTTTCGGCACCACCAGATCACCGATCAGACCAAGGGGGGGAATGGTAACCTCTCGTTTGTCGAATGCCTGATCCTGCCCGGACGACGCGGCGTCATAGTCAGCCCAACTCCGGCGCAGCAAGCCGATGGTTTCTTCGTCGCTCAACTGATGGAAATCACGGAAAAACGCCCCGACGCCACGAAACTGCCTGACCGGAAGAAGACAAACGACATTGTCGGCCAACTCGGCGATTTCGGCAAGTGCCTGCACCGGCCCGACAGGCAAGGCGACCACGATCTTTTCCGCGCCCTGGCGTTTCAACGCGACCAACGCCGCTTTCATCGTGGCCCCGGTGGCCAGACCGTCATCAACGACTATTGCTGTGCGCCCTGTCGGGTTTATACGCGGGCGGTCGCCCATATAGCGCAATCTGCGCTGTTCAAGTTCTGCCAATTTCTCTGCGCGGGCGCGTTCCAGAAAAGCGTCATCAGCCCCTGAAAGGCGCTTCACATCCTCGTTGATGACGATCTGCGGCGGCTTGCCCTCGACCACCGCACCCAATGCGACCTCGGGGCTGCCGGGCGCGCCGATTTTGCGCACCAGTACCAGATCAAGTGGCGCATTCAGGCGGCGCGCCACATGCACCGCGACCGGCACACCGCCGCGTGGCAAGGCATAGACGACAGGGCGGATAAACTCCATCGGCCCTAACCGATCGGCAAGTTGCTGTCCGGCATCGTCACGATCAATAAATGTCAAAAATAAATCATCCATAAGCGTATGGTAATTCCGGGATCGGCGTGGTGCATTGATCTACAACAAAGAAGAAGAGATACTTCTGAGCTATCCGGATAACCAGTCAATACGCTGAATTGGAGTGAACCGCACACGTCACGAGGTACGTACGCAATGGGCCAACCGACACAGCCGAAGGCAGATATTGTCGCGTCAAGATCACGGGATCTGGCAATGTCCGCCATAAAAGAGATGTCCATTCTCAGCGCCAAGGTGCCGGGTGCGGCATCGCTGGCCTGGGGCTTGCCGTCGTTTCGCACCCCCGCGCCAATAAGGGACGCGGTGGCGCGCGCGCTGGAAACTGATCCCGCAATCGGCATGTATGCCTTGCCGGGTGGCCTGCCTGAACTTTGCGCGGCAGCGGCGCAAGAGCATGAACGCAGCACCGGCGTGCGCCGCGATCCGCAAAAGCACGTCACCATCACTGCCGGAAACATGGAGGGGCTGAATACCTTGTTCCATGTGATCGTTGATCCCGGCGACGAGGTCATCGTCACTGATCCGGGTTTCGTGTCCCATATCAGTCAGATCCGCTTCAACGGCGGCAAGCCTGTGTTCTGGAAGATGCGCGAGGACCGGGGCTGGGAGCCGGATATCGAACAGCTGGCGGGACTGATCGGGCCAAAGACAAAGGCGATAATTCTGGTTACTCCGTCCAACCCCACAGGGTGCATTCTGTCCGAAGCGACCTTGCGGGCCGTTGCGGAAATTGCCCGCCGCAATGGCTTGCTGATCATCCTCGACGATCCTTACAGCCACTTTACTTACGAAAACCGCGACCGGTTCTTCAACCTTGCGACCGTCGCGGAATATGCGGATCACATTGCCTATCTTTTCACCTTTTCAAAGGCCTATGCCATGAGCGGCTGGCGGGTCGGATATATGGTCATGCCAGAAGCCCTGCGCGCCGAAATCGTCAAGGTTCATGACCTGACGATGATCTGCACGCCGCGCATTTCTCAGGTCGCGGCCCTGGCGGCGCTGGAAAACGAACCGACCCACCTGGCAGAGTTCGAAGACATCCTTGGTCGCAGGCGCGCCCTGATATGCGAACGGCTGAGTCGTCTGGCGCATGTCTTTCAGTATGTCCGCCCCGAAGGTGCCTATTATGTCTTCCCGCGCCTGGTCGACACCACTGACAACGCTGTTCAGTTTTCACATCGCCTGTTGCAGGAGGCGCATGTCACAGTCACGCCCGGCAGCGCGTTTGGCCCCTCGGGCGAGCATCACGTGCGCATGGCGTATTGCGTCGAGGACGACACAATCAATCTCGCTTTTGACCGGATGGACGGGTACTTTGGCTAGTGAGAGAACATTTTCTTCGAAGCAGAGTTATCTGCACGGCGTATCCGATGTTCCTTTGTTGAGCGTGACCGTTGGCGACCTTCTGGAGGAAACCGCCAACAAATACCCCGAGACCGACGCGCTTGTCGTTTCCTATCAGGACGTGCGCTGGAACTATCGTGAACTGAACCGGCAGGCCGATAAGATGGCTGCGGGGCTGATTGCCCTGGGGCTGGACCTCGGCGACCGCGTCGGTGTCTGGGCACCCAACATGGCCGAATGGGTGGTTCTGCAATTCGCCACGGCCAAGGCCGGGCTGATCCTGGTCAACGTCAATCCGGCCTATCGGCTGTCCGAACTGGAATTCGCGCTGAACCAGACCGGGGTAAAGGCGCTGATCACGGTTCCGAATTTCAAAACCAGCGACTATCTTGCGATGCTGTCGGAACTGATGCCGGAACTATTGGATTCGAAGCCCGGAATGCTGAAGGCAAAAAAGGGGCCAAGCCTGAGGTGGGTTATTACTCTGGGCGAGGACACATCGAAAGGCACAGTTCGTTATTGTGACGTTATGGCCGGTGCGACTGATGATGCACGCCAACGCGTTCATTCATTGTCTGCGGATCTGCAATTCGACGATCCGATCAATATTCAGTTCACCAGCGGCACGACCGGCCTTCCCAAGGCAGCAGCGCTGACCCACCACAATATCGTCAACAATGCATATTTCACCGGCCTTCAGATGAGGCTGTCTGACCGGGACCGGATGTGCATTCCGGTGCCGATGTACCACTGTTTCGGAACGGTTCTTGGAACGTTGTGCTGTGTTGCACACGGGGCGACCATGGTTTTCGCCTCGGCTGGTTTCGATGCCGAAGCAACGATACAGGCCGTCGAAACCGAGCGTTGCACGGCCCTTCACGGCGTGCCGACCATGTTCATCGCGGAACTCGATTCCCCCGGCTTCGCAAGGCGCAACCTGTCCAGCCTGCGCACGGGAATTATCGCCAGTGCCCCCTGCCCTGCAGAACTGATGAAACGGATCATGCATGAGATGCACATGACCGAGATCACCATCGCCTATGGCATGACCGAAACCAGCCCCGTCAGCACCCGGACATCCACCACCGACCCGGTTGTGCGGCGAGTGGAGACCGTGGGCCGAGTTCTGCCGCATATCGAGATCAAGGTGGTCGACACCGACGGCCACATCACACCGCGCGGCACTTCGGGTGAATTGCTGACCCGGGGTTATTGCGTGATGCCGAAATACTGGAATGACGCCGAAAAAACCACGGCGGCCATCGACGAAACCCGCTGGATCGCCAGTGGCGACATCGCAGTGGTGGACGACGAGGGGTATTTCCAGATTGTCGGCCGGTTCAAGGACATGCTGATCCGCGGTGGCGAGAACATTTTCCCGCGCGAGATTGAGGATTTTCTGTATACACATCCCGCCGTCGAGCAAGTCGAAGTGATCGGTGCCCCGGACGAGAAATACGGCGAAGAAGTCTGTGCCTGGATAAAGTTGCGCGAAGGGCACAAGGCGACCGCAGACGATATCCGTTCGTTTTGCGAAGGTAAGATCGCGCATTTCAAGATCCCGCGATACGTCAGGTTTGTCGACAGTTTTCCGATGACGATCACCGGAAAGGTGCAGAAATTTATCATGCGCGAACAGATGACCAAAGAACTCGCCAAACCTTAGGAGGTGCAAAGGGTGCCGACTCTACCAGAACATGATAATCCCGACGTTACGGTGTTTTTGGACACAGCCGGGCAGCCTGTTCGCGACTTGCCTGTCTCTGCCCGCAACCGCGAATCACTGGTGGCGCTGTATTCGACGATGGTCAGAACGCGGACCTTCGACACCAAGGCAATTTCGCTGCAACGTACCGGACGTCTGGGGACTTATGCGTCCAGTCTGGGCCAGGAGGCGATCGCCGTTGGCATTGCAAGCGCCATGACCAAGGAAGACGTTTTCCTGCCCTCGTTCCGCGAACATGGCGCGCAGTTGTGGCGTGGCGTGTCACTGGAAGAATTGTTCCTCTATTGGGGTGGCGACGAGCGCGGCAATGATTTTGCCAGGGCACGGCAGGATTTTCCGGTCTGTGTTCCCGTGGCATCGCAATTCCCCCACGCCGCCGGTGTTGCGCTGGCCATCATTCAGAAAGGCGAAACCGGTGTTGCGGTTGTCGTTGGTGGTGACGGGGCCACATCAAAGGGGGATTTCTACGAGGCCCTGAATGTGGTCGGTGCCTGGACCCTGCCTGTGGTGTTTGTGATCGCCAACAACCAGTGGGCCATATCGGTGCCGCGCGTCGATCAGACAAGGGCGCGAACCCTTGCCGACAAAGCAATGGCCGCAGGTATTCCCGGCGAACAGGTCGACGGCAATGACGTGATTGCGGTGCGCGAGGCGACCGAACGCGCCCTGACACGGGCGCGCAGCGGCAAGGGCGGGACGTTGATCGAATGCCTGACCTACCGGCTGGGCGATCACACGACCGCTGACGATGCCAGCCGTTACCGCGAGGATGAAGAGGTCAGCCCCCACTGGAGCAAGGAACCGCTGGTCCGGTTAAGGGCGTATCTGGTGGCGCAACATGGCTGGACCAAGGAAGATGAAGAGGCTCTGCTGCGCGACTGCCGTGATCAGATCGAAAAAGCGGCTGAAACGTATCTTGCGACTCCGCCACAATCCGCCGGTGCGATGTTTGAGTTTTTGTACGCAGAGCCGACACAGGATCAGGGTGTTCAGACCGGGGAGACGGATGATGCCTGAATTCACGATGATCGAGGCAATCCGGACGGCCCTGTCCCGCGCACTCAAGGAAGACCCGGACGTTGTGATTTTTGGCGAGGATGTGGGAATTGACGGTGGCGTGTTTCGCGCCACCGATGGTCTGGCCCAGCGCTATGGCGCGTCCCGCGTGCGCGACACGCCACTGTCCGAGACGGTCATTGCAGGCATGGCGGTAGGGGCCGCGGCGCATGGTTTGCGACCGGTAGCCGAGATCCAGTTCACGGGGTTTTTATACCCTGCGCTTGATCAGCTTGCCAATCACGCATCGCGCCTGCGAAACCGCACGCGGGGGCGGCTGACCTGCCCGATGGTTCTGCGCGCACCCTATGGCGGGGGCATCAACGCCCCGGAGCATCACTCTGAAAGCATCGAGGCGATGCTGGCCCATATTCCGGGTTTGCGGGTGGTGATCCCAAGTTCGCCTGCACGGGCATATGGGTTGCTGCTGGCGGCAATCCGTGATCCGGATCCGGTCGTATTTCTTGAACCCAAACGTCTTTATCGGGCAACACGCGAGCCTGTCGAAGATGATGGGATGGCGTTACCGATCAGTAAGGCGGTTCTGCTGCGCGAAGGCGCGGATGTCACGCTTGTCGCCTGGGGGGCGATGCTTAGCGAAGTAAGAGAAGCGGCCGATCAACTTGCCGAAACAGGCATATCGGCAGAGCTTATCGACCTTACATCACTGAAACCGCTTGACCGTAGCGTCATCCGCTCATCGGTCGAAAAGACCGGGCGGTGTGTTATCATACACGAAGCGCCGCTGACTGCCGGGCTTGGGGCCGAAATTGCTGCCGATCTGGCCGAACATTGCCTGACCAGCTTGCTGGCCCCGATCCGCCGGGTGACGGGTTATGACACTGTGATGCCCTATCCCCGGCTCGAGGCGCATTACATGCCAGACACGGTGCGTATTCTCAAAGCGGTCCACAACGTGATGGAGTTTGCATGAGTATTTTCACCCTTCCAGATCTGGGCGAGGGCCTGAATGAGGTCGAAATCATTACCTGGCACGTGTCGGTGGGCGACCATGTGATTGCCGATCAGCCCCTGGTCTCGGTTGAAACCGACAAGGCCGTTGTCGAAGTGCCAGCACCCTTTTCGGGGACGGTTGCCAGCCTTTTCGCCCAAGAGGGTGACATTGTCAGCGTAGGCGCGCAGCTGGTCGAAATCAGAACAGGACAGGCCGAGGATACTGGTGCCATTGTCGGAGACATTGCACCGCCGACTGTCGTCGGGGCAAAACCGAAATCGCAGACAACGGGGCGTATCGCCATAAGGGCATCACCGGCAGTACGTCAGCTGGCCCGGGAAAAGGGCGTTGATCTGTCCGGCGTCACCGGCAGCGGCCCTGATGGGGCGATCCTGTCCAGCGACATATCAAGTGCGGCGACGCAACGGGTCCGCGGCGAGGAGCTTCGGGGTGTACGCCGGTCGATGGCAAAGGCAATGGCCAGATCACATTCAAAAGTTGTCCCCGCCACGGTAACGGATCGCGCCGATATTCACCACTGGCCTGAGAGCGAGGAGCCCAACCTGCGGCTGGTGAATGCTGTTGCCGCCGCCTGCGCCAAAGAGCCGGCGCTGAACGCGTGGTTCGACGGGCAGCGGCTGCAACTGCATGATCATGCCGACATTGCCATTGCGGTCGACACGCCCGAGGGATTGTTTGCGCCGGTTCTGCGCGCGTCCGATCAGGCAGGCGATATCGAACAGAGCATAAAGGCGCTGAGAGACGCCGTGAACAACCGGTCAATCCGGCCGGCTTCGCTCAAGGGTGCAACGATCACCCTGTCAAATTTCGGCATGATTGGCGGTGAATTTGCCGCCCTTGTCGTGACGCCACCACAAGTTGCAATTCTGGGCGCAGGGCGAATTTCCGAGGCCTGCCTTGTCGTCGACGGCACCGCGACTATCCGGCGGGTTCTACCGCTATCCCTGACCTTTGATCACCGGGTCGTCACCGGAGGTGAAGCCGCGCGTTTTCTGGCCGCCGTACGGGGCGACCTAGAGCGCGCAACAATTGAAAAAGAGGATTAATGCATGACCGAAGTTTTCGATATCTGTGATGTTCTCGGACCCGAAAAAATCATTCATATCCATAATGAAGCCGCAGGACTGCGGGCCATTGTCGTCATCGACAATACCGCAATCGGCCCTGCAATAGGTGGCGTCAGAATGGCCCCTGATGTCACGCTTTCGGAATGCGCAAGGCTGGCGCGCGCCATGACGCTGAAAAACGCCGCCGCCGGTTTGCCCCATGGCGGTGCAAAGTCGGTAATTGTCGCCAGCCCGACAATGAAAACCAGTCGGAAAGAGGCCCTGATGCGTGCCTTTGCGCAAGCTATAGAGCAAATCGCCGATTACATACCGGGGCCCGACATGGGCACCAACGAAACCTGCATGGCCTGGATCCATGACGAGAACTCGCGCGCTGTCGGCCTGCCGCGTGTTATCGGTGGCATCCCTCTTGACGACATTGGTGCCACGGGTTTCGGCGTCGCCATTGCCACCGAAGTTGCACAGAATTTCTGCGGCGTCGATCTGGCCGGCGCACGGGTTGCAATTCAAGGCTTTGGGGCGGTCGGCAAACACGCAGCGCTGAACCTGGCAGAGAAGGGCGCGCGGATCGTGGCGGTTTCGGATTCCCGCGGAGCCGTCTTTGATCAGGATGGCCTCGACCTTTCCCGCCTGTTAAGCCTCAAAGCTGACAACAAGGGGGTTTGCGAATTAGCGGGCGCTCATGTTGCCGAGCGCGATACCCTCATTGCGGCCGACTGCGATATACTGATCCCTGCGGCGCGACCCGATATCATCGACGATACGAATGCCGCCGATGTAAGGGCCAAGTTGATTGTTCAAGGCGCGAATATACCTGTGACGGCAACCGCAGAGGACACGTTGCACAAGCGCGGCGTTCTTATGATCCCCGATTTCATTGCCAATGCCGGTGGTGTGATCTGTGCATCCGTCGAATTCCATGGCGGCACTGAAAACCTGGCAATGACAGCGATAGAAGAAAATATCCGCAGGAACACGATGGAGGTTCTGCAACAAAGTCGTGACGAGGCGATCATGCCGCGACAGGCGGCTAACAAACTGGCTGCGACACGTATTCGCGAGGCGATGGCCCTACGGCGATTTTACCGGAATCGTCATTGAACAGGGCAAGGAACGACACAGCGTTAAGGGTTGGTAAAACTAAGCGACCTTCGCTTCCTTCGCCGCCCTCGCCGCTGCGTTCTTCTTGATCAAACCCGTCCACAGCGCCTGAACACCCCGGCTCGCTTTTCCTTTATGCTCTGGCCGGGGCGGGTGCGAACTGGCGGCGAATGAAAGGGCTGATCCCGATCATCAGCAGCCCGATTGAGAACAGGCACCATATCGTCGGTGTTTCGTTGGAATTGCTGGTAAGCACCGATGCCAGGCCCGGCCCCAACACGGCATGCATCAGCACAAACCGCCATGCCCCGTACGCAAGCGGCAGGGCAAAGACTGCAAGGCCGTAGGAGGGGAAAGCGAAGAACTTTGTCACATCCTCCCCCAAAAAGCCCCATATGTCATTCAGCGGCATTTGCCACGCAATATGCCAGTCGCCCGAGACGGTGCAAAATGACGGGCCACAAAGCGTGTCGCCGGGCGCGCAATGACCGGCCCAACTGAAGGGAGCGAGCCGCGCCAGCATAAGCAGGCTGGCCAGCGTTGCCAGCGTATAAACCCAGCGGCGCATCCGGGGCGTCACCGCATCTGCCATCACCGCCATCACGAATGCGTTGATAAAGATTGGTTGGAGAGCGATGTGAAGATAGGAAAGCAGCGTGACAGACTGGTTCGTGGATGAGCCGCAATCATCGACTACGGTATAACCGACTGCCTGCAGGACCTCCATCACCGTGAAATAACCAAGCGTCAGCCAAATCGCCTTGGGTTCGCCCCTTCGGGCCGTAATGATGGTGGCAGCAGCCCCGATGCCAATCATGGAGAGCGTTGCGGTTTCACTCCAGCACATGCGGTTCTCTCCTGATCCTAATTTGAAACTTCAAGGTGTACGGGATGAAGTCGAGGGGTCAAGCACAGTTCGCGCTATTTCGTGATATGCGTGGCAGTCGGTTTCCCCCTGCCCCCTGACAGGCAAGCGTTGTGTCTTTCGCAACCGGATGACAACCTGATGGCCGCAGTAGTTGGCTGCCAGTCCGCCGCCATGCCGTGACCAACACCGATTGAGAGACTGGTTGGCAGAATCCCTCAGTTCAAGTATCCGTTGCCCAATGTAGTTGGGTAAATCGAGCCAAGACTGAAGATCGTCAATGTCCCTCAATGGTACGCACGCGCGGCAAAAACTGAGCAAATTTGAACTTGTCGCCCGCTATTCAGCTTTTGCCGCAATCGCCACGATTGCAAACCTGGCAGCGCAGCGTGTGGTGTTTGCCACGGTGCAACAGGATGTCCGGTTTCTTTTGGCGCTTGTTGCCGGGACCGGCATTGGCCTTGTGTTAAAGTACATTCTGGACAAAAAATGGATCTTCTTTGAGGCCGCGCAACCGCTTGGAGCCGAGTCCAGAAAATTCTCGCTTTATACGCTGACGGGTGTTGGAACGACCCTGGTATTCTGGGGGGCAGAAGGCCTGTTCTGGCTGATCTGGCAGACCCAATTCATGCGGGAAGTCGGGGCCGTACTGGGGCTGACGATCGGGTATGTCGTTAAGTACAACCTTGACCGACGGTTTGTTTTTCAGGCTGGACCCAGGGTCAGGACCCGTTAATCCTGCACCTAGATAGCCAGAAAAGCGATCACAACACCGATCAGGACAAATGCCAGACCGACCTTGTCATGGGACACAAACACAATCGGGTCATAATCCTCTTTGCCCAGTTCACTGAGCCGGACAACGCGCCAAAGCCACAGTGTTAGTGGTAAAACCGCAAAAACCAGTAAGTTTGGCGACGAAACAAGCTCTGCTGCCGCAGGGCTGTAAACGTGGCCGACAAAGAAAAGCGCGGCCAGAACCACGCCAAAGTACGATATTTTCTCAAGGGATACCTGATCTTTCGGGGTATAACCGCGCCCCGGCAGGCGACCGTCTTTGACAGCCCGCGCCAGCCCGGTCATCCGTTTGACACAGGCCAGTGTGAAAAACACCACGAAGACAAACGCCAAAAGCCATACCGGCACATTGATCTGCGAGGCGGCAGCGCCGGTCAGGACACGCAAGAGGAAAAGGCCCGCCAACGTGAATACATCCAGCCAGCGCAGTTTCTTCAACCAAAGCGAATAGACAAGGCTGCTGGTCATATAGGTCAGGGTCAGTGCAGCCACGGTCGGGTTTACCAGAAAGGCCAACCCCAACGCCACCATCCCAAGCAGCACACTTGCCGCCATTGCCGTGCGGATCGGCAAGGCACCGGATGCAATCGGGCGGTTTCGCTTTTCCGGGTGCTGCCGGTCGGCATCGAGATCCAGCAGATCGTTGACGATGTAGATCGTCGAGGCACCCAGACTGAAGGCAACCATGGCCAGCAGAACCTGAAATACCGTTCCCGGCTGAATGTCATGCACTGTTATAAGCGGCAGCAGCAGCAACAGGTTCTTGACCCATTGGTGCGGCCTGAGTTCTTTCAGCAGAACTTTCGCGGTCCAGCCATCCCGGATGATTTCGACAGGTTTGCCCAAGCCTGCCAGCCAGGCCGACAAATGCGGCCCCGGTGACACGGCAATGACCCGTCGTGCATTTTGCCAGGACATCTGGTCGGCCCATGAATCGCCTGCATAATCATACCCCTGTACGCCGAACTTTTCGTTCAGAAAGGCCGCCTTGGTTCTGCCCTTCAGATTACGCGCGCGCTCAGTGCCGAAATGTTCGCCGGGCAGGTCAAACCGCTGGGCGACAGCCTCTACAAGCCCCTGATCGGACCCTGATGCAAGATGAACGCGGCACCCTTGTGCAATCGCCTCGCGCGCGCGATCAAGAACGGGTTCACGAACCGGCAACAGGTCGATATTGGGCTCTGCGATTTCACGTAGCCGCCGTTTCAGTCGCGGCGGCGATGTCCAGCACGCAAGCAAGACCCGCAGAGTGGCGAAAAAACTATGCCCCAGTGCCGCCCAGAAGGTTTCATACAGAAGATCGGTGCGCAGCAGGGTTCCGTCCACATCCAACACCAGCGGCACGCTTTTGGCGCTGTCACGACTGTCGTCGGCTTGCGGGTTCGTCGGCATGGTATTCATATGTTTGATCTTGTCATCGAGTCCGGTTGCCTGGGCGATTTCCCCGCTAAGGGCAATCCTTATAGGTAAGTATATATAGATACGATAACTGGTCCCGTCAGTGTTTGATTCAGATCATTCACTTTGACACCCGATGCCGTCATTTTTCCTTGGGGTGTACTTACGTGAGTCCGACCCCATCTCATTAGGGAACATGCGGGGATCTTTAACCACACGATGAGCAAGCAACATTTCCTGATAACCGGCGGGGCCGGGTTCATGGGGATCAACCTGATCCGGTTTCTGCTGAAACGCGGCCACAAGGTACGCAGCTATGACATTGCGCCCTTTTCTTATCCCGAAGCCGACCGGATATCGGTTCTTCAGGGCGACATCCGCGACACCGGCCTGCACGAACAGGCGTTTGACGGGATCGATACAGTGGTTCACTGTGCCGCCGCCCTGCCGCTGGCCGCCCCGGACGAGATCATGTCGACAAACGTCGGCGGAACAAAGGCGCTGTTGCAGACATCGGCGGCGCGCGGCGTTGATCGGTTCATTCATATTTCCAGCACGGCCGTCTATGGCATCCCCGATCATCACCCGCTTTTCGAAGGGGACCCGATCATTGGTGTCGGCCCTTATGGGGAATCCAAGGTGCAGGCAGAAGGCCTCTGTACTGAGTTTCGTGAAAGCGGGCTGTGCCTGCCTTTGCTGCGACCCAAATCCTTTGTCGGACCCGAGCGTCTGGGGGCGTTTGAACTGCTGTATGATTTTGCCTTTGACGGGCACGGGTTTCCGGTGCTCGGGTCGGGCAACAACACCTACCAGCTGCTGGATGTCGAAGATCTGAGCGAAGCCGTCTATCTCTGCGCCACCGGCGAGCGGGACAAGGTCAATGACGTGTTCAACGTCGGTGCGGCACGCTACGGGTCGCTGCGCGAGAGCTTTCAGGCGGTTCTGGACCGGGCGGGGCATGGCAAGCGGATTGTGGGATTTCCGGCGGCACCGGCGATATGGACCCTGCGTGCGCTGGAGGCGGCCAACCTGTCGCCGCTTTACAAGTGGATCTATGAAACCGCCAACAAGGACAGCTTTGTCAGTATTGACCGGATCACCGAAAGGCTGGGCTATGCGCCAAAGCATTCCAACGAAGAGGCCCTGATCCGGAACTACGAATGGTACGTGGCCAACCGCGACCGGATCGCCACGCAAGCCGGGGTAACCCACCGCGTGCCGTGGAAGAAAGGCGCGTTGAAGCTGATGAGATATGTTCTTTAGAACGAATTACCAATGAGGGAATAGTGCGAGAATTTGTAAAAAATTGCGCCATTGTGTTGCCCGTGTCGGTGATTGCCTCTCTGAGCGGAGCCGCCGGTTTCGCGCAAAGCCCTGAAACGCTCCGCCTGCAGCGCGCGCAATATGATGACGTCCGCGCCAAGAGCATTCTGGAACTGCAACCTTTCCGGCACGAGGTCAACGCGGTCGATCCGGGCACGGGTCAGTTTCTGCGCCTGACGTCGCTCAACCCGGCAGCCGGTGCCTGGTACCTGCTTCAGACCCGGGCGGATGAGACCGGCAAATGGCAAAGTTTTCACATCGAGAACCCGGATCCTTCCGCGCAATCCGTTGATATGGACGCGGGCACCTCCCCTGCCCTGATCATTGACACCGGATCTGAAAAACTGCGCTGCCAACCCTGGGCCTCGGAAAACGCAGCGCTGAGCGAGGCCCAAGGCACCGGCCTTCCTTATGCCCCGATCTGTGATGGCAAGCTGTTCCTGCGCAACAAGGTGCGCGGATCACGCACCAACATCGAGGCAACCTCTGAGTTTTTGCGCGACAATATCTGGGGCGGCGAAAGCATCGTCAGGTTTGTCCGCGACAGTTTCTTCAAGGATTCGCAGATCGAAACCAGCAAGGAACTTGGGGTCGGAGATATCGACGCGTCAGCGGCTGGCCCAACCCCGATGCTGGCCCGCACATCGCCCGAAGACCGCCGGGTCATATCAACCTTGCTGGACATCGACCTGACCGGAACTGAACCCGGTCGCATGGCAATAGGTCTGTGGTATCCGGCCACTGGCCTGCGCGGTGTTTTTGCCAGCACTTTCCAGCCCCGCGCTATCAGCGAAGAGGTGATGAACGGCCCCGGCACAACCAATCGGCTGGGATCCGTCGAGGCAAAGGCGACCGGCTATATGGTCGCTTTTGACATGGGACTTTATGATATCGGCCTGGCCGCAGGCACTGATCACCCGGCTCTTGGCTGGTCGTCGCGCCCGCCCGCCTCGCTTCGCCCCAGAGGGATGCCGGGGCCGGACGGAGTCAAATCACCCGCCCCGCTGGTGCCTTTGGGCATGGTCAACCCGGTTATCGCCAACCGGGCGGTGGCCACATTCACCGCCGGGTTCAAACGTCAGCACGGTGCTTTCAAATACGGCGACATGGCCACGTTCAACTTTGGTCATCACTATGGCTTTATCGAAAAGGGCGTTATCCTGAGCAAGCTGCAACCGGGGCTTTCCACCCTGTTTGGGCTGGTCGACGGCACATTGACAATGAAAACCTGGACCGAGGAAGACAACGTCCTGTTGCCGCAGATCAGCTTTGCCCGCCAGAACGGTGTACCGATTCTTGAGACCGACCCTGTAACCGGCATGGGGCTTCCGGGTGACCGGGTTACCAAATGGGGGCCGGGCAACTGGTCGGGATCGGCCAAGGCGGAATTGCGCACATTGCGGGCCGGTGCCTGCATGGCCACAGCGGGTGAGACGCAATATCTGCTCTATGGCTATTTCTCGACCGCGACCCCGTCGGCAATGGCGCGCACGTTCCAGGCCTATGGCTGCAGCTACGCCATGCTGCTGGACATGAACGCGCTCGAACACACCTATTTGGCGCTTTATGTGCCGCAGGGTGGGCGGATGCATGTGGCGCACATGGTGCCGGGCATGGCGCTAATCGAAAAGAAGGTCAGGGGCGGTACAATCCTGCCCCGGTTCATTGGCTTTGCCGACAATCGCGACCTGTTTTACCTGACCCGAAAGGAGCCTGTAAAATGAACATTGTCCCCAAAGGCCTGATCCTCGGGGCACTTGCCCTGCTGGCGGCCCCGGTGTCATCCCAGACCACGCTGGCACAGGCCAACGCGGTGTTGTTCGAGCAGCTGAAAACGGTGCATCGGCTGAGTTCGGCTGAGCTGGGCCGCCTGCAAAAGATATTTTCCAGATCCGGGTTCATCGGTCAGGGCAACCCGGCAATAACACGCCATCCAATGACACCTGAACAATGCCGCGCCAGGATTCCCGGTGGCGCAAACGGCTATGCCAGTTCGCGCAACCAGCGCATTTGCGGCGACAAGTACATGGCTCCTCTGTATGATCCGCGCACCCAAAAGCCGGGCGATGCCAGGGCCTGTATCGACCAGTTCGAGTTTCCCAACATCCCCTGCACCTATCCGGTGGTCTGGACCAAAGCGGTTGAAGCTGCCGAGATTTGCGCCGCCGTGGGCAAGCGCCTGTGCGATGCGCATGAATGGGAAGGGGCTTGCGCTGGTGCCCTGGAACCGCCGGATTATTTTTTTGGCCGTGGATCGGTGGCAGCAATGCGCACAGCGCATAACAACAAATACGCTCCGACCAAAAACTGGGCCTATGGTCCGTCCTTTCAGCGCGGTATCTGCGCCCAAAACAGCGAGAAAAGCGCCTCCTGTGGCGGCGGCGGGTATCGCAACTGCGGTTCCAACACCTATCCGACGGGGGCGTTCCCGAACTGTAAAAGCGTGCTGGGTGTCTACGATCAGCACGGCAATGCGGCGGAACACATGAATCTGCCAATGTCTCCAAACCAGATGGCAAGCACAGGCAGCACCAAACTGGGCGTGACCGAAATGAAGGGTAGCTGGTTCATCTGGGACAAGTACCGCGCGCATCCCGACTGGTGCCGTTGGCGGGCACCCTATTGGCACGGCTCACAGGTTCTGAGCCGCTCAAGCCACGAAAATTATCACCTCGGGTTTCGCTGCTGCAAGACAGTCAACTAGGTTGTATTGCGTTTGATTGGAGTCAAGCATTCACCTGTCGGGGTAAGGCAGTCGACCACCTCGGTCTTCCTGCCACGGACAACGCCCGATACGCCGCATTATCGCTCGCATTCCCGGCACGGTTCTCGTTGAAAAGCCGAACGCCGCGTGTGCGGAACTCAGCCGTGCAGGACAGGGCGTGTTTTCTCTGTGCCGTAGGGCTCATCCTTTGAGAGTTTCACTCTCCGGTAAACCCGCATCAGTTCAGGGGCCTTATCCATTGGCCTCATCCATCAGTGAGCGTACCCAGCGGCCAGCCAGCCACGCTGCCGGAACTCCGAGAGGTGCAGAGATCAAAAGCGCTGTCCAGGGCGAGATTGCAGGCAGACCCAGCATAGGACCGATCAACCCCAGCATAAACAAGTTTATGGCCACGGCTGCGGCCGCGAAGGGATACAACAGGATCGCCAGTTTCCAGATCGGCCACCGGCTTTGCTGATCCAAATCGCTCATACCGCAATCCTTTGTGACGCCTCGTTGTCCAGCGCGCGCGCAATCAGCCCCGGAACAAAAGGATGCGCACCCAGGACCGGTAGGCGCAGGCCCGATAAGCCAGATTGATCCAGCACCGGAAGGATATCTTGCTGATAATGATCGCCGTTAAGCGCGAAAAAGGGAAGGGAAAACACCGGGCCGCCTAATTGCGCAGCCACATCGCGAATAAAGGGATCCTGTTCGATAAAGCCGATTTTCACCGCCGCACCGGGCAGCAGATATTCCAGCCTGTCGGCAAAACCTTGCGCCGCACGGGCAGCATTCAGACTGCGCACCGTGCCATGCGCTGACAACAAGATGCAGGAGCTTTCCACTTGCAGACCATGGCTGGCCATCGCCCGGCGGATCATCCCGGCCGCCAGTTCCGGCAACTGCGGCTCAAGGCCGAAAGGTGAAACCAGGGTCACCGGGCCCACACATGCCAGCCGGTCCGGCAACGCCTTGCGTACGAACCAGCCGTCGGACATGAAAAACGGATAGACCAGTACGTTTTCCGACAACCTCACCAGCGTTGCCTCAAGCCGTTCGGGCGCTGCAAGCGTGGCGGAACTGACCCGCCAGCCGGGCAGGCAGAATTGCACCTGACGGGCAAGGCGCGCCATGGCCGCCTCTGGCGGGGCCGGGTCCGAAGGCTGACCATGCGCGACGATCAGGGCATCGCGCATGGGCGCTTCAGTGGCTGGTGCCTTCGGAAAACGTGATCTTGTTCCAGACATTGTATTTTCCCGAGGGCTTGCGCATCGGCAGGCGTTTGACTTCTTCCAGCGTCGCGGCATCAAATACGATCACCGCGCCATCGTCTTCCCAGACCGAAACCAGCGCATATTTGCCATCGCGGGTGAATTCAACATGGGCCACGGTCTTGCCGGGTTCCGGGTCAAGTGTCCTGACGATCTCCATGCTTTGTTTGTCGATCACATGCATCTTGTCCTTGTTGGGGCCAAAAAACACATCGACCCAGGCATAGGGCGTGTTTTCGTGGCTGCGCATGAAGAACCCCGGACCATCGGTCCTGATCCGCCTGACGGTCTTCCAGGTCGTCATGTCGATGACCGACACAATGCCATCCTTTAGGTGCGGCGTCGCCATGACGGTGGTATCGCCGTATTTCCAGGTGATGCCAGAGCCAAGATGCGGCATGCCCGGCAAATCAAGATCGGCGACCTTCTGACCGATCACCAGGTCGATCACCTGACCGCCGTCATTGGCGCGTGAGGCCCCCATGACATACTCATAAGACTGATCGAAAAAGAAATCGTCCAGAATGTCGGGAACGCTGATGCGCCGAACCGGGAACGGATTGTCCACCTCGGGCGGACCCTCGACGCGATGGTCATGCACGAACCCCTGATAGGGCGGATTGGCCCCATAAAACACTTCCCATATTTCGGGCACATCCTTGAGAGCCAGAACAAAGCTTTCGCGCGGCGGTGCCTGATAGACGGCCGAAACCCGGCTTGGGGTGCCATCCTTGCCCTTGATCTCGAAAACCCTGGCAACAGACAGATCGCCGGTCGACAGGATGGTCAATGAATTGGGCAGGTAATTGGCCACGGCCAGCCATTTGCCGTCATGGCTCATGGCGATGTTGCGGCTGTTGATGCCGGCGCGTACGCGCCCCACCTGTTGCAAGGCCCAGATGTCGTATTTCTGCACCCAGCCGTCACGCGACATGATGAAGACATAGCGCCCGTCGGGGCTGAATTTTGGGCCGCCATGCACCGCAAACGGGGTCGCGAACCGGTCGAGCACCTCAAACGTGTCGCCATCCAGCACGCTGACGTGATGATCTGCGGTCTCAACCACCAGGGTGATGTTCATCGGGTCGGCGCTCCAGGCCGGTTTACCGACGGCCCTGTATTCGGCATCCATCACCCGGCTTGCGTCAATTTCCGCCCTGCCCCAATCCGGCACTACGGCCAGTGGCGTTTCCAGATAACTCACCAGCGCGGCAATCCGCGCCTCGTCCAGAACATCGCCAAAGCCCGCCATCTGAGTCGCGGCGCGCCCATCGCGGATCACCGCCGCCAGCTTTGGCCCGCGCATCCGCTTCAACGTTTCCGGAATCATCGCCGGCCCCAGCGCCCCCAGCCTGCCAGCGCCATGACACTCAGCGCAATACTCGGCGTAGTCGGCACCCGGCTCGGCCCGGGCCTGTTCGCCCATCCCAAATGACACCAATACCGCCACACCAAAGACCAATCCTTCACCCATCTTTGGTCTGCAAATATCCCCGCCGGAGGCTCCCCCGCGTAAGGCACGCAATAGCCTCACCAACCGGACGGCCCCCCTATCAATAAAACCGATGTGCCGGATCATGGCTTTTCCCCTTGAATGGTGTGACTGACAGACGCTCGCCATCCCCGATGCCGATCTCGGCGTTGGAGAGATAGCAGGCAGGATCCTCGGCCCACGGATCACCGGTCAATTGCAGGGCGCGGATACGGGTGTTGCCACCGCAGACATCCCGCAAGTTACAAACCGCACAGCGCCCCTTCAGGGGGCGCGGGCGGGTGCGCAGCAGGTCCAGCATTTTGTCACCGCCGGTCCAGAGTTGCGAAAACGGCTGTGTCTTGACGTTGCCGATTGTGTAATCCGACCAGTAAGTGTCGGGATGAACCCGGCCAAGATTGTCGATATTGGCCACCCCCAGCCCTGATGAATTACCGCCCCACGCGGCCAGATGCGCGCGCACATGCGCGACCTGATCGGCACTGAAGTTGTCGGCAACCCAGCGCAGAAAATACCCCGCATCGGAGTCGTTATTGCCGGTAACGATATCCAGATACGCGCCGCCCGATGCCGCCGTCCAGGCGCGTTCCAACAACAGATCCAATGCCTTGCGGGTGCGGGTATGCGCGGCGTCCTCGCCACGGTTCTTGTCACCACGTCCGGCATAAACCAGATGCGACAGATAGAACTTGTCCACGCCTTCATCGTCGCACAGCCTGATGATCTCGGGCAGGTGCTGGTGGTTGGCCTCGGTCAGGGTAAAGCGCAGCCCCACCCGTATGCCGCGTTTCTTGCATTCGCGCACCCCGTGCAGCGCGTCGGCAAAGGCCCCGTCGACACCGCGGAACCAGTCGTTTGTGGCCCCGATCCCGTCGATCGAGATGCCGACATAATCAAACCCGATTCCGGCCACGCGGTCGGCCATGTCGCCATGGATTTTTGTACCGTTGCTCGACAGCGCCAGCATCCGCACCAGTTTGCGCGCACGGGTGGCGATGTCGAACATGTCTTTGCGGTCCAGCGGCTCTCCGCCCGACAGAATAAGCGCCGGAATGCGAAACCGGCCCAGATCCTCAAGCGTCTGCATGGCCTGCTCCGGGCTTAGCTCTCCGGGGAAATCGACATCGGCCGACACGGTATAGCAATGACGGCATTTCAGGTTGCAGCGCCGGGTCAGGTTCCAGATGACCACCGGCCTGACCACTGGCCTGACCGCCGCCGATCCGCGCCGCGTGCGCACCGGTGTTGGTTTGACCAGTTGCTGCATGTATTCTGTCAGACGGAACATGGAATTACCCCTTTTGCCCAAGCCGCAGCCCGGTTTTCTTAAGGATGCGGGTCGAGACCAGCATATCGTTGGCGCAACATGCCGCGCCCAGTATGGCCTTGATTTCGGCGCGCTTGGCGGCGACTTCGGCCCTGTTCGACCCATGCACCATAGCAAACAGGTTGTAAGGCCAGTCCGGCAGGGCACGGGGCCGTTCGTAGCAATGGGTGACAAAGGGCAATGCGCCGATCTGCGCGCCAAGTTCGGCGATCCTGCCGTCCTGAACATCCCAGACGGTCATGCCGTTTTCAACCATGCCCAGCCGGTAATGGTTGGGGGCTGCGGCGATCCGGCGGATCACACCGGTCTCTTTCATGGCTTCCAGCCGCCGGACCAGCCGCGTCTCGGATATGCCAAGGGTTTGCGCCACGGCGCTGTAGGGCGCGGGCACCAATGGCAGGCCGCCCTGCAACGCCCGGATGATGTCGCGATCTGTTGTGTCCAACATCATGCGGCCACCCTGAATCCAACAAAAAATTCCCGGAGCTTTGGAAACCGGCGCACCGCAAGTCCGGTTTCGGATTCGATCGCATCGGCGGCCCGGTCAATGCCTTCGGGGGTTTCGGTTGCCAATACGAACCACATGTTCAGCGCATGCGCGCGTTGATAGTTATGCGCCACCTCGTCATGCGTGTTCACCAGATCAGCGACCTTGTCGAACCTGGTTTCAGGCACGGCCATTGCACATAAACAGAACGCGCCACCCATTGCGGCGGCGTCAAAGAACGGACCAAAGCGCGTCAAAACCCCTTCGTCCTTCAGGCGGGCAGTCCGGGTCAGTAGCTCTTGTTCATCCACGCCGATCTTTTCTGCAACTTCCGCGAACGGGCGATGCGACAGCGCCAGGTCATCCTGAAGCGCGTTAACGATATCTCGGTCGGTAACATCCAAAGCTGTCATGCGGCGTCTCCGGGTCTGGCGGCGATCATCGCCCCGACCTGTTTGAAACAATGGGTGGAAAACAGCACCTTGTGCTGCCTGTCGGCAAGCTCGGGAAAGGCGCGGGCGCGCGCCAGCACCTGGTGCGCCTCGTTGCGGGATCTGGCGTGAATCATGTTATACAACCGGTATGGCCATTTGCCCGCCACCGGCGCGCGCTCGTAACACAGCGTCACACCAGGCAGGGCCGCAAGACGTGGTCCGACCCCGGTAATGATATCCGAAGGCACATCCCACACCACCATCGCGTTGGATGTCCAGCCCAGCGCGCGATGACGCACGATAATACCCATTCGCGCAATTATATGCGCCTTCTGTAGCGCCTCGATCCGGACAATGATTGTCGCCTCGGGGCGGTTCAGGGACTGTGCCATTTCAGCAAACGGGTTTGCAACGATGGGCATTCCGGTGGTCAGAATTTGCAGAATGTCGGCGTCACCCGCCCGCATGGCTGCAAGGTCAGCTTGCCGGGGCGGTGCCGGGGGCTGCCCGTCCGCGCCGTCATTTGCACCCATTCGAAATCCAAGGTCGATGTTGAACGGCCGCACCAGCGGCAGGTTCAGCACCTCCAGCCCTGACCGGCGCGATATGCGCGCCAAGGTTGCGTTGACATGGGCACGATCCGGGCCGGTGGCCACGAACCACAGGTTCCACTTGTCCTCGCGCAGATAGGAATGATTGACGCCGGCTTCGGCGTTGATGATTGCCACCACCTGATCCAGCATTTGCGGCGGCGCGGCCATTGCCGCAAGCGTGCTGGCCGAAATCGTGTTGGGCGCACAGGTGGCCCCAATACGAGAGATCCGCCCCGACACCTTCATTCGGGTCAGGCGGCCAAGCAGATCCGCTTCGTCAATGCCAAGCGTGGCCGCGATTGCCGCGAACGGGCGATTGATCACCGGAAAATCCCTTTGCCAGTCATCCAGCACGCGGCAGTCGATCGGATCGGCAACAAACGACATGACCTATAACCCCGTCTTGTGCGCACGCGCGGTAAAAAAGATGCCGGATGGGCTGGTCGCGTCAATTTCACCCAGCTTTTCAAATGTTTGGGTGTCGTAGATCATCACCTTGTTGGCATCGCGCACCGAAATCCAAACCTCGTGACCGCGCGGGGTGAACTCCATGTGCAACGTCGCCGGGCCGGGTTTGAATTCGTGGATAACCTGTTTGCTTACGCTATCCACCACCTGAATGGTGTCGTTCAGCGGGTGAGCGAAATTGACCCAGACCTGCCGCCCGTCGGGGCGGGCAATGGCAAACACCGGCTGGCCGTGGGTGGCCGTGCGTCCGGTCTCGTGGAAATCACGCGCATCGACCCACAGCACTTCGTGGTGGCGCACTGCCGGCAGGACAAATTCGTCGCCCGCCAGTGCCCAGCCTTCCAGATGCGGCATCTTGTAGACCGGCAGTTCCTCTTGTCCGCGGCCATAGCCGGGCAGCACCTCGATCGGTTCGGGTACGCTGTTCCACAGGTCCAGCGCCCGCATTCCGTCCTCGCCGAACAATCCCGCAATATAAGTGCGCCCATTGCCGGTGATCAGCGCGTCATAGGGGTTGGACCCCATGCCGGTGATCCGGGTGATGTCTGGTTTTGCACCAGATGCGGCCCCGGACATATCGGCAATCCAGGTCTCGCCGGTATCCCACATGGTGAACACGAACCGCCGGCCCGGCGCATCGACAAGACCGATGGTTTTCGACCCCGTGGGAATGTCGGCCACCAGTTCCAGCGTGTCGGCATCAAATACCTTCACCCCGCCGGGTTCATAGTTCGAAACCGCCACCAGCCTGCCGTCATCGGAAATCGCCCCGCCGATGGAATTGCCCGCCTGCACGATGCGCTTGGCGATCTTGCGGGTAACAATATCGACCTTGGTCAATCCGCCATCACGGCCAAACACATAGGCAAAACGCTGATCGGGCGAATAGACCAGCGAGGCATGGGAAAGGTCGCCCAGACCTTCGATCCGCGCCAGCACGGCGCGTTCGGACTGGTCCACCAGCAGCAGCGACCCGCTGGCGCGTTCCACCACCAGCCCCAGATCGCCGGTTGCTGTTGCTTCGCCGCGCGCCCCAGCGGGCAAGGTCAGGGTCGTTGCGATACTCAGGGCCAGAGCTGCCAGCAGGCGAAAAATATGCGATTTCATGGCGCGGTGCCTTTCAGAAGATACTGGGCGATCCACAGGGCGTCGGCTTCGGACAACAGCGGTCGCCAGGGTGGCATTGCGGTGCCGGGCACGCCATCAAGGATCACACCGGACAGGATTTGCGGATCATAGTGGGCAATGGCATCGCGGGTCAGCGGACTGCCCAGACCGCCCTTTTTTGTCATCCCGTGGCACGACCCGCAGTCCTGCAACACCAGATGTTCCAGTTCGGTCGCGCGCGCCGCCGGGACTTCCCCGCCCGTTACCGGGCTGGCCAACAACAAAAGGGCAATCAGGCTACGCATTGGCCGCCATGCCTGTTGCATAGTCCATGGCATGGCTGACCAGGCTTGCCTCGTCGCCCTGGTAAAGCGTCACGACCCGGCCTATGACAAACAGAACCGGGGCTGCGGGCTTAGCCCGCATCACCACATCGCCAATGTCCGACAAGGTGGAAATAAGCCGTGTTTCACGCGGGGTGGTGGCCGAGGCAACCGCCATGACCGGAAAGCTGCCCGGCAGGCCCGCCGCCATCAGTTTACCGGCGATTTCGGCGATATTGGCTGCCCCCATATACACGACAAGCGTGGTGTCCTTGCTGGCCAGGCTGGCCCAGTCGAGGTCAAGCTGCGCATCACGCGCCCGATGTCCGGTGACATAGCGCACGCCGCTGGCCAGCCCGCGATGCGTCAGCGGCACGCCTGTCGATGCCGCCATGCCCTGTGCGGCAGTGATGCCGGGGACATAGCTGGTCTCAATCCCTGCCTGGCGCAGCACTTCGGCTTCTTCGCTGCCGCGCCCGAATATCAGCGGGTCGCCGCCCTTGAGCCGGGCAACCTGATGCCCCGCGCGCGCGAGATCGACCAATAGCCTGTTGATACCGTCCTGCGAGAGCTTGTGGCATTTGGGTGCCTTGCCCACGTCAAATCGTTGCGCGCCAGGTGGTACCAGTGCCATGATCTCGTCTGACACCAGCCGATCATACACCACCACCCCGGCGTTCTGGATCAGCCGCAGCGCACGCACCGTCAGATAGTCGGGATCGCCCGGCCCGGTGCCGATCAGAAAAACCCGACCGGTCTGGCCGGAACGGGTTTTCAGCGGCAAACTGTCAATGCCGGAAATCATTTCCTGCCAGGCGAGTGTCTGGTTGGGGCGAGAGGTTGGCGGGCACATGGCTGGCAACTCCGGATTACGGCATTCAGGGTCAGTTTTACTGAACCGGCCGGGCAATTCCTTGACCAAAGACAAGTCTCTGTCATGGACGACCCTTCCTTCTTGCCTGTCGTTTTGGGCCATTGTCATTCGGCGACCGTAACCATGCCGATCATGTCGTGGGTCTCCCAGTGGGGACCACACAGGTATTTGTGGTCGCCCGCAGTCAGGAAGGTCATTTCGATGATTTCTTCGGAAAAGACCCGGTCTGATTCCGGTTCGCCGGAATCGGGCACCAGAACCGAATGGCTGGTGCGTTTGTCGACATTGACCCAACGCACGGTGGTCAAGGGCTTTACCGTGATCGCGGCGGGGCAGAAATGATATTTGTACATCAGGACAACGCTCACGCCCTCCTCTTCAGCCGAGGGATTGCCGAACAGCTCGACATAGCGTTGCTCGGCCTCAAGGCACAGGGCCGCGTCATCCCCGGCGGCGGTTGCGACCGCCGGGAAACCGAAGATCACAAGTGCAGCCAGACAAACACCCGGCACCGGGCGGGTGGCAAAACGGGGTTGCAAGTCTGGCATTGTCGGATCCTCCTTGGCATTGGCGAGAATACTGGCGACCGGGCGACCGGCCGCCAGTCAGGCTTATTGCTTGACCGCGTTGAGGGTCGCCGTGTCGTCATCCAGCGCGAGTGTGCTGTCCAGCGTCACGTGGTGGAAACGGTTCGCCGCGAAATCGTCGTGGATGGCGATGCCGAACGTATAGGTCTTGCCCGGCTCAATCGGTACATCCCCCGGCGCGCCCGAGTTCAGCGGGCGGGCGAACACAACCGTCCAGGTGCTGCCGGTCAGCGATGCCTGGGCGGTGATCTCGCCCTCGTTCTCGACCCGGCGGTCCAGCAGATAGCCGTTGGAGGCACTGCCATCGGCGTAAACCCGCATCAGGTCCAGGAATGTGCCATCCTCAACCAACTGGGCAGTTTCGGCTTCGGTGGTCAGCTTGTCCCAGCCCCCCAGCGGTTTGCCGCGCCGTCCCTTGACCTCGACCTCGGTCCGCGATTCGGCGAGGTATTTCTGGATCGTGCCCGTATCTGTAACTGTATCCGTGGCCATCAGGCGGGCCGCAACATCACCACTGGCGGCAATCGCCGCGCTGTCGGGCGCAAAGGGCATGTTGGTGTTGTCGGCGTGACAGCTTGCCCAGCAGCCAACCACGTCGCCCAGTTCGATGCCGGTGCCGGCGATCATCATGGCAACCTTGATCTGGTTGTCAGGATCCATCTTGCCGCCTTCGACAAACGGGGCCGGGTTGTGGCCGGCATCGGGCCATTGCAGGCGCACATAAAGAGTGTCGTCATCATGGGCGGCCTGTGCGGTGACCCTTATGGTGCCTCGCTTGCCGGGGATTGGCGTCGGTTCCAACTCACCGCCCTGAACGATCTTGTTGCCGATGGTCTCAAGCTCGGCCAGATGACAGGCCGAACACGGCTCGCCGCCCTTGGTAAGGGGGCGCGCGCCACTGTGGAATTTGCCGTTCTGCACCCACTCAAAGGTCGCCTGACCGGGGTAGAACAGGGTCATATCACTGGATGGGACCGCGCCCCAATCGACATTGCCGGCAACGCTGTCGCCTGCGGCTGGCGGCGCGGCACTGGCCTCGTCACCTGATGCGGTCAGGGCCGCTCTGGCCTGTTCTTCAACAACCGCCGCCTCGACGGCTGCGGCAATCCGGGCATCAACCGCAACTGCTGCCGCTCTTTCATCGGCCGCCGCCTTGGCGGCTTCTTCGGCCTCGATCTTTTCGATATAGGCCAGGCTTTCGAGGAACAGTTGCGGCACTTCACGGATATGATCCGGGTTGGGGGCTTCGAGCGCCTCAAGATCTTCGTCAGACAAAAGGTGGCGGGCCTCGTTATGGGCGATGCCCTTGTGGCAATCAATACAGGTCTGCCCGGTCTGCATCGCCATCAGGTGCTGTTTGCGGGCGCGCGGTGCCTGAAACTGCGGCGACATCGCTTCGAGCGTGTGGCAGTTGCGGCATTCACGTGAATCGGTGGCCTTCATCGATTCCCAGACCCGCGTGGCCAGACGCAGGCGGTTATCCTCGAACTTTTCGCGGGTATCAATGGTTCCCACCGCCTTGCTAAGCAGTTCGCGCGAGGCTTTGACCTTGCGCACCATCTTGTGAATCCACGGATCCGGGACATGGCAATCGGAACATTTGGCACTGACCCCGGTGCGGTTCTTGTCGTGGATGGTGCCTTTGTATTCCTCGTAGACGTTTTCGCGCATCTCGTGGCAGGAAATACAGAAGGGCATTGTGTTGGTCGCTTCCATCGCGGTGTTGAAACCGCCCCAGAAGAGGATTCCGGCGGCAAACGCGCCGGCGATACCGGCAATCGGCATGCCCCACAGGAAATAGCGTTTCCAGACCGGGCGTTTGGATAGATCCTGACTGTTTTGCGACATATCGCGACTTCCTGTGTTTGGTTTTGCTGTCGCCCCTCAAAGGGCGGCGGGTTAGCTTGTGCAAAGGGCAAAGGGATTGGGAAAATCAGCGGGCCGTACCTTTGGCGGACCTCAGATCACGGGTTTCCCCCTGGCCATTGCATCAGCGACCTTTGGGTTTGGTATAGTGCCGGAGGACGGGCACGGCGCGCGCCCTCCGGGTAGGTTTCAGCTCACATCAGGTGACATGGTTGGACCGGTTGTGGACGTTGAACTTGCCGGTCGGCGCGAACAACCCCTTGATCCGGGCCTTTTCCTCAAGCGTTTCGGCGTCATAGATCACCATTTCGCCATTGGGGTTCAGGCTGTCGGAACGGTTCCACTTCGATACCCAGACTTCGGTTCCGTCTGCGTTGAATTCAAAGTGTACGGCAACGCTGCCTTCTTCCTCGGTCACGGTGATCGTCTTGACGATTTCACCGGTTTCCTTGGAAATCACCTGAATCGCCTGCTGTACTTCGGGATCAGGATGCAGCGTCTGGTCGGCCCAGACGTATTTGCTGGTCGGGTGGGTGCGGATGAACAGGCCAGGCCCGTCGGTTTCCACCTCATAGCAGATCTTCCAGGCGTTATCCGCATGACCGGCCGGATCGTTGCCCCAGACCGTCACTTTGCCGACACCAAGGTGCGTGGTGCCTGCAACGGGGCCGCAATTCGGATCGTTCCAGTTGGCACCGGGACCGGGGTGCGGCTTGCTGTCGGTGTCGATCATCGCTTCGAGCTTGCGCTCTTGGCTGTCGATCACAACGATCTTGTTCGAAGCGTTCGCGGCGATCTGGAAATAGCGGCCTGTCGGATCAAAGAACCCGTCATGCAGATATTTCGCCGAGTCGATCTTGTCGATGCGAAGATTGTCCAGATCGGAATAGTCGACCTGCCACATCTGGCCCAGCTCCTTGACCGATACCAGCCATGTGCTTTCTTTCGGAGTGGTATAGATCGCGGCCACGCGGGCCTCTTCCACATAGACCCCGTCAACATTGACGCCACGGGTGGACACGACTTTCTTTGGCTCCATGGTCTGTCCGTCGACAATGACGAAATGCGGTGGCCAGTATCCGCCACCAATCACGTATTTGCCGTCGCCGGAAACGGCCACGTCACGTGCGTCATAGGCGATCTTGACTTCCGAAACCAACATCTTGTCCGGCGTCTGCCACAGGTCGATCTTGGTCATCTTGCCGTCGCGGCCCATGGTGTACCAGAAACGGCCCGGATTTTCCGGCTCGTTCAGTTCGTGATGCTCGGACGCCTTCAGCACGTGAACCGCAAAGCCGGTCGGAATATGCACCAGCACTTCCTTGGTATCACCATCAATGACGGCAACCTTGCCGGCGTCACGTTCGATGACAACAAAGAAGTTTTCCCAGTTACGCCCATGCAGAGGTTTGGTCGGGTAATCCTTTTCCTCGACATAGATCTTGCGGGTTTCCATCATCTGCGCCAGCGACATTTCCGGCGGCTTGGGCGGATCAATCATGATGTAAGTGGCAAGGTCCGTGATCTGTTCCTTGGTCAGGATGTTGTCAAAGTTGTTCATCCCCCCTTCGGTGCCATAGCTGATGATCTTTTCCAGGCGATTCTGGCCCAGTTTCAGCGTGCCGCCTTCGGTAACCGTGCCGTCCTTGGCGGTTTTCTCCCAGTGCGGCTCCAGGTTGACACCTGTCGACCCCTTGCGAAGCACGCCGTGACACCCGGCGCATTGTTCAAAATACAGTTGTTTTGAGGCGTCGAAGGCTTCATCGCTCATGGTTGGCTGTTCGGCAAAGGCAGGCAGCGCGGCCCACCCCAATGCCATGGCAAAACCGGCACTGAATACCCGCCCTGCCTTTGTGCTACTCATATCAAGTGACATTATCACTCTCCTTTTGCGTGGTGAGGCAAAAGACCCATATTCCGCTGAGCCGGGCGATCCTTGACCAAAGTCAACGCGGGCACGGCATTTGCACCAAAGCGTCATCCGGTCGCAGGGGCACGCAACCAAAGCGCCTCGCTTGACTTTGGTTAAGGCGCGTTGATTTGGTGCCCTTATTGGTTACCCATCATCAACGCGGCGCAAAAGGAGAGCGCAATGCGCGAAGTCATGACCAAATCCATGGCCCGAAACATTTTTTATGGCGGGTCTTTGTTCTTTATCCTCATCTTTCTGGGACTTTCTGTCCATTCGATACGTTACATCAAAACCACCTCGACCAATGCCGAGACGCTGACCGACAGTGTCGCGGCCGGTAAGAAGGTGTGGGAAGACAAGGCTTGTATCAACTGTCACACAATACTGGGCGAAGGGGCCTACTTTGCCCCCGAGGTCGGCAACGTGATGGCCCGCTGGGGGGTTCAGGACGATCCCGAAGATGCGTTCGAGACCCTTAAAGGCTGGATGGAAAGCCAGCCAACCGGCATCGAAGGGCGCCGGCAGATGCCCCAGTTCAACCTGAGTGACGAGGAAATTCGCGAACTGTCGGATTTCCTGATCTGGACCGGCACCATCAAAACCCAAAACTGGCCGCCGAATGACGCAGGCTGAGGAGGCTTGAGAAAATGAAATACCAATCACAAAAAATAGCTCTGGCTTACTTTTCCGTGGCCATGGGGCTGTTTGCCATTCAGGTGCTGGGCGGGCTGCTGGCGGGCTGGATCTATGTCATGCCCAACACGCTGTCGGAATTGCTGCCGTTCAACATCATCCGCATGTTGCACACCAATTCGCTGATCGTCTGGCTGTTGCTGGGCTTTTTCGGCGCAGCCTATTACCTGATCCCGGAAGAGGCCGAGCGCGAGATTCATTCGCCGACCATTGCCTATCTGCAACTGGCGATTCTGGTGGTCGGCACGCTGGGCGTGGTGGTGACCTATACGTTCAACCTGTTCGAAGGTAACTGGCTTCTGGGCAAGGAGGGGCGCGAGTTCATCGAACAGCCCAAGTGGGTCAAGGCGGGCATTGTCGTGGCCGCATTGATGTTCCTGTTCAACGTCTCGATGACCGTTCTCAAGGGCAAGAAAACCGCGATCACCAACATCCTGCTGCTGGGTCTGTGGGGTCTGGCGCTGTTGTTCCTGTTCTCGTTCTACAACCCTGCCAACCTGAGCCTGGACAAAATGTTCTGGTGGTACATCGTGCATCTGTGGGTCGAAGGCGTGTGGGAACTGATCATGGCATCCATTCTGGCCTACCTGATGCTGAAACTGACCGGGGTTGACCGCGAGGTGGTGGAAAAATGGCTTTATGTCATCGTTGCCGCTGCGCTGTTCTCGGGTATCTTGGGCACCGGACACCATTACTTCTGGATCGGCACGCCGGGGTACTGGCAGTGGATCGGCACGATCTTCAGTGCAATGGAAGTGGTTCCGTTCTTTGCCATGATGTCGTTCGCTTTCGTCATGGTCTGGAAGGGCCGGCGCGATCATCCCAACAAGGCTGCCCTGTTGTGGTCGCTGGGCTGTGCCACGCTGGCATTCTTTGGCGCGGGCGTCTGGGGCTTCATGCACACGCTGCACCCGGTGAACTACTACACCCATGGCACGCAGATCACCGCCGCACACGGGCACCTGGCGTTCTACGGCGCTTATGTCTGTCTGAACCTGGCGATCTTCAGCTATGCCATGCCGATCCTGCGCGGGCGTGATCCCTATAATCAGGTGCTGAACATGGTATCGTTCTGGCTGATGAGCAGTGGTATGGTCTTCATGACCTTCGTGCTGACCTTTGCCGGAACAATCCAGACCCACCTGCAACGGGTCAATGGCGAGTACTTCATGGACGTTCAGGACCAATTGGCGCTGTTCTACTGGATGCGCTTTGGCTCTGGTGCCGTTGTGGTTCTGGGCGTGCTGGTGTTCATCTACGCCTTGGCCGTGCCGCGTAAAGAGCTGATCAGCTCTGGTTCGGCAACGAGCCCGGCAGAGTGAGCGACATGGACGGTTCCATGACACATGAGGGGGCGGCGACATCCGCCCCCTTCTACCTCGCGCAGGGCGACGAGGTCGAAATCTTTACCGCCGCGTATCAGAACAACCTGCCGATGCTGCTGAAAGGCCCGACAGGCTGTGGCAAGACGCGGTTTGTGACGCATATGGCTGAAACGCTGGGGCGCAAACTTTATACCGTGGCCTGCCATGACGATCTGGCTGCCTCGGACCTGATCGGGCGTTACCTGCTGAAAGGCGGCGAAACAATCTGGGTCGACGGGCCATTGACCCGCGCAGTGCGCGAGGGGGCGATCTGTTATCTCGATGAGGTGGTCGAGGCGCGCAAGGACGTGACCGTTGTGCTGCACCCGCTGACCGACGACCGGCGCATCCTGCCGATTGATCGCACTGGCGAGGAACTGGTGGCAGCCCCCGGCTTTATGTTGGTTGCCTCTTACAACCCCGGCTATCAGAACATTCTGAAAACCCTGAAACCGTCGACCCGCCAGCGGTTCATATCACTGGAGTTCCACTTTCCGGCACCTGACCTGGAGGTCAGGGTTGTATCCGCCGAAAGTGGTCTGTCCGAGGACCGCTGCAAGCCGCTGGTGCGCCTTGCGGGCAAGCTGCGCGGACTAAAGGGGCAGGATCTGGAAGAAGGTGTATCGACCCGCCTGGTGGTCTATGCCGCAACGCTGATCGCGCAGGGAATGAGCGTGGACCGCGCCATTCGTGCGGCGATGATTGAACCTTTGAGTGACGACGAGGACGTAAAACGCGGGCTCCTTGATCTGGTCACAGCTGTTTTTGGGTGAGGCCAGGGCTGTGGTCAGGATCGAATTTGAGCCATGGGAACCCGAAGAAACCATCGGGAAACTGTGGCACAAGTTTGCCAGCCGCCTGGATGCGCCCGAGGCGCATGAGGGAGCCGCGGTCGACCTTTCTGAGGTTGCCGGGCGGCTGGCCGTTTTCTTTCGCGCACTGGGCGGCAACCCTGCCGCCGAACTGCGTGCAACCCCGGACGAGGTATCGCATCACCGCTTAGGCTGGCGGCGCCGCCTTGGCACCGAGGCCGAGGCCCTGCCGCGCACCAGCTTTGACGGTGAAATCCTGCGCCTGCCTGCGCGGCTGGCGGTGTTTCCCATGCGCGAGGCCAACGGTGCGTTATACATCTGGCTGGCGGCGGGGGCCGCGCATCTGCCGGCGCGTGTAGACGTCGATGACCCCCTTTGCGCCGACCTTTTGGCCTTGCGTGCAGCGCGGGCGATGCAGGCCGATACCCTTGACGATGCGCCCGGCCTGGCGGGGCTGTATCAGGGCCTGTGTTCGGCCACGCTGCATGCCCGTGTTCAGACACAACTGCCCAAAGTGGAAGCTCAGGTCGAGGCGGTGATCCGCCATATGCTGGGGGCGGACCTGCCGGCCAGCGCCGCGCCTTTGTGGCAGGCGGTTGTCAACGGCGACCTGCATGGAGTCAGCGCACCGCGCGGCTATCACCCGTTCCGCCCCGTGCCGCTCTGGCCGGAACTGCGCGCGCTTCAGATCAGCGCCGGCCACGAGGTCGAAAGCCGCGACACCGATGGCCCGCCCGAGGAAGGCAGCGACAAGACCATGCGCGCGCGCCGCCGCAAATCCGATCAGGCCGAGCGCAGCGACAGTTTCATCCTGCACAAGTTCGAGGCCATTCTTAGCTGGGCCGAGTTTCTGAACCTCAACCGGCGGGTCGACGACGATGACCCGGACAACGCCAAGAAGGCGGCCGACGATGCCGAGGAAATCGGGCTGGGGCAGATATCCAAGGCCCCGCCAACGCGCCTGAAACTGCATCTTGACCTGGCCCCCGAGGACGTGGATCGCGAGCGGCTGTCGGGCAAGGTTCTGTACCCCGAATGGGACATGCGCACCGGGCGCTACCTGGCCGATCACGTTTGCGTTCTGGACAGTGTGGCCGAACCGGGCGAGACGCGCTTTGCCCATGATCCGGCGGCTGCGCGGCGCATCCGCGCGGTCAAGCGCCAGTTCGAGGCACTAAGGCCGGGGCGGGTGATGACGCGAGGGCATCTGGACGGCGACGAACTGGATCTCGAGGCGGCGGTGCGGGCACAGGTGGACCGGCGCGCCAGCGGCGAGGTGATCGAACGGGTCTGGAAGCAATCGCGCCCCGAAGCGCGTGATCTGGCGGTGTCGATCCTGCTGGACGTGTCGCGGTCAACCGAAAGTGCAGTGGCTGGCCGGGCGGTGATCGACGTGGAACGCGAAGCCCTGGATGCGCTGGCCTGGGGGCTTGACGCGGTGGGCGATGATTTTGCCATTCACGCGTTTTCCTCGCTGAAACGCCACCGGGTCTATGTGCAGCGCTGCAAGGGGTTCGATGAACCGATGGGGCCGCTGGTCGAGGCCCGTCTTGGCGGGTTGCGGCCCGGTTTCTACACAAGGTTGGGGGCGGCGATACGGCATGTTTCGGCGGATCTGGCCAACCAGACGCGCAAGCGACGGTTGCTGATCGTCATCACCGACGGCAAGCCCAACGATCTGGACCATTACGAAGGCCGCCACGGCATCGAGGACACCGCAATGGCGGTGCGCGAGGCCCGCCGAACCGGCCAGTCGGTGTTTGGCATCACCATCGACAAGGATGGCAAAAGCTGGTTCCCGCGCATGTTCGGGCGCGGCGGTTTCGCGCTGATCCCCGAGCCGGAAAAGCTGATCTTCGCTTTGCCGCAGATCTATCGCCAACTGGTCGGCGCATGAGCGATCAGACCGCAAACGGCCCGTTGCCGGGTGAATTGCTGATGTGGGTGCTGATCATTTCCGAACTGGTGGTGTTCGGGGCCGGGCTGATTGCGTTCATGGGCGTGCGCCTGAGCGATCCGGCGGGATTTGGCGAGGCACAGAACCACCTGAACCGCACGGCTGCCGCTCTCAATACCGTCGTGCTGATCACCAGCGGATTTCTGGCGGCGCAGGCACTGCACTGGGCGCGGGCCGGAATGCGGGCCGGAATGCGGGCGGCGGCGCGTGGCGCGCTGGTCGCTGCGGCGGGGCTGGGGGTCGTATTCCTGTGGATCAAGGGGCTTGAATACAGCGCCAAGGCGGCCGAAGGGATTGGCTGGGACAGCCACCCGTTTTTCACATTCTACTACCTGCTGACCGGCTTTCATGCGGCTCATGTGGTGGCCGGGGTGGTGGTGTTGCTATTGGTTGCCTGGCGCGATGAACCGGACAATATCGAAGCGGCCGGCGCTTTCTGGCATATGGTCGATCTGATCTGGATTTTGCTTTTTCCGGTAATCTATTTGTTGGGCTGAAAAAAATGAACCGGACACTGGTTACAGCATGGGCCTGGCTGATCGCGCTTAGCGGCGGGTCGACCATCGTGGCTTATTCGGTCGGCCACGGGTTCAACAGGCATCTGGCAGGTGCGGCAATTCTGGCCCTTGCCTTGCTCAAGGCGCGTCTTGTCCTTTGGCGATACCTGGGACTGGCGCAGGCCCGCGGCTGGTTGACCGGTTTTTTATCGGTGATCGGGCTTACCTGCCTGCTGATCTTTGGATTGTACCTGATCCCCAGCTTTCTCTAGCGAGTCGAGCCATTGGCGGCATGGCAGGGCCGTGGTGACGCGCGGTTCGGGAACTGGCTAAGAGCAGTGTTCACTAAGCAGAATTGCTCCAGGCCTGCGCCGGGTCGACCTTGGCGTATTCCTGCAATCGGGCCACATCGGCGATGAAGGCAAGGTTGTTTTCGATCCTCACCCCATAAGGTTTCAGCCGACTGAACGCGCGGCTCAGGCTTTCCGGTTTCATACCCAGCCGGCCGGCGATCAACACCTTGTCGTATGGCAGGACAACCCGACAGCCACTGTCATCACACTGACGCAAGCTCAGCAGAAATTCGGCCACCCGCTGGGTGCCGGTATGGGCCTTGAGGTGTTCCAACTCGACCACCAGTGAATGAAGATGGCCGAAAGTCGAGGCCAGCAGGGAAACTGCGACATTGGGGTCGTCGTGGATCATTCTTACCAGAATGGACGCGGGCAGCATGAACAGCGTGCAATCCGTCGCCGCCTCGGCCGAAACCGGATAGTGCCCGCCGCGCAGGGCAATTGCCTCGCCAAAGCTTTCGCCGCGTGTAAACAGGCTGACCACCACCTCGGAACCGTTCGGGGCAATGCGATAAAGCTTGACCCACCCTTCCAGCACCAGATGAATACCGGAGGCTTCTTCGTCCTGAATGAACAGGGTCTCGCCACTTGTGTATTTGCGGAACAAGGCATGCGACAACAAGGGCTCCACGTGTTTTTCCGGCAAGGAGCGCATGAACAGTGAAGCGCGCGCAATCGATTTGAATTTGTTATACGGCACCGGTTGTTCCCTTGAAGCAAGCAAGACGTGGGCTACACAAGTCGACTGGCAAGATAGATCGAATCTTCAGCCGGCGCACATGATCTGAATCAATCCGGCAGGTATTCTGAATTTCGCATTACCGGTGTTGACAGGGGAATAACGCCCTGCATCCCTGGGCGAAAGTCGCGCGACAAAGCCGTTAGATACGACAAGCGTCGCTACAAAAGGCGGAACAGGATTGAGATCATGTCTGGCCGCCTGAAAGACTGGCGGCGCGTGGCAACCCGCTATGACCGGTGCCCGAAGGTATTCCTATCCGCCATCGCTCTCGCAGTGACCGTCATCTTCTGGTTATGAGTTCTGATCCTAGTGATTTGTTCAGGAAACCGCTTATTTCGGCATCAGTACAATCGGGACATCCTTCAACTCGTCCAGCTGGTCAGTTACTTCGATGTACCGATAGGCATCACGCAGTTGTTGCGCAAAAAGGCCAAGACGGTCAAAATCAAAGGGTCGGGTATTTATGAAGCTCGATGGTTTTACGGTGGCAATGTGGATAGCCCAGAGCACTGTGGGGTCGTTTGGTGTTGTAGTGTTTCCTCCAGCTTTCGATGATGATCTGGGTTTCACGTAGGGAGTAAAGTATCTCGCCGTTCGGCAATTCATCCCGCATTCGCCCGTTTAAGCTTTCGCAGTATCCGTTCTCCCATGCATTGCCCGGCAGCGCATCGCATGGCGATGCCCCGAGAGGGCGACCCAGGTTCGATATAACCGTGAGGCCTGCACATGGGATAGGGTGGACCTGTCAGATGGCCGGGGTTGCAGCGATACGACCCTTGAAAGTAGCTTTGTCGTTCATCCGGTTGTAAAAAAGGCCAGCGGGATGAACTATCAAGAGGGAATGGATTGCCATGACATCAAAATCAGAAAACGGGCCGGGCTCCCCGCCCGAGCACGATCAACCGGTCCGGTATATGCAGCGCACGCGCGATTGGTATCTCGCGCTTGGCTATGACAACCCATACGTCTGGGCGCACCATGTCGACGTGCCATTCCAGCCTCTGAAGAAATCGCTGTCTGAAAGCCGGGTTGCAATCGTTACAACGGCTGTCCCCTACCGGGCCGAAAACGGGCCTCAGGGGCCGGGGGCACCCTATAATGCCGCCGCGAAATTCTACGAAGTCTACTCACTCGACAGCACGCGAGATCATGACCTCAGAAATGCCCATGTGGGCATTGACCGGGTCCACACCAGCATGGAAGATGGCGCAACCTGGTTCCCACAGGCGGCCCTGCGCGCCACTGCCGCCGCTGGCCGGATTGGCGGGATTGCACCGCGCCTGCACGGCGTCCCCACCAATCGCAGCCAGCGTCATACTCTGAATGTCGATTGCCCCGACGTTCTGGCCAGATGCCGGGAGGACACGGTGGACGCCGCCATCCTGCTGCCCAATTGCCCGGTTTGCCATCAGACGCTTAGCTTGGTGGCGCGCCACCTTGAACAGAACGGCATTCCCACCGTGGTAATGGGATGCGCCAAGGACATTGTGGAATATTGTGGTGTACCGCGGTTTCTGTTCAGCGATTTCCCACTTGGCAACCCCGCTGGCCGACCACATGATCCGCGCTCGCAACGCGAAACGCTGGACCTTGCGCTGACCCTTCTGGAAACGGCCCCCGGTCCACGCACAACGACACAAAACCCTCTGCGCTGGAGCGACGATCCGGATTGGAAACTGGATTACAGCAATGTCGAGCGCGTGCCAAAAGACGAGATTGCCCGGCTTCGGGCAGAAAACGACCGCGCCAAGGAAAGCGCCCGGAAAATTCGCGAACGCACCCTGCCCTAGCTGGTCATCATTTTATTCGACACGAGTTGGACGAATGATCTAAGGTACTTAGCATATTAGTTTGGACCGATTATGACAGGTTATTGTTTTGGAACAGTTAACAATCAACACTATTGCTGCGGCATTTCTCGCCAAATTTGCATCAATTGAGTGGCAAACACAGGCGAATTGTGGCAAGCGCCCGGCGCTGCTGCAATGCGCTTACGTGTACAATCCCCAAATAACTCGACGATTGTTTCCTTTCCGACCCTTTCTGCGGTGCGATCCCCGAAACTATTCCCAAGACGTTCTCAACCGGGTTCGGGATCTGCCGTCACTGTAAGTTTGAAGGAGTTGTCCATTGCGCGATGAAGTTTTGATAAATACCTACATGGCCCAGCCATTTATGCAGGGCGGCCGGCCGATCGCAGTCGAAGAGGCCGCGATTGATTTCCAGAATGACGGTTCGCTCAAGAATGTCGATACCGGTCGTATGGGGCGCTGGCAGATACAATCCCCGTTCCTGGAAATCCTTTGGGATGGCGACGACACGCCAGAGCGTTTCTGCACCTACGGCGAAGACGTAACAACCGTTTATCGCGATCACCTGTTTGCCTATGGTAAAATGCTGGTGCCCGAAACCGTCCAGTTCGATCTTCGGCTTGCGCCAATCAACGACAACCCAAGCGAACACCTGGCCGGCCATTTGCAGGCCACTCACCCTGCCTGCAAGCGGTTGCTGTCGCGGGCCAGTTCCGATTTCTTCTCGTTGTTTCCAAAGAACGGTAAATTCCTTGAGGTCGGTGTCGGCTATGGCAACAACGCCGAACGGCTTCATCGGGCGTTGTCACCGGGCGAGTTGCATTTGGTGGATTGCTGGGAGGCCGTTGACGGCTCCAGCGACAATTACACCCAAGAGAACCTGAATGACGCCTATGCTGCGGCGCGCCAGAAATTTGCGCATGATCCCAAGGTGATCCTCCACAAGGCGCTGTCGCAGGACGTTCTGCCGGGCATGCAGCGCGGCTATTTCGACATGGCTTACATTGACGCGGACCATACCGAGGAGGCCTGCTGGCGTGACCTGACCCTGTGCGCGCCGCTGGTGCGGGAAGACGGCTATCTGTGTGGCCACGACTACACATCTTTTCCGAATATGCAGGACGGCTCGGTCGACCGCAAAAACTATGGTGTGATGGAGGCGGTTGACCGCTTCTGCCGCGAATACGGATGGCAGATGGAATACCTCACAATCGAGGTCCATGACTGGTGCTACCCGTCCTTTATTCTGAAGCGCAAACAGTAGCGGCCTTGCGAAGGCTCCGGGGAGAATACAATGGTTCAGGAAGTTAAGAAGTACCTGGTGTGCGGTGCCGGAGGGTTCATCGGGTCACACGTGGCCCGTCACCTGCGCGATCAGGGGCATTTCGTGATCGGTGCCGACATCAAGTCGCCCGAGTTCTCGCCGAGTGCCGCGAATGAGTTCTACAAGCAGGATCTCACCGATTTCGACAGGACGCTGAGGCTGTTCAACCACTATCAGTTCGATGAGGTGTTCCAGTTTGCCGCCGACATGGGCGGGGCCGGCTATATCAATACGGGCGAGCATGACGACCAGGTCGTCTGGAACAGCCTGACGATCAATCTCAACGTTCTGAAATGCTGTGTGTTCACCGGGGTGAAGAAGGTGTTCTATGCCTCCAGCGCCTGTGTGTACCCCGAGCATGACCAGCTTGAGGAATTCAACCCCGGACTGAAGGAAGCCACCGCCTATCCGGCCAACCCGGACAGTGAATATGGCTGGGAAAAGCTGTTCAGCGAGCGTCTTTACAAGATCTTCGAAAAGAAGAACCAGATCGACGTGCGGATTGCCCGGTTTCACAATATCTTCGGCGAGGAAGGCACCTGGGAGGGCGGCAAGGAGAAGGCTCCGGCCGCCATCAGCCGCAAGGTTGCCATGGCCCCGGACGGCGGCGAGATCGAGATATGGGGCGACGGTCGTCAGACCCGCAGCTTCCTGCATATCGGCGAGGCGCTTGATGGCATCATGCGACTGATGGAAAGCGACTGTTCCACACCGCTGAACATCGGCAGCGATGAGTTGATCTCGATAAACGATCTGGTCGACATGGCGTGTTCCTTTGAGGGCAAGACCCTGGTCAAGAAGCATATTTCCGGACCGCAGGGCGTGCGTGGGCGAAACTCGGAAAACACGCTGATCGAGGAAACCCTGGGCTGGCGACCGGAACGGCCTTTGCGCGACGGGATGGAGAAGGCGTATTTCTGGATCAGGGAACGCGCCGAGGAACGTTATGGGCCACTTGATGCGGGCTGACCGGCCCACCCCCCTGCCCGCTCGGCATTTGCCTGCACAGGGTGGCAGCCGGGCCTTGCCAATTGCGGTGGTTCCATGAGGCTGGTCTATTATGACGTGGGCCTGGGGTTTCTGGCCGACTCTCATAAGATTCACGCGATCGACGAGCTTCGCAACGAGGGGCACGATGTCATCTATGTCAACCCGATGGAGATCCTCGGCGCTGAGGCCCCGATCGAGCGGTATTGCGAGATCCTGCTGGACAAGGTGCGCGCAGAGCATGAAGCATCCGGGGTCGACATGTTCTTTTCGGTTGCATGGGATGGCAACATAACGCCGGAAACCGTGCGCGAAATCAGCCGCATGGGCATACCAACGGTCAGTTTCAGCACCGACGACCTTTCGCATCCCTTCCGGGTGAAAAAGATCACCCCGAGCTTTGATCTGTGCTGGAGCTCAGTGCATGAAAGCGCCGGAATCCTGCGCTCTTATGGCGCGCGGAACCTGGTGGTCATGCCCTTCGCCGCCAACCCGTATCTGTTCAAACCCCACGATGCGCCAGAAAGGAATGCCGTTTGCTTCATCGGGACCGCCTATGGCGCGCGCGCGCATGGGATCGCCTCACTGGCGCAGGCCGGTGTTCCGATCGAGGTTCACGGCGCATCACCGATGGACGTTTACGGAACCGGCCGGACTGGTAGCCCGTTCACCCGCGCGCTGACCAATGCCTCCGAAGGCTGGCACCGGCTCGCGGCCAGTGTCTGGGTGCCGGGGGGGCGCAAATGTGTTCACGCCGCCCTGAAGCGAACGATGCTGGAACTGGTGTCAGATCCGCCGGAAAAGCACCCGATGAAAGGCACGGTTGAGTATCTGGGGCCGGCGGGAAATGAGGAAATGTTCAATCTTCTGTCGCGTTCGGCCATCAGCTTCGGCTCATTGGAGGTGGCCAGTACCTATGTGCTGAAGAACCCCCTGTTGTTCATCCGCTTCCGCGAATTCGAGGCCCCGATGGCCGGCGGGGTTCATCTGGTCAACCGCGTGCCCGAACTCGAAGGATATTTTGAAGAGGACAAAGAGATGCTCTTCTATGATTCCACCGAAGAACTTATTGACAAGGCAAGATTTTATCTCAGACCCGAACAGACCGCCACGCGCAACGCCATTCGCGAAAAAGCGGCGATGCGGGCCCGGGCCGAACACACCTGGTCGCACCGGTTCCGCCGACTGGCCGAGGAACTGGGCATCGGTTTCTGAGCTTTGTCGGGGGACGTGTCCGGTGCCCATGTGGCGGGCCTCGCACTGGTCGGGACTGTGATAGACTGACCACCGCATGGTGCCCCCGCACCTTGTCGGAACCGCAAGGAAGCAAACCACCGGCATGACCAGCCTGACCTCTGCCATATTCGCAACCGCCCGCGTCACCCGGGCCACGCTTTTGTCGATCGGCATTGGCGCGGTATCGGGGTTGTCAGTCGCGGCGCTGGGGTTGAAATCGGTTGTGCTGGTGCCGCTGCTGGCCATTTGCGCGGCAATGCTGATGATCCCTTACAGCGGGCTTTATTCGGTGGTGGCCACCACGCCGGTGAACGTGGAACTTGTTGGGCCGATCACCGTCTCGCGGTTGGTCCTGTTACTGTGTTTCTGCTCGATCCTTGTACAGACATTCCGCCATCAGATTCCGCCCTTTCGCCTGATGATCTGGCCCGAGGGTGTCGTGCCCATGGCATTTTTTACCTGGCTGGCCTTTGCCACCATTGCCATCGGCAAAGGCGGTTTTATCGACCGTTTCGGCCCCTTCATCATACACGCATCGATCTTCTTCGTGGTGCTGAACTACGCGGATTCAATCAAACGGCTGCGTGGCGTGCTGGTGGTTCTGGTTGCCTTCGGCGTTCTCGAAGCGGGCCTCGCGCTGGCCGAGGCCTTCCTGGGGTTCCAGCCGTTCGGCGGTTGGCATGCACAGCTTGCCGACCTTCAGGGCGAAGACGAAGTCCGGGTCACCGGCACAAGCGCGCATCCAATTGCCCTTGCCGGTTTTTTGCAACTTGTCATCGTCGCGGCGTCAACCCTCGCGATGACCGGCAGGTCGCGGCTTTCCAACCTCGTGTTCCCGTTGCTCGTTCCGCTTTTCCTTGCCGCCTGGTGGCTCACCTTTTCGCGCAGTTCCTGGATCGGCATGGGGCTGATGATCCTGGCAGGCATGTTGCTGATCTCAAAATTCACCCGAATCCTGGCCGTCATCGGCAGTCTGGTCCTGCTGGCCCTGCTGGTTACGCATGACTTTTCCTTGTCGGGCGTTGCCGAAACGTTGCAAAACCTTGCGGCAGTCAGCAAGGTCGAAACCACCGCCGGGCTTTCAACAGGCTCTGACTCACTGCGCTGGCGGTTCGAAAACTGGGCGGCGGCCTGGTCGATCTTCAAGGAGTATCCGCTTCTCGGGGTCGGCCTGGATCTAAGCGAAAGCACTTCGTTTTCGCATCTGCCGCTGGGGGCGGTGGCGCATGAATACATGGCCACTGCCGTTCCACATAACATGTTTCTTGTGGTGCTGGCAGAGGCGGGCATCGTCTCGTTCGTGCTATTCATCCTGATCTGGGTCGTTGCCCTGCGCAGTTTGATTGCCGCAGGCCGGGTGCAAGACCTTCGGGGATACGCGATCGGGGTATTCACCATCCTGGTCGGCCTGACGGGAACCTATTTCTTCAACCCGATGTCGCGGGAAATCTGGCTTGTGCTGGCGATGTGCATGGCGCTGGGCCGGATCGCCCGGTCGCAAAACAGGCAACACGACCAGACCGGCACCAACCCGGATTCAGGCCTGCGGCGGTGATCTGAACCGGTGCAGGATCGCCGGCAATCCTGCAACAATCCCGCCCAGCGCCGAGCAAATCACAACGGACCCGATCAGCGGCAGGGCCGACATCTCGGGCCAGCCGCGTGTCCACAGTGACAGGCAGTAAGCACCAAGCAGGATCACAAAGAGCCAGACCAGAGTTGCAACAGTCGAGGCCATCGCCTGCCGCTGAGTCAGTACATGGCGATGGAAACCAAAGAATATTCCACCAAGCGTCGGTGCCGCGATCAGGCGGGCGACCGCTGCACCGATAAGGCCCAGCTTTGGGATCAGTACAAACGCCGTTGCGATCAGCACGATCCCATTCAGCAGGGTTGAGCCGGTATTCCAATGCGGAAACCCCGACCCGTTGAGCATGAAGTAAGGCACTGTCGTGGCCGCCAGAAGCGAGAAGCAGGCGGTCAGGATTTGCAGGGTCGCCGTGCCGCTTGTCGAAAATTCGTCCCCCACCCAGAACGTCAGAATATGCGACGGAAGCGCCAGCAAAGGCACGGCGGTGACGCCGATGACAAGCAGGCTTAGCCGTGTCGCGGGATGGAACAGGCCGGGCAGTTCCATTCTGCCTTCAGGCGTGATCGTGGTTTTGGAGGTGGCAGGCGACAGGTAGGCCAGCGCCCGCATCACCAGAAGGTGGGTCTGCTGGGCAAGTTGCACACAAACCGCGTAGACCCCGGCCGCCGCCGGGCTTACCAGCGCCCCGACCAGGAAACGGTCGACGATATTCCCCATCGCTCCGGCAGATATCTGAAGCCAGACCTGAAGGCCAAAGCGGATGATCTCTCCGGAAATGTCCGGGTGCGGCCAGGCCGTCAGGCGGAACCGCGGCACGAAGCTGCGCCGGACCAGAACATAATAAAACAGCGTCTGGCCGGTCAGCCCGATCGCCGCCATCAGCAACATGGTGGCGATCCCGTATCCGGCCAGCGCCATAGCGACATTTCCCAGTATGATGAAGCTGCGCGTCACCATCCCCGCCTTGGCAGACAGGTCGAATCGCTGGAAACCATTGACCACGGATTCCAGCGTTTTCAGGTAGGATGTGATGAAAATTACATAGGCCGCGATGCGCACGGCCAGAACCGTCTGATGGTCCAGATCCGATTCCAGACCAAGCAACGACCCCGACAACCACGGAGCGGCAGCGTAAATCAGGACCGCAAAGAACAGGCCCGTCGCCGCATAGAGCGTGATTGATGTCTCAACCACTTTGCGCACCATTTCGCTGTCGTTCCTGGCATTGAACTTGGACACATAGCGAATGGTGGATTCGCCAAAGCCAAAACTCATGACCCCGCCCAGCCCGATCAGGGCGTTGACCATGGTCCAGATACCAAAACTGGTCGGCCCGAGATGGACGATGAAAACCGGCGTGGACACGGCCCAAAGGGCCAGAAGCCACAAATGATCCAGCGTACTGTAGAGCGTGTTGCGCCATTTCAGGCCAAAGGCGTACAGCTTTGCGACAAGGGGCATTCTGTCAGATTTCCGACGGGTCGGCATGCCTGGCTGGACATGCGTTCACAGGCCGTGCATGGCTGGCAGTTGTGTCAGACATGATGCGGCACCGTCCCATATTCATGTGTTGCGACTGCCGCATTTATAGGGTTTTTGCTGTGATGGCCAGAACAAGGCGGGTCTGCCCGCCGGCTTCGCCGGATGTGAGCCGGGCGCAAACCAGATCGCGGCCAGCCGCCCCCCGAACAGACCCTAACGCGACAGCCTCAACCGGATGTCCGCGACGCCTTGCGCGTGCAATTGTTGCCGGACCTCGGCCATTTCATTGGGCCGCTTACCAATCATTGGTATGTCGAAATACCGCTCGAACAGAGGGCTTTCAGCAATGGCGATGGCCTTGACGCCCGGCAAAGCAGGTAACTGAGTGGACAACAACTCCTTCCACAAGTGGCTGCGATCCTGGGACGAACCGGCCTGAACAGCGAATTCCGCCAGCAGCATCGGCTTGTCTGTCACGCTGTTCCAGGCGCGATATCCGGGCAGAAAAACCTGTTCGAATGTTCCGGATTCATCATAGTTCCCGGCCCATTTCGCGTCGGTGAAAAAGGCGCTTTGGCCAATCCAGTCGATATAATCGTCACCCGGATAGTAGTATTTCGGATGCAGCCAGATGCTCTGCCCTTCAGGCCCGTCCGCCATGTAATTGCTGCCTGCATACATGAACCAGGTGACGTTCTTCACGCCTTCGCTGCGAAAAAGGTCAATCACATGCATGTTGAGGTCACGAATACGCTCGGGGCCGTCGGGCCATGTCGGATCCCCGTACTGGTTGCAAATATTGTCGACGCTATCCATCCATTGCCGACCATCCCCGCCGAACAGAACCTGCCCCTGCCAGTTGAATTCGGGCACCAGCGTCAGCATGACCGGGCGACCGTACTCCTTTATCTGACGCGCACTGGCACGCAGGAAATCATCTTGTTCCCCGCGCAGGATTCGTTCGAAATGCGCGTGCGGCTTGAGGGTTCTGTGCCAAAAGCCGACCTTGTTGTAATCGCAGCAATAAATCGCCCAGGCCAGGGCCAGAACCGACCCGCGGTCATCCACATATCGGGCCATGTCAAAGACGTTCAGGCCGCTTTCGCCCTCCATCGGGTCCAGCAGAGTCTTGTCGGGCTTTTGGCTGTAATTGGTTTCCGAGAACATGTCGTGAAAACTGAAGGTGATCGGGGGGAAGTGGCCGATGGCATCGGCAAATGCCGTGACACTTTGGGGCTGGATCGGGATTTGATAGACCCCCGCATAGAACCCGCTCTTTGGAGCCAGGACTTTGACCGCGTCGGGGGCCGGATGGCTTCGGGGGGCCGGCGGGCTGACATCGGCGGCGCAACCGTCGCTCACCCCTGCATCCAGTTCGCGGTCAAGCGCCAGCGTCTGTTGCGCCAGGGTCTTGCTGGCGCTGCCACAAAAGGCCAGGGCAAGAACAATCGTCAGTACGGATCTGACTTGAAATGAATACATGACCGGCACCCCCAGGAACTGCACAAGGCCGGCCTATGGATATCCGGACAGCCACGCGACCAACTTTGGGCTATCGGGTGTTTCCAGGCAATACAGCGTTTCGGGTTATTGTTGACACAGGGCACCATGGTGCCTTTAGATTCACGTGACTATTGGTTCATGACAGATAAACTTATCAAGACATTTGAATGGCTTGAGACAGGATCTCACCATCAAACCGTGGGATCAAACACCTAGGGTCTGGACCCATTAATCCTGCGCCATCAGTTCACTCTGAAAGCCCTTAATGCTATGAATTCAAACGAAAGCATAGTGGTTCTATGTAT
>Ga0209121_10000329_pt1 | contig 50500 bp, 54 predicted proteins | sample Cruoilmetagenom3_FD_187292 | JGI IMG/M metagenome (GOLD analysis project Ga0209121, IMG submission 187292) | Oil polluted marine microbial communities from Coal Oil Point, Santa Barbara, California, USA - Sample 3 (SPAdes) (version 2) | ecosystem: Environmental > Aquatic > Marine > Oil seeps ... | reverse complement strand
GATTCTGTTGATTAATGGTCTTTTCGCCCAATCTCTGCGTTATGCTCAAAAAATAATCCTCGGAATATCAACTATATGCCTGCGGTTATTTTTTTCGCAGGCCTTGATCTTGAACGAAAATCCTCATAAATCAACAGAATCATAAATAGGCAGGAAAGTGACTATCGGCTATCAGCCGTTAGCTTTCAGCAAAAAATATGTTGACATTAGCAATTGATACATCTACAAAAACGGGAAGTGTTGCTCTTCTGGGTAAAGATTCCGTATTGGCTGAATGTCTGATTAATGTGGGTATAAATCACTCGGAGACTATTCTGCCGGCAGTGGAGAAAATTCTCTCGATTACAGGTGCAAAGGTAGTAGAGATAGATTTATTTGCATTCACAGTCGGTCCCGGTTCCTTTACCGGGCTGCGAATAGGCGCTGGTACAGTTAAAGGATTCGCCCTTGCCACAGGCAAGCCGGTTGCAGGTGTATCCGCAATGGATGCTCTTGCTTTAAATGTTGCTAATTCAACAATTACAATCTGCCCCATGTTAAATGCCGGGAAAAAAGAGATATATACTGCGTTATATAGACCCAGCAGAAGTGGTATGCCGGAAAAAATAAGGGGGGAGAGAGTTGTTAACCCTGAAGAGTTTTTGAATGGTTTAGATGAAGAAGTTATATTTCTTGGTGATGGTGTAAGGAAGTATGCCGGGCTTATTGGAGAAATTCTACCTGACAAATCGTTTTTTGCGTCTCACCATCTCCAGTATATAAAGGCTTCTGCTGTAGGGTTTATAGGAGTGAAAAAATTTAGTGAGGGAGATACATTAGATCTAATAACCTTTACCCCTCAATATCTTCGTCTTTCTGAGGCGGAAGAGAAGTTCAGAGTTATCGGGTAAATAAACTTCAAAACCGGATTTCCCTGGAGGTTAGTAATTTATGGAAAGGGTAGAAAAGAATTTAATAGCAAAGTATGTTGATCAGGATGAAGAATTAAGAAAATGTGTGGAGGATCACAAAAAACTTGAAGCTGTCCTCGAAGATTTTAATAAAAGAATCTACCTTACACCGGAAGAAGAGATAGAGAAGAAGAAAATTCAGAAAATAAAACTCGTTGGTAAGGATAGGATTTATAAAATTTTATCAAAGTATCGCGAGACATAAAATTATGAATCATAATAATCTCATTATCCGGGAAGGATTTCTCTTTATCATACCCCTTGGGATAATAACGGTTATTCTTGCCTTTGCAAAAGTAGTTTGGGTTTCAGCCTTTTTCTTTATTGTTACTTTATTTGTTATCTGGTTTTTTCGTAATCCGGAAAGAAACATTCCTGATGGGGGAAAGTCGGTTGTATCACCAGCCGATGGAAGGGTTATAAAAATAGAAGAAGTCAGGGAAAATGCCATACTGGAGGGTGAATTTAGGAAGGTAAGCATATTTATGAGTCTTTTTAATGTTCATGTAAACAGGATGCCCTGTTCCGGAATGGTTGATGTTATACAGTACAGAAAAGGCAGGTTTTTTTCTGCCAATCTGGATAAAGCGTCGTCTCTCAATGAAAGGAACTCAGTACTTATTAAGACCGATGACGGAAGGATGATTCTTACCATCCAGATAGCGGGAATAATAGCGAGGAGAATTGTCTGCTGGTTAAAAGAGGGAATGAACATTGAAAGAGGTGAGCGTTTCGGTCTTATTCGCTTTGGATCGAGACTTGAGGTCTTTCTTCCCCATGATTCGACCATTTCAGTGAAAGTGGGTGACAGGGTCAAGGGGGGTGAGACAACGATAGGATATTTGTCATGAAGAACGAAAGAAAACGAATTAAAAAAGATGGTATGAAAAAAGGGATTTATATCCTGCCAAATCTCTTTACCACGGCAAATCTTTTTTGCGGTTTTTATTCGGTAATTTTCTCGATGAAAGGGGATTTTCACGGGGCTGCAATTGCGATTATAATTGCCATTATTCTTGATGGTCTGGATGGAAGAATAGCCAGAATGACCAGTACGACGAGTAAGTTTGGCGCTGAATATGATTCCCTGGCAGACTTGGTTGCCTTTGGCGTTGCGCCTGCAATTCTTATATATACATGGGCGCTTTCCCCCTTTGGTAAATGGGGTTGCCTTGCCTCATTTCTGTTTATTGTATGTGGTGCGCTCAGGCTTGCGAGGTTCAATATCCAGATCGGCATTATAGAAAGCAGGATGTTTAACGGGCTTCCTATACCGGCTGCCGCTTCAATTGTGGCAATGGGAGTACTTCTTTTCCATTATCTGGGTGGAACAGGACAACTGAATCACCCGTCCATATTGATAGGTATGGTCTTACTTTCCCTATTGATGGTCAGCAGCATAAAGTATTACAGTTTTAAAGATTTGAATCTTTTTTCAAGAAAGCCTTTCGTGTCCTTTGTTTTGATTGTTGTTATCCTGGTTATAGTTGTAGCGGAGCCCCAGATAATGCTTTTTACATTTGCTTTCGGTTATAGTATCTCAGGTCCTGTGTGGACTCTGACTAAAATTGCGAAGAGAAAGAGTAGTAAAGAAAGATTAGAAGAGCAGAAGCAAGAAGTAGGGAGTAATAAGTAAGGAGTGGATTATATGAGGAAATACAATGTCGCAGTTGTTGGTGCAACAGGTGCTGTCGGCAACGAGATGATTAAAATTCTTGAAGAAAGGGATTTTCCTGTAAATGAATTGATTCTTCTTGCCTCAGAGGGTTCACTGGGAAAGGAATTAGAGTTTAAGGGAGAATCTCATCCTGTAGAGGTATTGAGAGAAGATTCTTTTAAAGGTATTGAGATAGGACTCTTTTCAGCCGGTGGTAGTATAAGTAAACAATTTGCGCCTATTGCTGCGGAGGCAGGGTGTGTAGTTGTCGATAACACCAGTGCCTTCAGGATGGACCCGGATATACCTCTTGTTGTTCCTGAGGTGAATCCCGGTGCTATCGCACAGTATAAGGCGAGGAGGATAATAGCAAATCCAAACTGTTCTACCATTCAAATGGTTGTGGCCCTGAAGCCGATTCATGATGCCGTTAAGATAAAGAGAATTGTTGTGTCTACTTATCAGGCTGTGTCAGGAACAGGCAAGAAAGCTATTGAAGAGCTTGCTGAACAGACAAAAGCAATTATGAGTCTTAAAGAGCCGAATGTGGAGGTATATCCCCATAGAATTGCCTTTAACTGCTTACCCCATATAGACGTATTTCTGGACAATGGTTATACTAGAGAAGAGATGAAGATGGTGGATGAAACCAGAAAGATCATGGAAGACGATTCGATAGCCATTACCGCAACTACAGTCAGGGTGCCTGTTTTTTATTCCCATTCGGAATCGGTAAATGTTGAAACGGAAAGAAAGATTACCTGTGAAGAGGTGAAAGATATACTTTCAAGGGCACCGGGGGTTACGATCGTTGATAACCCCGGTAAATCTGAATATCCTCTTGCTATAGATGCTGCAGGCAGAGATGATATTTTTGTGGGAAGAATAAGGGATGATGAGTCGGTAGAGAACGGAATAAACATGTGGGTTGTTTCGGACAACCTGAGGAAGGGTGCAGCTCTCAACACAATACAGATTGCGGAAGTCCTTATCAGGGAGTATATATGAGGTTAAAGGTTAAAGGTAAAAGGTTAAGGAAAACATCTTTTTAAATTGACATAATTCCGCCGCCTTTAACCTTTGATCTTTAACCCTTGACCCGCCCGAAGGGCACTAATTCTATGAGAATCATCGGAGGGCAGGCAAAGGGAAGGAGTATCTTTACACCAAAAGGGTATCAGGTCAGGCCCACGTCGGACATGATCAAAGAGGCGCTTTTCAATATTCTGCCTTCAATGGAGGGAAGATTATTTCTTGATCTCTTTGCCGGAACGGGGAATATTGGTCTTGAAGCTCTGAGCAGGAGAGCTGCAAAGACTGTATTTATTGAACCAAACCCTCTCTTGGTTGATACAATCAAAGACAACTTGAACGTATGTGGTTTCGATGATAAATACGAAATTATATCGGCGCCGGTGGAGAGGGGCGTCAAACATCTGAGCAAAAGAAAAGAGCGATTCGATATTATATTTGCCGATCCACCTTATGAAAAAGGTCTCATAAAAGAAACTCTTTATTTACTTGGTGATGGTGATCTAATTTCCAGGGATGGCATGGTGATCATACAACATTCATCAAGGGAAAAATTGGAATGGGGTGCTGGTAATTTTGTTCTGACGGATCAGAGAAAGTACAGTTATACAATAATCTCTTTTTTGAAAATGCACAGCGAGCATAGCGAGCGAATATAATGGAATTATTCCTTAACATTTCGATGATTCCATGCAGCTTGCTGCAGGGAGATTCAAATTGAATTGCTGAGGAGAGAAAATCATGAAGAAGATAGCTGTTTACCCCGGTTCTTTTGATCCTGTTACTAATGGTCATATTGACATAATCAGGAGGGGACTCCGAATTATTGATGAACTCATCGTTCTGGTTTCTTATAATCCTGATAAATCCTCGCTCTTTACTGTTGAAGAAAGGATTGATATGATAAAAGAGGTGATAGGAAATAATCCAAGAGTTAGGATTGACAGCTTCCCAGGACTTCTTGTTGATTATGTTAGAAAAGAAGGTGCAGATATTATTTTGAGAGGGTTAAGGGCGGTATCGGACTTTGAGTATGAGTTTCAGATGGCTATTATGAACAGAAGACTCAACAGAGATATTGAGACAGTATTTCTGATGACAGGTTATAAGTGGTTTTATGCAAGTTCTCAGCTTATAAAAGAGGTAGCAAGCCTTGGGGGTTCTGTGGGTGGGATAGTTCCAGATATTGTTCGCAAAAAATTACAGGAGAAATATTCAAAGTGAAATTAGCAGCAAGAGTCGCAAGAGTAAAGCCCTCGCCAACGCTCGCGATTACCATGAAGGCGAAAGCGCTGCGGGCAGAGGGGAGAAATGTAATAGGTTTCGGCGCTGGTGAACCGGATTTTGACACCCCTGCCAATATTAAACAGGCAGCCATAAAGGCAATAGATGAAGGTTTTACCAAGTATACGCCTGCAGGTGGTACGGATGAGCTTAAAGATGCTATTATAAATAAGTTTCAGCTCGATAACAAATTGACCTACAATAGATCGCAAATAGTGGTTTCCTGTGGGGCAAAGGATACCCTCTACAATCTTGCACAGGCCCTTTTTGAAGAGGGGGATGAGGTTATTATTCCATCACCATATTGGGTTTCCTTCCCGGCCATTGTCATCCTTGCCGGGGCAACGCCGGTAATTCTTGAAACGAAAGAACCTGACGGCTTTAAAATAAGTCCCGAAAAACTTGAAAAGGCTATCACAAAAAATACAAAGGCCATTATACTGAACAGCCCCTCAAATCCTACCGGAGTTGGTTACTCTTATGCTGAGTTTGAAGCCCTGGCGGAGGTAGTTGTAAGAAAGGGCATTCTTGTAATCTCTGATGACATCTATGAAAAGATTGTTTACGATGACTTTCGCTTTTGTAATATAGCCTCTGTCGGAGAGGAGATAAAAGGGCTTACTGTAGTCGTCAATGGAGTTTCAAAAACTTATGCTATGACGGGATGGAGAATTGGTTATGCCGCCGGTCCTGAGGATATCATTTCTGCCGTTGCAAAAATTCAAAGCCAGAACATATCGAACCCAACATCTATCTCGCAGAAAGCGGCAATAGAGGCCCTGGAGGGAAGTCAGGATACTGTAGCTGAGATGGTGAAAGAATTTAAGGCCAGAAGAGATTATATTGTAGAAAAGGTAAATAATATTCCTGGTATCAACTGCATGAAACCCCAGGGTGCTTTTTATGTATTTCCTGATGTATCCTCGCTGTTTGGGATGTCCTGCGGTAGTAAGAAAATATCCAGTTCTGCTGATTTTGCGGAGTATCTTCTGAATGAGGTGGATGTTGCTGTTGTTCCTGGAGTTGCTTTTGGTGATGATAATCACATACGCCTTTCCTATGCCATGTCAATGAAGGATATTGAAGAGGGATTGCGCAGAATAGGTGATGCCGTAACAAAGCTTATGGCTTCGTAAGTTGTAAGAGAGACCCTTGAAAAAATCTTGATTCCCCCTCAAAACCATATTTTTCAAGGGTCTCTTTTGTTTTATTACTTCATGTCTAATCATTTTCTACGACTATTTACTTGACCCCTACCTTAATTTTTCCTATATTCCCATTTTCCAGGTTAAATTACATTCAAGGAGGTTTAAATGAGGATTATAATTTTAGGTGCCCCTGGCGCCGGTAAGGGAACTGTGGCGAAGCTTCTTTCCGGTCTTGATGGATCAGTCCAGATTTCGACTGGAGATATACTGCGTTCTGCCGTGGTTGCCGGAACTGATCTGGGTAAAGAGGCGAAAGGATACATGGATCGGGGAGATCTTGTTCCCGATTCACTTATTATGTCTGTCATGGAGGAACGTTTACAGGAACCTGATTGTGGGAGGGGATTTATTCTGGATGGTTTTCCCAGGACGATTAATCAGGCAGATGCATTGAAGGGACTCCTTGAAAAATTGAGGCTCAAACTCGACCTTGTAGTAAATCTGGAAGTACCCAGGGATGTGATTTTGGATCGACTTACTACACGAAGAACCTGTTCAAATCCGGAATGTCAGGAGATATACAATATAAAAAGCAAGCCACCAACTGCGGATGGAAAATGTAAGAAGTGTGGTAGCCCGGTCATCCAGCGGGATGATGAGACCGAAGAAGCGATAATTTATCGACTGGAAACATATAACGAAAAGACAGCGCCGCTTATAGGTCTTTATGAGAAAGAAGAGTTGCTTAAAAGTTTCGCTTCCATAAGCAGCAAGGAAACGGTTGAAGAGATAAAAAAACGTTTAAAGTCTAAAGTTTAAAGTTTCGATAGAACCTAAAATCCAGAACTCGAAACTTAAAACTCGAAACTCGTGTAAACATGGTGGATTACGAAAAAGAACTTAACCCCGAGCAGCTTCGGGTTGTTATGGCTGATAATGGCCCTATCCTTGTCATTGCAGGTGCTGGAAGTGGCAAAACTCGTACGTTAACTTACAGAGTGGCTCGTTTGATTGAGTCGGGTGTAAGGCCGGAACATATTCTTCTTGCCACTTTTACCAATAAGGCCGCCCGTGAGATGCTCGGGAGAGTTGAGATGCTTACCGGTATTGAGATAGGCAGGTTATGGGGAGGGACATTTCATCATATCGCCAATCTCATATTGAGAAGAAATTGTGCTCTTCTCGGTTATGATAGTAACTATTCGATTATGGACAGTGAGGATTCCAGGCAGCTTATAAATACATGTATATCCGAACTTGGAATTAATGCCGGATCTGAAAAATTTCCTAAAGGGAATGTTGTAGGAGATATCGTAAGTCTTTCCATTAATACGGAAGACGATATTGCTCAGGTTATTGCCGGGAGATACCCATATTTTTACAATCTTATCGATGAAATTAATGTTGTCGCTTCCCGTTACCAGATCCGGAAAAAAGAATTGAACATGATGGATTTTGATGATCTCCTTTTTAATTTAAGGAAGCTTATGATCAGCAATTCCCCGGTTTTGAAAGAATATTCAGAGAGATTTTTGCATGTTCTGGTGGATGAATATCAGGACACGAATGTTATACAGGCAGAAATTTTGGACCTTCTCGCCCTATCTCACAGGAATCTGATGGTGGTGGGAGATGATTCTCAGAGCATATATTCATTCAGGGGTGCAAATTTTGCCAATATTGTTCGGTTTCCTGAAAGATATCCGGATGCAAAAGTATTTAAGCTTGAGACTAATTATAGAAGTACACCTGGAATCCTTAACCTGGCCAATATGAGCATAATTAACAATGAAAAACAGTTTCAAAAGAAGTTAAAAGCTGTAAGGTCCGGTGGGATAAAGCCGGTTCTTGCACCTGTCAGCCATGTTATACAACAGGCAAATTTTGTTACGCAGCGTATCCTTGAGTTGATATTGGAAGGTGTCCCCTTTAATGAAATAGCGGTACTTTATCGGGCTCATTATCATTCTATGGAGCTTCAGATGGAGCTGACCAGAAGGGGAATTCCTTTTGAGATCAGGTCTGGTATCAGGTTCTTTGAACAGGCTCATATTAAGGACGTGGCATCTTTCATGAGGATTATGGTGAATCCTTTTGATGAATTGGCATGGAAGAGGGTGCTCATGCTCTACAGAAATGTTGGTAAAGTGACTGCCGACAGGGTATGGAAATTTGTTTCCGCTCATACTGATCCCCTTTCTACAGTCCTGACTGATGATCTTCTTAAATGTGCCTCCAAAACGGCAACTCCGGGTTTCAGGAAATTCCGGGTAATGATTGAAAATCTCATTGATTTGCCGGATAAGAAGTCCGCATCGGAAATAATAGAGATTATTTTGGAAAGTGGCTACCATGAATGTCTTCAGGAGAGATACACGGATATTGAATCAAGGAAAGAAGATCTGGTCCAACTGGGAAATTTTTCCGAAAAGTTCAATTCTATTGAGGAGTTTCTTGGCGAGTTGGCATTGATGACAAATATGGCGGCTGAAGAAGACAGGAGTTATCTTGCAGATAGGGAAGAAAACAGGGTTATTCTTAGTACGATTCATCAGGCTAAGGGTCTTGAGTGGGCAACTGTATTTATGATCTGGTGTTCAGATGGAATGATTCCGCTGGCGCGGGCACTCAAAGACCCGGATGGAGAAGAGGAAGAGAGAAGACTCTTTTATGTAGCGGCCACCAGAGCCAAAGATCAATTGTATCTTTGTTATCCCATGTTCAATTATAAAAGAGGAATGGGAAATACTGTGTTGAGCCCTTCCCGGTTTATAGAGGAATTGACACCCTCTTCAATTAATGATGCAGACAGTCCTTACGATCAGTGGATTGTAAAGGATGTTGGTAATTCCTGGGAATAAAAAATGAAGTTGAGTAAATTATAAAAGCTGCATTAATCAACAGAATCATTACTTTACATATCTTTTAATAGTATTCTTTAAAACTTTTTCTACCATTGTTTTTATAGAATTGAGACCTTCATCGGTGGATGCCTCAAAACGTAGGACCAGTACCGGCTGGGTGTTTGATGCCCTTATGAGTCCCCAGCCATCCTCGAAGGGGATGCGTACACCATCGGTATCGATTATTCTGTAGTCTTTCCGGAAATATTCCTTCACATCTTCTACCACCTGGAATTTGATATCATCGGCGCAATCTACCCTGATTTCAGGAGTGACAAAAGTTGGGGGAACATCGGATAATAACTCACTTACCTTTTTCCCTGTTCTTGAGAGGATTTCCAAAAGTCTTATAGAGGCGTATATGGCATCATCGTAGCCGAAGTATCTGTCGGCAAAGAATAGATGACCGCTCATCTCTCCTGCGAGCAATGCATTCTCTTTTTTCATCTTACCCTTGATAAGGGAATGCCCGGCCTTCCACATAATCGGCCGGCCGCCATGTTTTTTTATGTCGTCATAGAGTCTTTGAGAACACTTGACTTCTCCTATTATTGCAGCACCCGGACTTTCCTGTAAAATAAATCTTGAAAAAAGTAGAAGAAGCTCATCCCCCCAGAGTATTTCTCCTGTGTCGGAAATTACACCTATTCTATCAGCGTCACCATCGTAAGCTATTCCGATATCAGCCCCTTTATTTTTTACAAGTGCAATAAGGTCAACAAGATTTTCAGGAACGGTAGGGTCTGGAAAGTGATTGGGAAATTGACCGTCCATATCACAGTATATATCGGTTACATTACAGCCGAATCTTTTTAATAAGGGAATGGCAAATACTCCGCCCACGCCATTTCCCGCGTCCAGTACAATGCTCAGTCCTTTCTTTATTTCAACGTTTTCGTATAAGTAGTTCTCATAGGGTTTTGTTATATTTTCCTCATGCAAGTTTCCATCGCCGGAAATGAAATTTTCATCTTCCATTATTCTTTTTAATTTCTGAATCTCTTCTCCGTAGATAGTATCCGGCCCGATACATATCTTAAACCCATTAAATTCTGGAGGATTGTGGCTTCCGGTTACCATTACACCCCCGTCCGTATTGAGATGTCTGATGGAAAAATAGAGCATGGGGGTGGCGCACAGACCGATATCTATTACATTTATACCCGTGGACCTAATCCCGCTCTCGATAGCGCCTTGATATTCTTTGGAACTGAGGCGGCAATCCCTTCCGACGGTCATGGTTTTAACCCCATGGTTTGTTCCATAAGTGCCGATGGCTCTCCCCAGGCCGTAAACAAAATCAAAATTCAGATCCCTGTTGACGACTCCCCTGACATCATATTCTCTGAAAACCTCTGGATTCATTGTTATGTTCCTCCTTTTTTTTATTACCATATCTCTATGCTTTGTACAACAGGAACATGTGTTCAGCGGTCGGGGATTGGCCTGAAGGTGAGATACATAAATCAACAGAATCATTTTATGACAGACCTTTATTCTATTTGACAGTTTTTAACTGGTGTGTTAGTTTTGATTTGTGTAGAAAATAACGGGTATCCTGGCTTTTTGGAGGTGTTATTATGGCCTGGCAAGATGGTGGTAAAAGTCCATGGGGAGGAAAAGATCAGCCTGACCTCAAGGTTGTGATGGATAAAATCAAAAAATTAATGCCATCAAGCCTTCCGTTTTTCGGAAAGTATGGCTTAATCCCTGTATTGGTGGTGATCATATTTTTATTATGGTTGGCATACGGCATTTACTTTGTTGCCCCTGATGAGGTAGGGGTGGTGAAGCGGTTTGGTAAAGCGGTGCGTACCACAGCGCCTGGTCCTCATTATCACCTGCCCACCCCGATTGAGACGGTGTTGAGACCCAAAATAACGCAGGTGCGGAGGATAGAAATAGGCTTCAGAACGATTGGCGGCAAACAGCATGGTCGCTACAGGACAGTTCCTGCGGAGAGTCTGATGCTCACGAAGGCTGAGAATATAGTGAACATGAGTTTTATTGTCCAGTATAAGATAAATAATGCGATGAATTATCTCTTTAATGTGAGGAAGCAGGACAAGACTGTGAAGGATGCGGCTGAAGCTGCCATGAGAGAGATTGCCGGCAAAAACGACATAGACGATATATTAACAGTGGGAAAATTTAAGATTCAACAAGATGCCAAAGAGGTACTTCAGAGGATATTGGATAGTTATGGTGCAGGAGTACATATAGTTGCTGTTCAGCTTCAGGACGTCCACCCACCTGATCAGGTTATGGCGGCCTTTAAAGATGTTGCCAGCGCCAAGGAGGATAAAGCCAAGCTTGTCAATGATGCTTATGGATACCGTAACGATATTCTGCCCAAGTCAAAGGGAAAGGCAGCACAGATTATAAATGACGCCATCGCTTATAAAGAATCGAAGATCATTTCCGCACAGGGAGATGTGAGCAGGTTTTTACAGGTTCTTAAGCAATACAAGATGGCTAAAGATGTTACCAAGAAGAGATTGTACATTGAAATGATGGAAGAGATACTGCCTACAATAAATAAGATTATCGTTGAAGGGAAGATAGGGGGCAATGTTTTACCCTATCTCCCGTTGAAGAAGAAATAAGACCGATAAAATTAGTGAAATCACTAAATTTCGGGAGGGAATAATGAAGAAAATAGGAACATTTGGAATGATTGCTGCGTTGATTGTTATCGTTGTTGTTTTATCTTCGGTTTATATTGTGGATCAGACGAAACAGGCCATAGTCATCCAGATGGGGAAACCGATAGGAGGGATTTCAGGGCCGGGACTTCACTTTAAGATACCCTTCATTCAGCAGGTGGTTTACTTTGAAAGCAGGATATTGGTATACGATGCACCCCCTGCTGAAATCCTTACCAAAGACAAGAAGAATCTCGTTGTGGATAATTACACCAAATGGAAAATTATTAATCCGTTGAAATTTTACAAGACTGTCAAAAATGAGATGGGAGCGCAGTCAAGGCTTGACGATATTGTCTACGCTCAGCTCAGGGTTGAGTTGGGAAAACATACCATGGAAGATATCGTTTCGATAACGAGAGATGATATTATGAAGGTGGTAACTAAAAAATCTGATACTCGTTCAGAGAATTACGGGATAAAACTTGTTGATGTTAGGATCAAGCGGGCGGACCTTCCAGAGCAGAACGAAAAGCACGTCTTTGACAGGATGAGGGCGGAAAGAGAAAGGCAGGCCAAACAGTACCGATCAGAAGGTGAAGAGGAATCTCTGAAGATAACGGCCAAGGCCGATATGGAAAGGACCATAATACTGGCAAGGGCTTATAAAGAATCGGAGATAAACAAGGGAGAAGGGGATGCTCAGGCGGTAAAGATATATGCCGATGCCTATAAAAAAGATATTGACTTTTTTGAATTTACAAGAAGCCTTGAGGCTTATAAGAAGACCTTGAAAAATGAGGCAACGCTGGTGATTTCTCCGGACGTGAAGTTTTTCAATTATATTATTAAATGATGGTAGCCTTATAATCCTTATGGATTAACGGTTGTCAGGTATTGGAATTTACCATCTTTTACATGAAGTATAACCACGCTTTTAGTTGCATTTCCATCTTTACCAATATTTATTGTGCCGGAAACTCCTTCAAAGCCTTTGGTGTTTGCCAGAGCTGCTCTGATTTTACTTCCCCTCGTTGATTTTGCCCTTTTTATGGCGTTTAATAGAACGAAATAAGCATCCGCTGCCAATGCATCAAAAGTGCCGGCATCTTTTTTGTTTTTCATTTTATAAATTTTGATGTATTTTTTCGCAAGTTTGGTACTTGCTGCTTCTCTGGCAAAATGCCAGGTAAATGCAAATCCTTCTACGTCCTTTCCGCCAATCTTGATAAGTTCCTCAGATTGTGCGCCATCCGCTGACAGGATCGGAAATTTTACTCCGAGTTCGGTAGCCTGTTTGCATATCAGAGCGTCTTCAATGTAATAATTTGGCAGGTAGAGAACGTCAGGTTTTGCTGCCATAATGGCTGAAAGCTGTACCATAAAGTTCTGATCTCCTGTCTGGCAGTATGTTGTCGCAGCGATCTTCCCATCCATCTGGATGAAGCTTTTAGCGAAGGAGTTGGCAAGGCCGATGCAGTAGTCCTGAGCGATATCGATCATAATGGATGCTTTCCTTGCTCCAATGATGTCATAAGCATACTTAGCGGCCACCTCTCCCTGAAAAGGGTCGCTGAAGCAAACTCTGAAAACATATTTTCTGTTCTGTGTGACCTTGGGGTCTGTAGCTGTAGGTGAAATAATTGGTATCCTGGCCTTTTCAGCTATTTCTGCTCCTGCCATTGTGTTTGCATTGATAGCTTCTCCAATTATTGCGCAAACCCTGTTCTTTTTTATTAATTTACTAACGGCATTGGCTGCTTCAATCTTGTCACTCTTTGTATCTAACAGAATGAGTTTTACCTTTTTGCCGAGGACTGAAGGTTTCATTTCGTTGGCTGTTTTGATACCGGCCCACTCTATCTGTCCGTAGGCCGCTACTGAACCTGTCATAGGTAGAAAAACGCCAATCTTAACCGTGTCTGACTTTTTTGCAGCTGCAGCAAAAACAGTATCTGAAAAACAGAAAGCTAAAGATAAAATCAGAAACCAAAAGAAGAACTTTTTCATTTTTCATCTCCTTAATTTGTGATCTATAAGGCACGGATCTTACTTATTCTTTTTCCTGAATATTATTTTTATCGGTACTTGATCAAAACCGAATTCTTCTCTTATTTTGTTCGTCAGATAGCGCTGGTATGAGAAGTGGACAGCTTTCGGTTCGCGGACGAAAAACACAAATGTTGGAGGTTTTACAGATGTCTGGGTAACGTAGCTAAAATTGTGTTCTTTGTGTTGGTACCGGGGAGGAGGGTTCATTTCAAGAAACTCCCGGACTTTCTTATTTAACAAGGATGTCTTGATCCTTTTTGTATATTGGTTATATGCCGTTTCGAGTGTATCAAAGATTTTGAGTACCCGCTGTCCCGTGAGAGCTGAAACGAAGAGTATCGGTGCGAAGTAGAGAAATTTCAATTTATCTTTGATATCTTTTACATAGTTTCCTGTTGTACCGACGTCTTTTTCAAGAAGATCCCATTTGTTTATAACGATAATACAGACAACCCCCCTTTCAAAGGCCAGTCCTGCGATTTTTGTGTCTTGGTCTGTTATCCCCTCTTCAGCATCTACAAGTATCAGGGCAATATCACTTCTGCTTATGGTCTTGAGTGCCTGAATTATACTGTATTTTTCAAGGGTGATGCTTATTTTGCTTTTTCGCCTTATACCTGCAGTATCAATCAACAGATATTTCCGGTCATTCAATTCGAAAGGGGTGTCTATAGCGTCTCTGGTGGTTCCGGGGATGGGATTGACTATAGTCCGCTCGAAACCCAGTATCTTATTGATGAGTGAGGATTTTCCGACGTTCGGTTTCCCTATTACCGCTATTCTTATTCTATCTTCATCTTCATCTGCCGCGATGGGGAATGGGAGATGATCGACGACGTCACTCATCAATTCTCCAACACCCACTCCATGTTCAGCGGATATGGTGTAGAACCTTTCAATTCCCAGCCGGTAGAATTCATAGGCGAGCCCTTCGTGTTTTGGCCCGTCTATTTTGTTAATTACAAAAAAGGTTGGTTTTTCGACCTCTCTGAGGATCTTTGTGATCTCTTCGTCCGATGGTGTCAGGCCTTCCTTTCCGTTCATGAGAAAGATGATTATATCTGCTTCCTCTATGGCGAGGCTGGTCTGTTCACGCATCTGGATGAGCATTTGTTCCGTGGAGACGGGCTCGAATCCACCGGTGTCGATCAATATGAAATTCCTGTCGTTCCAGGTACAATCCTCGTAATTTCTGTCCCTTGTGGCACCCGGTTCATCGATCACGATGGCCTTCTTTTTTCTGGTGAAACGATTGAAGAGGGTCGATTTCCCGACATTGGGCCTTCCGATTATTGCAACTATCGGTCTCACTTGATAACCTCTTGTTAGTTCCGAGTTCCAAGTTCAAAGTTCGGAGTTAAAGGACTTGAAACTAACTCGGAACCTTGAACTCGGAACTCCGAACTGTTCAGTATCCAAACTCTTTGAGCATATTTGGGTCTTTAGTCCAGTTTTTTTTAATTTTGATGAACAATTCCAGATATATTCTGACGGCAAAAAATCTTTCCATCTCTAATCTTGCCTGCCTGCCAATCTCCTTCAGCATGGAACCATGTTTTCCAATGAGTATCCCCTTTTGTGATTTTTTTTCCACATTGACAGTAGCATGTATTTTAATCAAGTCTTTGCTTTCATCTTCCTTGAATGAATCAACGACAACAGCTGTTGAATAGGGTATCTCCTGGTGGGTTAACAGAATTACTTTTTCTCTGATTATCTCGGCGGCTAAGAATCTTTCTGATAAATCTGTTATCATATCATCAGGGAAATATTTCGGCCCTTCAGGTAAGATTTTACATATTATATCCATGAGGATATTCAGGCTATCTCCTGTCAAGGCGGAAACAGGCATTATCTCTCTGAATGGGAATAGGTGGCTGAATTCATCTATCAGAGGTAGAAGATTTTTCTTTTCAGCAAGGTCGATCTTGTTGATGACAAGGATGACAGGGGTCTTTATAGATTGCAGTGATTTTATGATGAGAATGTCATCATTGTGAGGTCTGGTATTTGCCTCCACAAGCAGGAGTATGAGATCCATATCCTCGAAGATATCAATGGCAATATTGATCATATGTTTGTTCAGGGGTGTTTTTGCTTTGTGTATTCCCGGAGTATCGAGGAAGATGAGCTGGCCATTTTCGAGGTTTTTGATACCCGTTATCTTGTTTCTCGTGGTCTGTGGTTTGTAAGTGGTAATGGCTATCTTTTCACCCATTATTTTGTTGAGCAGAGTCGATTTCCCTGCATTCGGTCTTCCTATGATTCCTATAAAACCGGATTTAAACATTCTTATCTCCATCACTTAAAAGATAGTTCCGAGTTCTGGGTTCCGAGTTGGAAACCCAGAACTAAGAACTCAGAACTTTGAACTCGGAACAATTCTTTAATACAAGTATTCCTTTTTTCTGATCGGGATCAGTTTTAACTGAAATTTCCGCCAGATTAAAGCGCTCCTTTAGTGTCGATATGTTTTGATTCTTCAGACCGCGAAAATTTGAAACATCTCCAGGCGCTAAAGTAAAGGTTGCCTCTTTGTTTCTGGTTTGGGCGAACTCCAGGAGTGACGATGCCATATCGAGAAAGATAGACCCTTCTACGAGAGTCCTGAAAGCGGGATGGTATGGACCTGCGATGATACTTCCATCCTCTTCCATCTCCCTTGTTGTCTGAAGACCGAGCCTTATGACGGGGATATTGGCTTCCTCAAATCTTATAAGGGCGTATTTGCAATATTCAATTGCATCTTCCATGGTCATAGGAACGTAGTCTCCATCGAGACAGGACTTTGCCAGGGCTGTATCTTTGAAGACAATGGTTGGATGTATCCTTACCGTATCGGGATTGAGCGCAATGATTTCATCAACGGTATATTCAAATCTTTTTCTGCTGTCTCCGGGAAGTCCCACCATGAGATGCACCCCTGTTTCAAAATTCCTTTCTTTGAGGGCCTTTATGCCTTTTCTAACATCCTTGGATGAATGTCCCCTGTTGGAAAGATTCAGCACCTCATCAACCATTGATTGGGCACCGATTTCCACGGTTCTGACATGGAACTTTTCGAGCAGGTTTAAACTTTCGCTGTCGATGTAATCGGGTCTTGTGGAAATCCTGATGGAGTTAACCGGTCCTTTTTCAATCAAGGGTTTTGCAAATCCCAAAAGTTCGGCCTGATAGCTTCTGTCAATACCGGTGAAATTACCTCCGTAAAACGCTATCTGGATGCGGGCAACCTTTCGCTGAGTATTGTTGAGATATCTATGCACCGTTTCCCGGAATGCGCTTTCTGTTATTCTGTCGGGGAAGTCTCCGGCGGTCTTCTTTTCATTGCAGAATACGCATCGATTGGGACATCCGCGATAAATGACAAATATGGGAATTATAAGTTGTCTCATTGCTTTTCCAATTCTTCTATAGCCTTCTTTGCTGCTTGTTGTTCCGCCTCTTTTTTGTTTTTTCCGATACCCGTTGTCGTCAATATGTCTGAAATGGACAGTTCTATCTGGAACATTTTATCGTGATCGGGGCCGGATTCGTGAATCAGTCTGTATTTTGGTATCAATTTAAACCTGTTCTGACTGATTTCCTGAACGTAGGTTTTATAGTCCCTGTAGATGGTTTTATCCAACCCGTTTTCAATTAAGGGTTGGAACAGGTTGTTTATAAATTCATAAGTCTTTTCATATCTGGAATCGAGGTATATAGCGGCTATCACAGCTTCAAAAGCGTCCGATAGAATGGAATTTTTGGTCCTTCCACCGGAGAATTCCTCCCCCTTGCCAAGCAGGAGAAAGTCACCCAGGTGGAATTTCTTTGCCAGCTCTGTCAGGGGCTGTTCATTCACGAGCGATGCCCTCAGTTTTGAGAGTTGTCCTTCCGTGTAATCCGGGAACGTTTTCATTAATATGTCGCTGATGCAGAGTTCAAGCACAGCGTCTCCCAGGAATTCCAGTCTTTCATTGTCCTTGCAGGAGAGTCCCGGGTTCTCATTTGCAAAGGATCGGTGGGTGAGGGCGTTATCCAACAGGCTGACATCATTAAAAGTATGAGAGATCATTCCCTCAAAATTCTTAAGTTTTTCAATTCTTCCTTCATCCATTTGCGATTTTCCTTCCAAGTATTCTCCCTCCGTTTGTATGATTTGCCATGACGTCAACTATATTATTGGCAAGAGAAGAGGTGCCATCTGTAATGAGAACAGGGATATAGTTTTCCGAAAATCCTTTCTGTAGTTTGGTCTCTCTGTCTTTTTTTTCTTCTATTAAAACGGAAAGTTTTTTCCCTATAGACCTTTCAGCGAAGGCGGCCCTTTTCTTTTTTCCAAGAGCTCTCAGTATCTCGCCCCTCTTCTTTTTAACATCATTTTTAACTTTGTCAGGGAAGGTTGATGCTCTTGTACCCGGGCGTTTCGAGTATGGAAAGACATGAAGATATGCAACGGGTATACTTTCAACAAATTTGAGGGTATTCTCAAATTTTCCTTCCTCCTCTCCGGGAAAACCAACCATTACATCTATCCCTATGCCCATATCCGGAACTGCATCGAGAAGCCTGTATGTGAGATCCTTGAAAAATCCTGTATCGTAACCCCTTCTCATCAATGACAATATCTTGTTATCACCGCTCTGGAGCGGTATATGAAGATGAGGGCAGATTATTTCTGAGTTACTTATGCAAGATATCATTTCATCCGTTATCTCGGCGGGCTCTATCGAACTCAAGCGCAATCTTTCAACCATTCTGTTTTCCTCTATTCTTCCCAGAAGGTTAAGGAGGTTTGTGGGTGGCGAAAGATCATGGCCGTAGGCTCCTAAGTGAATACCCGACAGGACAATCTCTCTGTGTCCGGCTTTGCCAAGTATTTTGATCTGGTCAAGGACATCTTTTTCCGGAAGGCTTCTGCTTCTTCCCCTCGAATAAGGTATAATACAGTAACTGCAGAAGGAATTGCACCCATCCTGTATCCTGAGAAATGCCCTTGTGTGTTCCGGAAATTTTGTAACAGCGAGCCCTGAAATATTTCCGGTTTGACCGATATCGCCGACAAGAATTTGCCGTCTTCCCTTTACCATATTCTTGATGATATCGGGTATAGTTTCTTTTTCTGAATTTCCAACAACAGCTATAACTCCCGGAAGTTCGGATAATTCATCAGGGGCTATCTGCGCATAGCATCCCGTTACTATTATGGAAGCTTCCGGGTTTTTCCTGTGGGCTCTTCTTATGAGCTGCCTTGACTGGTAATCCGTTTTGCTCGTGACGGTGCAGGTATTTATAATATATATGTCTGCTATATTGCCGAAAGGGACAGAGATGAAATTTCTCTCTGTAAATTTTTCGACTATCCCGGCGGATTCATACTGGTTGACCTTGCAACCGAGTGTGGCTACCGCAACCCTATAATTGTTCTCCATCTTCAATCCATCCACCCCCGAGAAGTTGTTTTCCATGGTAAAAGACTGCCGCTTGACCGGGCGCTACCGCCTTTTCTGGTTTTATGAATTTAACAAATGCTTTTTTGTCCGAGAGAACCGGAGTTATTAGTGAAGAGGTACCTCTATGACGATATCTTATCTGAGTTACGGCCTTTATTGCCTGCCGGTCGGGATAATCGGGGGAGACCCAGCAAACATCCTTTGCTGTGAGTCCCCGGAATTCCTGGTCATCGATTCTACCGACTATAATCTCATTTCTTGTTTTGTTGATTTCCAGGACATAGTAAGGATGCGTTGAAGAAATGTTTAGCCCCCTTCTCTGACCGATGGTATAGGAATATATCCCGGAGTGTCTGCCAAGGATGTCACCTTTTTTATCGACTATATTCCCGGGCGGATGAGGCACTGCTTTAATATTTCTCCTGATAAATCTCCTATAATTGTTATCCGGGATAAAACATATCTCCTGACTTTCTTTTGTGGTTAATGATTCAAGGCCGATTTTTGAGGCCATCATTTTTATATCTTCTTTTCTTTTGTCTCCATTGGGGAATAGAATTTTCGCGAGTTCCTCCTGACTTAGAAAAAAAAGAAAATAAGATTGGTCTTTGTCTCCGTCAATCCCCTTGAGCAGTCTGAATCTATTCTCCCTTATGTCATGTTCGATGCATGCATAATGACCGGTGGCGATATAGTCGAATCCCCATTCCCTTGCCTTTTTCAGAAGATATTTAAATTTAATTTTTTTATTGCAGAAAATGCAGGGATTAGGAGTCTTTCCATCCATATATTCTGCAACAAAATAATCTACGACTTCCCTTTTGAACTCATCCGATAGATCTATTTTGTGGAGTGGTATTTTTAATTGGGTAGCTACGAATTCTGCATCTGCTTCCCCCCTGTTTGGAAATCCGTTTATTATGTACAGGCCTTCCACATTATATCCATTCTCCATGAGGGTGGCTGCAGCAGTTGAACTGTCTATACCGCCGCTTATGCCGATAAGTACCTTTTTCCTGTTCATTTGATCTATAGAGCTCCAATAACAAAACCTAAGTCTAACAACTATCCTTGTCAAGAGCAAAAGAATGATTGGATTTTAATAAATGTTTATGCTAATTTTTTCACCAAGGAGGGCCTATTGTGGAAAATTTTATCAATTATTTGTCAATCCATCCTATCGCCATTATCATACTTGCGGTTGTTGTACTTTTGCTTGTTTTCTTTATTCTAAAAAAATTGTTAAAAATGGTGTTGATATTTAGTCTCATTCTGGTGGCTCTTTGCGGATATTATTATTACAAAGCCCCCGAAGAATTTCCTGAAAATATCACGAGCACCATTGGTGAAGTTAAGGGCAAGACCGGAGAAATGGTTGAAAAAGGAAGGAAAATCGCTGGTGAGATTAAAGACAAGACTGAAAAAGTGATGGAAAAAGGGAAAGAGGTAATTGGGAGGTAATTAAAATAAATTTACCTCCATTGCTCTTACCGGACAGGCTGAGACGCATAATTCACATCCGTTGCACTTTTCCGGATCGAACAATACCTTCATCGATTCTTTGTCAAAGTGTAGTGCATCTGTTGGACAAAATGCTGTACAGGCACCGCAATGCACGCATTTTTCCTCATTTTGTGTTACGCTTTTCGAAAGCGGTTCGACTTTCAGCCCCGTTTCTTTCAGGAATCGGATACCATTGTCAAAGTTTTTCTTTGTACCGCTAAGTTCCAGCACTATTATCCCTTCTCTTCGGGGAAATATCCTTGCCTTCAGTATGTTAAATGCCAGGTCGTGTTTTTTTGCGAGTTGATATATGATCGGTTGATCAATAATATCTGCAGAATAGCGTATAACCACCTTTTTTGAATACATGTTAACTGTTCAATCTCCAGTATTTTTTTAAATGTCAAGAGCCTGTCATGAAATAAATGTAATGCTTATTTCATAGCAGACTCTAAGTTAGCAAGTGAATCTTGTCAAGAAATAAAGTAAGCATTCAGCAGTCAGCCGTAATCGCTGATCACTCACAATTTAGTAACCCGTTCCAATCGAAGGATTTGAATGTTTCTCTGAGAGGATGATCGTCATCAACAATATTGTATGTTATTTTTGTGAAGGTCTTACAAGCGATCTTTTGAACGGACGCTACCGGCACCACATTATCATTCCTGCCGTGAAAGATAGTAACGGGAATATCGATTCTCTTTTTCAGGTATGGTTCGAATTCTATATGGTTGAGAGCCGGCGCCAGCAGAATAAGTTTTCTTACTTTATTTTCGTTATTACAAGTATAAATGGTGGCCATAAGCCCCCCGAAACTGGAGCCGACCAATAAAAGATCTGTTTTGTCCGAAAGGATTTTGTTCAATTTATCCATTCTTTCCTGAAGTGATCCCCTGAAATCTTCAATGAGCATATCCGGGTACCTTTCCCTGAAAAATATCCCCTTGGTTCCTTGGTTGCTGCTCTCGAGACCATGGATGAATAATCGGGTAATGTTCATAAAGAATCCTTTCCTCTTGGTACGATTCAAAAACCTGTGTTACTGCTTGGCCACTGAGACTTAGTGCCCGAATAGAAGGGAGGGTCTGTTCTTCGAACAGGCCTGCTTAAGGCCGATGGGGGCATGGGCCCCTACAACTGTACGTTTGCTAATACTACAAATAAGGGAAAAGTGAAAGGTTTCTTGTTACCTGTTTTTGCGTTGCTTTGAATGTGTCGGTATGTTAAAAATGGTCTGAAGTTCATGTAAGAGCTTTAAAAATCTTCATGCGAGGGAGTTTTTATGTCTGTTATTGTTCCATTCAGGGCGATTAGACCACAGAAAAGATTTGTTGAAGAGGTGGCCTCCTATCCTTATGATATTGTTAGTTTGAAGGAAGCAAGGAGAACAGTAAAAGGGAATCCGAGGAGTTTTTTGCATGTCGTAAGGTCAGAAGTAGATTTGCCGTCGGGTGTGGATGCCCATGATGATATGGTATACAAAACGGCAAAGGAAAATTTGGACAGGTTACTGAATGAGGGCATTTTATTTCAGGAGAGTCAGCCCTGTTTTTATATATATCGTCAAAAAGCAGGTGAACATGAACAATATGGAATAGTTGTCGGAGTCAGTATCTATGAGTATGAATCGGGTCATATTAAGAAACATGAATTGACAATGGCGAACAAGAAGGCTGATCGTACAAAACATATAGATGTGGTGAATGCCCACACAGGACCGGTACTTCTGATTTACAAAGCCGGAGATTCAATTGATCGTATGGTTGAAAAGATAATAAATGCCCGGCCTGATTGTGATTTTATTGCTGATGATGGGATTTCTCATACAGTCTGGGTTGTAGATGACAAAAAAGATATTGAGGAACTGAAAGATGAATTCTTGAAGGTGGATTCACTATATATCGCTGATGGTCATCACCGGGTAGCATCTGCCGCTGCAGTTGCCGGAATACGCAGAGGGAAGAACCCGAACCATAAGGGTGATGAAGAGTATAATAATATGATGGTCGTTCTATTTCCTCATAATCAGCTCAAGATAATGGATTACAACAGAGTCATTAAAGATTTGAATGGCTTAAATGAGAAGGAATTTCTCAGTAAGGTTGGCGAGAAATTTTTGGTAGTCGACAACTTTGGAGGTAGACCACCCGGGCGATTGCATGAATTCGGAATGTATCTGGGTGGCAGGTGGTACAAACTGAAGGCAAAAGAGGGCAGTTATGATAAAAATGATATCGTCGGTACTCTGGATGTTTCTATACTTCAGGATAATTTATTAAAACCTGTACTTGGTATTGATGATCCTGGAAGTGATGGCAGGATTGATTTCATTGGTGGCACGGCGGGGATGGAGAAACTGGAGGAGCTTGTAAAATCGGGTGAGTTTGTCGTGGCATTTTCTCTGTATCCTTCAAGCGTGACTCAAATGATGGATATTGCCGATGCAGGCAAGGTAATGCCTCCAAAGTCTACATGGTTTGAGCCGAAGCTGAGAAGCGGTTTGTTTGTTCATCTGCTGGAGTAAAGGAAGCGTTCAGCTATCAGCCGTCAGCTTTCAGTGATAACAAGGAAATGGTTATCTCACAATGCACCATAAATTGAACGAACCTGAACGGAAGATTGAGCTGAGAATGGAAGGGGAAATAATTGATGATCTCCTTGGAGGTCGGCTTAAGGTTCTTCAAAAGGAAAGGGGATATAGGTTTTCTATTGATTCTCTTCTCCTGGCCCATTTTCTCCGACTGAAAAGAGGCGATAGTGTCATAGATCTGGGGACAGGGAGTGGGATTATATTACTGATCCTCTCGCATCGATTCAAATGTGAGAGAATGGTCGGAATTGAGATCCAGGAAGAGCTTGCTGATATGGCAAGGCGGAGCATAAAAATGAACAACCTTGAGAGTGAAATTGAGGTTCTTTCGGGTGATGTCGGGGAAATTGAAACTTTTTTAGATCCACAGTCGTTCGATGTGGTGATCTTTAATCCTCCTTACAGAAAGTTAAATTCAGGGAGGATAAATCCGGATCGGGAGAAGGCTGTGGCAAGACATGAGATAAAAGGCACCCTCTATGATTTCCTGTTATCGGCTAAGTATATAGTAAAAGAATCAGGTTATGTATATATTATCTATCCCTCTGTCAGGATGGCGGAACTACTTTTCAGGATGAGAACTTGCGATATAGAACCTAAGAGACTGCGTATAGTATATGGGAGCAATGCTTCGGAGGGGCAGTTTGTACTGGTGGAGGGTAAAAAGGGGGGGGGAGAAGAGCTGAAGGTATTACCACCACTTTTTATTTACGAAGAGGATGGCGGTTATACGGAAGAGATGGAGTCTATTTTCGGGGAGATTTCAGATTCTCCCTCATTCTCCTCCTGATTATTTCTTTGGTCATAACCCTTTTCAATATATTGCCGAGCTCTTTATCCGATACGGAGGCCGAGCTCTTTTCGATAATTTTCCTGTCTCGTTCATTAAAGGGGTATTGATCGGGAAATATAAATTTTCCCCCGTTTTTCGGAGTGGAAGGGGATATCACAGCAATTGAGAAGTGAATATCCTTTATCATTTCCCTGCCCAGAATTTTATTTGTTTTGTCGATTATATCCTGTTTCATAAACTGTAGTTGGTGCATCCAGATGGAATTTGAAACCTTTATAAACAGTGTATCTTTTCTCAATCTGTTGGGACGGGTCTGGGCTGCTATCTGGGGCCCTACCGCTTTATTCCAGGCATTCCGGATGTTTTGATCCATAGAATTCCTGGAGATGTTCAATCCTTTCATGGTCTTTTGCAGAACATCGCCAAGTTTCTGGAGATTTTTTTGGTGTCGTCGTCTTGGATGCATCCTTTTTTCTTTCATAATTATTTTTTTTAGTCAAGGGAGTAATGGATAAAAGGCGAAAGGCGAAAGGCGAAAGGTTAAGGGTCAAAGGTTAAAGGTTAAAGGTGTTGTTTTTTTATACCTTTAGCCTTTAACCTCTTTTTTATCAGGAGGATGGTATGAATTTGTCGGACATGATCAAGAAGGTAAAAGAACATCCCGAATATCATAAAGCGGGAATGATACTCTGTCATAACGGTGTGGTAAGGGAGACATCGAGGGATGGGAAAAGGGTTTCCCATCTTATGGTTAAGGCCAATGAGGAAATATTGGCGGAGATTGTTGCAGAGATGAAGAAGCGTCCAGGGATAGTAGAGGTACTTGCTGATATAAATGAGGGCAAGCTCTTTCCGGGGGATGATATTATGATTGTTGTGGTGGCCGGCGATTTCAGGGAAAATGTATTTCCTGTCCTGAAGGATGCGGTCGACATTATCAAGAAGGATGTAACCCGGAAGGTGGAAATATAAAATAGGGACAGCGCCCTTTTTTGCCAAGCAAGCAAGAAAGACCAAATGTACCCAATAGATCAAAAAAGGGCGCTGTCCCTATTTTAAACTTTTTTCTCCTTTGGATTACACCTTGTGATTACTCCAAAAACTGGTATTATAGCCATTAAATAGCGCGGCAATTTACTCGCTTGTGGCGTAAGATCACTAACCAGTCATCATCAGAGGAAAACCGGCATGAATCACCCGAGGCTTGTTGAATCGATGTCAAAACCTGAATTTTATCCGCATAAACCGGATTCGGTTGAACTTATTCAAACACATATTTCTTTTATATTTATAGCCGGAGACCTCGTATATAAAGTCAAGAAGGCAGTTGATTTCGGATTTCTCGATTTTACCACCCTTGGAAAAAGAAAGTATTACTGTGACGAAGAAGTAAGATTAAACAAGAGATTTGCCCCGGAGGTATATCTCAATGTTGTCGGAATCATCGAAGATAAAGAAGGAAATATGCAACTGAGAAACGGGAATAATATCGTTGAATATGCTGTCGAGATGAAAAAGATCTCTGAAGATCGAATGCTCTACAGACTCCTGGAGGCAGGCAAATTAACAGACAATGCCATTATGCGTGTGGGGAAATACCTGGCTCGTGTATACAGAAATATACCGAGCAATGACCGTTCCCGTGCATTCGGCTTACTGGATGTAATATCAACCAACGTAATAGAAAATTTTGATCAGACAAGAAAATATATCGGCGGTCCCGTCAGTAGAGAGGCATTCGATACCATTGAGTCGTGGAGCATATCTTTCATGGAAAAAAATTCGGTCCTGTTTGACAGGAGGATACAGCAGGATCATATAAAGGACTGCCATGGAGACCTCCATCTGCAGCATGTCTGCATAGAGGATAAAAACATCGTAATATTCGATTGCATAGAATTCAATGAGCGGTTTCGTTTCGGAGATGTGGCCTCCGATGTGGCTTTTTTGTCCATGGATTTCGATTACAATGGAAACAGAAAACTTGGCAATACTTTTGTGAATGCGTATATAGAAGAATCCGGAGATGCGACACTCCTCGATGTACTGCCGTTCTACAAGGTGTACAGGGCTGTTGTCAGGGCAAAGGTAACTTCTTTTATGCTTGATGATGACGGCCTTGATGATGCAGCCAGACAAAATGCCTTCCAGGGGGCAAAAAGATATTACGATCTCGCATATGAGTATGTGACCCATGAAAATTGATCTTCATATTCATTCAAAAGACGGATCTGACGGCAGGTGGCCTCTGTCAGAAATTTTTGCTGAGGCCGGCAAAAGAAAGATCGATGTCATCTCGATTACCGATCATGATTCCATCCAGTGCCAGGAAAAGGCAAAGTCGCTTGCTGATACGTATGGTATTCATTACATTTATGGCGTTGAGTTAAATATCACCCTCTCTCACCCGTCATACAAGGACGGGAAAGATGTCTCTCTCGATTTCCTTGGTTATCAGTACAATATCCTGTATGAACCGCTGGTAAATAAGCTGGAAGAATTGCGTAAATTCAGACAGAAACGGGCAGAGAAAATACTCGAAAATATCAACAGGGAATTTCGAAAGGAAAACCTTGGAGAATTTACGAGCAGGGACATGGAAGAGATACAGGCAAGTGTCGATGGATCATTTGGGCGGCCCCATATAGCGAATTACATGATTAAAAAAGGCATTGTTTCTGGCAGACAGGAGGCTTTTGATAGATACCTGGTAAAATGCGATGTACCCAAGATGCCGCTGAGGCTGGAAGAAGCTTCTGGATTAATACAGGGTGCGGGGGGAAAACTGATACTGGCTCATCCCAATGATCCCAATGGAACATCTCTGATAACATTCACCTCGTCTATTGAGGAACAGCACGCGATCATTCGAGAGATAATACTGCCGTACATTGACGGCGTAGAATGCTGGCATTCCCGGCATGATAGAGCTACAGCAGATTCATATCTCAACTTCGCGAATAAAGAAGGTCTGATGGTAACGGGAGGATCGGATTGCCATCAACAACCGGTACTCATGGGCACTGTTGATGTGCCGGATTATGTGGCCAGGCAATTCGGGATACTTAATACTTGACGGCTTAGTAAAAAGTCCAACTTCTGTGTTCCGCTGCATCCTTCGTCACTGCGGAGTACCGTAAGTACGCCTCATTCCTCAGGATTTGCGCGCCTTGAATTTGGAGCTTTTTACTTTGCCGTCTCATTTTGACTTTTTATGAGTGCATCATACTTGATGCTGGATATTTTATGCAGGAGCTGACACATGAGAGAACCTTTTAAGTCTTTCGTAGAAAAGGAAATTGGAAACGATGCTGTTCTTATTGCCTGCGGACTTCCCGCAACCAATAAGACCGAAAGCACTGAGGTCGTGGCGCGTATGAAGGACTACGAAATGCTGCGAACCGACCTCATACGACGTGATGTTCTAAAAGGCGAGGATATCTTCGATGAAAAGGTTGCTTCGAACATGGATAAGAGAAGTCTCGTTTATGACAGGATGTTTTCCATGGCGGACGAACTCGCATCTCAGGGGAAAGGGGTTATTCTTGACGCCACCTTTATTAACCAGTCACTCAGGAGGAGAGCAGCCGAGGTGGCCGCGAAAAATCACAGGACTTTCATTATTCAGCAGACACAATGCCCACAGGAATACTCACTCAACAAAATTTCAAAGAGAACCAGAGACAACTATGAATCCAACGCCCTGACGAAACAGGCCTATCTTAATAACAAGGAAAAATTCGAGCCTGTTGATCTTGATGACTTTAAAAGATTATTTCCCGGATTGCATATAATTCATCTCATAGTGGATACGGCTTCTGATTCAGGGGATGACTGGTTTGTGATCAGGAAGGACACCCGCTAAAGATGTGTGATGTATGATATGCGAGGTGTACGAAAAGGGGACAGGTTTATTTTTCCCAAAAATAAACCTGTCCCCTTTTCCGTTCGTTCATCGTGCTGGTGTAAAGTAAAACTTTATGCAAAGGCTTTTCTGTTGAAAACAGGGCTGTTAAATGGTAGATGAGAAAAATTGTAATATGCTGAAAAACGGATTTGAAAAGACACAGGAAGAGATATTTAAAGAGAGAGCGGAAGCCCTTGGCCGTGCGGGTGAAAGTCTGTCTGCCGCTCTTCGAGAGCTGAGAGAGATAAAGGAGAAGATTGATTCAAAGTTAGAATTTATTCGATCCAATAACGATGCAGTAGAAGTGACGGTAAGAGAAATCAACCGGGAGATAGACAGGTATAACAGGATAAGGGAGTATGCCAAACTCAGATATTATTACCTTATTGTGATTAGAGAGGCTGTAGGTTTTCGCAGACATAAATATGTTGAGGAGATATACAGAATTCCTCCACAAAAGAGACATTTGTCATAGTAAGCATTCAGCATTCAGCTCAATCGAATACTGCTGGTAGCTGTTTACTGACCACTGATCACTGACTATAGCAGGGGCCTTAATGGACAAGTACAGAAAACAGAGAATAAAGATGGTCGATTCTCAGATACGGTCAAGGGGTATCAGGGATGAACGTGTACTGAAAACAATGGAGATGATTCCCAGACATCTCTTTGTGGACGAAGGATTGATAAATCAGGCATACAATGACAACCCACTCCCCATAGGGGAAAGGCAGACAATATCCCAGCCATATATAGTTGCTCTTATGACGGAGGCGCTGGAATTGACAGGGAATGAGAAGGTTCTGGAGATTGGAACAGGTTGTGGATACCAGAGCGCCATACTGTCGAAACTTGCGGACAGGGTATTTTCTATTGAGAGAATAGCTTCTCTTGCCGGTAAGGCGAGGATGTTGTTGGATTCACTCGATTGTTTCAATGTGCTTATCAGGGTAGGGGATGGAACATACGGGTGGAGGGAAGAAGCCCCCTTTGATGCAGTTATGATCGCGGCTGGGGCTCCGGATGTTCCCAGACCGATTCTGGAGCAGCTGGCCGTCGGAGGAAGACTTGTTATACCCGTTGGGAGTCAATATTCACAGGTGTTGTTAAAGCTAACACGTCTATCGGAAGATATCGAAGATGTAAAAAGAGAAGACCTTGGCGGATGCCGTTTTGTTAATCTTGTTGGGGAGCATGGGTGGGAAAGTTAAAAAATTTATATGATTGGGTTCAGCATTTTGCAGAGGCACCATACGGTTCATGGGCGCTTTTTCTGTTTGCTTTTGCCGAATCAAGTTTCTTTCCGGTGCCCCCCGATGTTCTTCTTATTGCCCTCGCAGTATTTATTCCTTTGAGAGCTTTCCGGTATGCTTTGATATGCTCGGTGGGGTCTGTACTTGGCGGGATACTTGGATATGTAATCGGGTATCAGTTCATGGACATTATCGGCCTCGGTATTTTGAATTTTTACGGGTTGACAGAAAAATATCAAAGTGTAGCTGAACTTTATAACCGGTATAATGCATGGATAGTGGGAATAGCAGGGTTTACTCCTATACCCTATAAGGTTTTTACCATTTCGGCAGGGGCGTTCAAAATAAACTTTCCCGTGTTTCTGCTGGCCTCTGTAATTAGCAGGTCGGCAAGATTTTTTCTTGTGGCAGGATTGATATACATATTCGGGGAACAGATAAGGACATTTATAGAGAAGTATTTTAATATTCTTGCTGTCATCTTTGTACTGCTTCTTGTTGTCGGCTTTATATTGATTGGCTTTCGTCCGTAGGCGTCCGTAGGGGGCAAGAGAGGCACGATTTGCGAAGAAAAATATTCTTACTTTTTCTGATATTTCTATTCATTCCCGCATGTACTGCACATTTTAAGGAATCGGTGCGGGTGAAGGGTGTGTACCATTGTGTGAAAAGTGGGGAGACATTCTGGCGGATTGCTCAAGTATACAATACTGACATTCAGGAACTGGCCGAGATAAATAATATAACGGATCCCGGCCTCATAAAGGCTGATAGTGTAATCTTTATCCCCGGCGCCGATCATACTGTAGATGTAAGCCATCCCGTGAAGAAGTCGGAGACTTCTGTCAAACATAAATTGAGTTCCTCAAAGAAGAGGGTTCCGGCTAAGCGGGACGCGAAGAGCAAAACGGTGTACAGGACCAAAAGAAAAACCAGGCAGAATGTAAAGAAACTGAGATTTGACAGGAAGCGTTTTGCATGGCCCGTAAAAGGCAAGGTAGTTTCAAGGTTTGGTATCCAGCCAAACGGTATGAAATATAACGGGATCAACATATCCGCGAAGGAAGGGGTACCTGTTGTGGCTGCGGCAGGTGGAACGGTAATCCACTCCGCACCACTTAGATATTATGGGGATACAATTATAATAAAGCATAAAGACAGATATGCGACGGTTTATGCTTATCTGAAAGGTAGAAAAGTAAAAGCGGGGGCTCATGTTAAAAAGGGAGACCGGATTGCCCTTTTGGGAAAACCGGAGAAAAATAGAAAACCTTATCTTCACTTCGAAATCCGGCGCAGAAACAAGCCAAGGAATCCTCTCTTTTTCCTTCCACGATAAGGACTCTCATCTTAAAATCCCCCCTTACCCCCCTTTAGCAAAGGGGGGTAAGGGGGGATTTGACCACTTTAATCTCAGTTAGTGTTTTCTATTCCGGCATTGCTTCAGCGGTAATTTTATTTTTGATTGTGTTGAAGGTTTTCTTACCGATGCCCTTCACCTTCATTATATCTTCAATCTTCTGGAAAGATCCATGCCCCTTGCGGTATTTAAGGATACGTTCGGCTAAAACAGGACCAATTCTTTTCAGTTTGACCAGTTCTTTCGCACAGGCGGTATTGATGTTAATCTTGTTGCTCTGAGTTGCTGAATGAGACGGGATGACTGCCACTGTAAAAATCAGAATCATGAAACAAATTGCAAATTTAAGGATACTTTTTTCACGTTTTACTCCCTTTTTGTGAATTTATGAGCACTTCCCCTTGTAATTTCTCCTCCAGCCAGACTGGCTAAAATACAACCTGAACGATATCAAGGCATTTAATGGGGTAAAATCTTTACTATTGACAAATCATGATAGCCTTTGTTTTTTTATATATTAAAAAGATTTGCCAAGAGTAAAGACTTGACTTCATTGACGCTATAAATCATCGCGTAACAAGGTTGCTAATTATAATTGACTATAATCATAAAGTTTGATATTAATATGTGTTTAAATATACGAAAAACAGGTAGGAGTGATGAAATGTTCAAGGTAGGGGATTTGGCAGTTTATCCGGCACAAGGTGTTGGGGTAATTGAGGCGATAGAAAATAAGGAAATTATGGGAAATGAACAACTTTTTTACATTATGAAGATACTGGGAAATAGTATGACGATTATGATTCCCACAAGCAGTGCAAAAACTGTTGGACTTAGAGAGGTAATTTCAGAAAAGGAAATTCCTATGGTTTACGAGATTCTCAAAGATAGAGATGTAATAATAGATAAACAGACCTGGAATAAAAGATACAAGGAGTATCTTGATAGGATAAAAACAGGATCAGTCTTTGAGATCGCCAGAGTACTGAGGGATCTTTTCATATTAAAGTATGATAAAGATCTGTCCTTTGGTGAGAGAAAGATGATGGATACCGCAAAGAATCTATTGATAAAAGAGATGTCGGTTGCAACCAGTGATGAAGAGACCAAAATAGAACAAAGCATAAACGCTATATTTCCTGTGCATTGAATCTTTACCACCGTGTCGGACTTGCCTTTTATCTCTATCCCTTATGGGTATTTTCCCTATTTAAATAATAATGAATTCGCAAAAGGTAAAAATTCGGGGTCATTGCGAGGGCGATAGTTCGAAGCAATCTAATAATTATAGTAAGTTGCAATCCGCGAGATTGCTTCACTTCGCTTGCAATGACATATTTTTTGACTTTTTGCAATAATATCAAATAATAATAAAGCTATTATAGAAAGGGGGTGATTAAACTGATTATAAGATTTCTTTTAATTTTAGCGTGTTCAATAAGCGGTTTTTTTATTGCCCGGGCATATTATGATTTTCCGTTTTCATTAATAGGATTATTATCAGGATTTTTAGTTTCTATTTTTGTCATACAGATTGAGCAAGCCGTAAGAAAGGTACCCCTAAGGACTATATTTGGAGGAGTTATCGGAACAATCGTTGGTCTTTTAATTGCTGCTCTTTTTGCTTATAGTTTAAGATTTACCAGTGTTTGGGCAAATCAGGAAATTGTGACCTGGATATATGTCGCATTAACATGCATTCTCGGTTATCTTGGTCTGGTTATCGGATCAAAGAAGATTGAGGAAATCAGCATTCCGGGTTTTGGACTTTTCAAAAGGGGTCTGAAGAGTAGTAGTGATTACAGGATCCTTGATACAAGTGTCATAATTGACGGCAGAATAGCGGATATCTGTGATACCGGTTTTGTTGAAGGGAGCTTGATTGTTCCCCGATTTGTACTGGATGAATTGCAACACATTGCTGATTCTTCCGATTCCATGAGGCGTTCCCGTGGCAGGAGGGGACTTGATATGTTAAACCGGATGCAAAGAAGTGTTGATATAAATATTGATGTTGTGGATCAGGATTTCCCCAAGATAAAGGAAGTTGATTCAAAGCTTGTTGCTCTTGCTAAGAAGACGAATGGTAAAATAGTAACGAATGATTTTAATCTAAACAAAATTGCCGAGTTGCAGGGCGTTAAAATTTTGAACGTGAATGAACTTGCAAATGCATTGAAACCTGTTGTGTTACCAGGTGAAGTTATGACGGTTAAGGTGATTAAAGAGGGTAAAGAAGCCGGGCAGGGGGTGGCCTATCTTGATGATGGTACGATGGTTATCGTTGATAACGCCAGTAAACACTTAGGGGAAAATATTGAAGCGTTGGTGACAAGTGTACTTCAGACGACAGCGGGTAGAATGATATTTTCGGAGCTGAAGGAAGTTGTTCATGAAAAAAAGGCATCCAGAGCAAATTCTCGTTACTGAGGGCTATCAGTGAAAACTGTTGCGATTATACCTGCCGGGGGTTTGGGAAAAAGAATGGGATCCGGTCTCTCCAAGCAATATTTGATGCTGGATGGCGTTCCCATATTAGTTCATACCTTGAGAAAATTTGAGGGAACACCGATTATCAATAATGTGATATTGGTAGTTCCCGAGGATTACATAGAGTATTCCAGGAGGGAGATAGTTGAGAAATACCGTCTTTCAAAGGTGGGGCCTGTACTGGCAGGTGGAGAGAAAAGACAGGATTCTGTGAAGAGAGGGATTGATACAGTTGGTGATGATGCCGACATCGTGGTAATTCATGATGGGGTCAGGCCGTTTATTTCCGAAAATTTAATAAATGTTTCAGTTATTAAAGCCCTGGAAGAGCGTGCTGTAACGCTTGGTGTTCCTGTCCTGGATACAGTTAAATCGGTTGACAATGATGGATTGATAGAAAAAACGGTTGACAGGAAATATCTGTGGTTGACCCAGACTCCGCAAACCTTCAAAAGAGAGATTATTAAGATAGCCTATCAGAAGGCCTATGAGGATAATTTTTATGGGACGGATGATGCCGCCCTTGTAGAGCGTACCGGTATTAAGGTCAGGATGATCATGGGTTCCCATGATAACATAAAGATTACAAACCCGGAGGATCTTGCTATAGGGGAAGGGATAATTGAAAGGTTAAAGGTTAAAGGTTAAAGGTAAAAGGTTAAAGCAAATGTAGGTGTAGGTTGGGTTGTCGAAGATCCGCCTCTGGAGGGAGGAACGAAACCCAACAAAAAACTAAGGGTGATCTATGAGAATTGGTTTCGGGTATGACAGTCACAGATTGGTTGAAGGGAGAAACCTTACTCTTGGTGGTAAGGAGATACCGTATGAGAGAGGACTCCTTGGTCATTCTGATGCGGATGTTCTCCTGCATTCTCTATGTGATGCTATACTCGGTGCCATAGGGGAGAAAGATCTGGGGATGCATTTCCCGGATGAAGATCCTGCATATAAAAATATATCCAGTCTCAAGCTTCTATTCGAAGTCAGGAATATGGCAGACAAAAAAGGGTATTATGTGGATAATATTGATTCAACAGTGGTTCTGGAAGAGCCGAAGTTGAGGGAATATATCGATGATATGTCTGAAAATATTGCTGACGTGCTCAATATATCTGTGGAGATGGTGAATATAAAGGCCACGACGAATGAAGGAATGGGTTTTATTGGGCGTGGTGAGGGGATTGCCGCATTCACCGTCGTTACGGTGAGCAAAAAGTGAAGGTGCCTGAAAGACCACGAGTAAGATTTGCGCCCTCTCCCACCGGAGATCTCCATGTTGGTAATGCCCGTACCGCTCTTTTTAACTGGTTATTTGCCAGACATTGTGAGGGGGATTTTATAGTCCGGATTGAAGATACCGACAGGGCAAGGACGTCTGAGAAGTTTGAAAAAGGGATTCTCCGGGATCTGAGGTGGCTTTCCATTGACTGGGACGAAGGACCGGAAAAAGACGGTGGATTCCGGCCGTATCACCAGTTTGAAAGACTTGATATATATGACTATTACCTGAAAAGACTCATAGAGGAAGATAAAGTATATCCCTGTTACTGTACGGATGACGAACTCGAAGCAGAGAGAAAAGCCCTTCTTTCGAGGGGAATGATGCCGCGTTATATGGGGAAATGCAGGAATCTTACTGATAGAGAAAAAAGAAAGCTTGAAAGTGAAGGGAAAAAACCGGCTCTTCGTTTCAAGGTCGGAGAAGATATTGTTGAGTTTGACGATCTGATCCGTGGGTCGATGAGGTTCGATTGTGATTTAATCGGAGATTTTATAATTGTACGTTCCAACGGTATCCCGGCTTATAACTTCGCTGTTGTTATTGATGATCACCTTATGAAGATAACCCATGTAATCAGAGGAGAAGACCACCTTTCCAACACCCCGCTTCAATTGCTTCTTTATAAATCCCTCGGTTTTAAACCTCCACTTTTTTCGCATCATTCGCTTATCCTGGGAAAAGACCGTTCAAAGCTGAGTAAGCGGCATGGCGCCGTATCGGTTAAGGCTTTTAGAGATAAGGGAGTTTTACCGGAAGCTCTTTTGAATTATCTTTCCCTCCTTGGTGGTTCCTTTGCCTCCGGAAAGGAAATCTGTTCCGTTGATGAGATTATTGCGGAGTTTTCATTTGAAAGGGCAGGCAAAAGCGGCGCAATTTTTGACGAGGGTAAACTGAGGTGGTTGAATAAAATATATATACGGGATCACAAAGTTGACAAACTGACTGAGTTATTGATTCCTTTCATTGAAAATGCCGGGTATGACTGTAATATCACGGATCGCAGGTGGCTTCATTCCGTGGTAGAGGCTGTAAGCGGCAATATCAGCACGCTTTCCGAAATTGGAGACTATATCGATATATTTTTTGATGAGAAATATGAGATTTCAGAAGATGCCGCATCGGTTTTCAAGGAAGGACATGCTCCGGCGGTTGTGAAGTCACTTCGTGAAGCGCTGATGTTGGAAAAGTGTACGGAAGATAATTTATACAGATGTGTTGTAGATGTCGTCAGTAGCCAAACCGGCCTCAAAGGAAAAAAGTTGTTCATGCCTGTAAGGGCTGCGATAACCGGTAAGACCTGGGGACCTGAACTCGACAAACTTTTTGCCATACTCGGGAGGGGATCGCTTCTTAAAAGAGTCAAACAGGCAGTTGCCACAGTTCAAAAGCTTTGAAAATAAAACCATTCAATTTTCAAACTCCCATACCGTATAATAATACAGGGGACAGTGAAAATAATTCCCTCTCATAATTCTACTTTCACCGGTTTTCAATTCCAGAAATTGCGTGCAAATTAGTGAATTATTTAAAAATGCTTGAAAAGACATCAATTATCGGTTAAAATTCCTGCTGTGAATAGTAAATTAACCTTTTTAATACGAAATTGCATTTGAAGACGATTCTGTCGGGCGAGACACCCGACCCACCATGAAACCTTTGCATAACTGCGGTCTTGGTCATTGCGAGGAACGAAGTGACGTGGCAATCTTTTATAATAACGGTGAGTTAGAGATTGCTTCGCTTGCCCCCTTCGCTACGCTCGGGGCTTCGGCTCACCGCAATGACAATATGAACGTTATGCGAAGCTTTCACTATATGGGTAGAAAGGGATAGGGAAATTTGGCTTTAAAGAAAAAGAAAGAAATCTCTTCAACAGAGAAACTGCTTGATATTATACGAAAAAGCAAAACACCGGACGAATTATTGAAGTCTATCGATTCTCCTCCATCCGGGAAAAGCAGAAAACTCACATCCTTAAAGATAGCCCGTAAGAATAAGGCAATTTCAGTAGGTGTCGATATTGGGTATAACCAACTAAGGCTAATCAAAGTAACTCAATTGCCCAACAATAAGTGGAAGTTTCTCGATTATGATACCGTACCATTCAGAACTGACGTTCCAAAAGGTACCCCCGAGTTCGCAAATTTTTTAAAGTCAGAGCTTGACAAGTTTTGCGGTTCCGGAAGCGGCTTTAATCTGTGGGCGAACATGTCTTCCGCCCGGGTTGAAGTGACCAATATTCGTATACCGAAAGTGCCAAAAAAGCAGATTGAAAATGCCGTTTACTGGACTGCCAAAAAGAATATTTCCTTTAATGAAAAAGAAACTGTCTTTGATTTTGAGATTCAGGGTGAGATAGTCGAAAGCGGAGTTACCAAGCTGGCTGCGATGGCCTATGCCGCTCCAAAGCAAGAAATAGAGGAAATGCGGGATCTTTTTGAAAGAATTGGCTATCCCCTGAATGGTCTGACAATAGCTCCTTTCGCAATTCAAAATCTATTCAAAACCAACTGGGTACCGGCGCTTGAGCAAACAGTGGCTACCCTTTATATCGGCAGGGATTGGTCACGTATCGACATTTTTTCTAATGGTAGTCTTGTTTTGACCCGGGGTATAAAGGCCGGGATTAACAGTATGATTCAGGAACTCATGGAAGGGTACAATGAGAGCGTAAAAAGCAATATCTTGCTTGAAGGGTCACAGGTTGAAGAAACTTTCGAATCCACCGGCTTTACAGAAGACAGTTTGATAAAGATAGAAGAGGCAAGAGAGTTGGTGTTCGGTCTGAGTCCGGATTCTCCATCTTCTGCGGAAGTTAGAGCACGCTTTGGTCTTGATGAAAACTCCATATCGGAAATGATTAATCCCGCTTTAGAGAGATTAGTCAGACAGGTGGAGAGAACCTTGCAACATTATACTGTGACGCTTGGAAATGAAAAGATAAGTACCATATATACTTCCGCTACGATGAATGTTTATCAACCCATGATTGACTACATTGGTGATGAACTGGGGGTTGAGAAAGATGTGTTGGATCCTCTCGAACCTGAAAACTCGTTTGTTGGTGAGATGACTGCCGACATTTCTATTTCCGAGAGGATTTCTTTTGGGCCGGTTCTGGGTGTTGCTCTGGCGGACTCATCCCGCACTCCCAACTTTCTTTTTACTTATAGAGAAAAGGAAAAAGAGTCGAGTATTTCTAAAGTTAACAGCGCAATATTTTCAACCTTGGCAATCGTTGTAATTTGTTGTATTGGAGTCCTCCTGTGGATGGGCCATGTTGCCAATCAGAAGAAGATCGTAATAGCAGGGCTGGAGCAACAATTGAATCAGGGTATTCCAGTCAACGAAGAGATCGTTTCACAATTGGCTTCCGGGGTTAAGGAGAATCAGAAGTGTTTGAAAGAGTACAGCGAGAGATACCAGGGAATGGCTGTTATCAGTGAGTTATCTACCCTTACACCCTCTAATATTCGACTTCTCCACATAAGCGCCGATATGGGAATGGCTTCACGGGGAAAAAGTAAAAAAACCGCAGGTGATTTAACCATAGAAGGTTTCGTTTCAGGAGATATTAAATCACTTGAATCATCTCTGGCCGGATATGTGTTTAAATTGCAGAGTTCTCCAATGTTCAGCCAGGCAAATATTAATACAAGTAAAATAGAACCTTTTGGAAATACAGAGTTACTTCGCTTTACTTTAAATGTTAAATTTATTTAAGATGTGACATGAAAGATATTCTGCTCGAGAAAATTTATGGTCGTGGCGCTGTTTATCTTATAATTTCTGCAGTGATTGTAGTGGCCTTTATTCTTTTGGTTCTCTATCCTTACTACAGGTCGTTGGGCAGGCTGGATATGGAAATTGTCAGGACCAAACGGAGCATAGATACACGAAAAGTATTTTTGCCTCTTTATTATAAACTGGTGGAAAAGAGCAAGTCTGGTGTTTCGGATAAGCTGCCCCTTCCCGATAGGAAAAAGCTTTCCAAGGGTGATATTAATTCAATACCATCGGTACTTAAGGGGATAGCGATAAAGTCCGGTACCGAGATTCTGTTTGTCAATCCGGATGTTACAACCCTTATGGCTGAACCTGGTTTTGTATCGGTTAATACAACAGCGAAGGGAGATTTTTTCAATTTTCGCAATTTTTTGATAGAGATCGGGAAGCTTCCTTATCTGAGGGGGATAGAAAAAATAGAGATTCAGCAAAAAGGAGCAGACAAAGAACTCACGATAAAAATGTGGTTAGAAGTAGATTAAGATCACTTGAAGGTTTGATATGGCAAAAAGGGAAAAAGTAATAGTTTTCATAATGGTACTGGCAATCCTTTATGGTGTGTATACGTTTTTCATAGCCTCGTCGCCTAAAAGATCAAAACCGGTCAGTGTAAGTACGGGGGTTGAAAAAGGTAATGTAAACAAGCTGGTGGAAAATGTTTCAAAAGTTTTAAAAGATGATGGTTCTGCTGTGGTTGATGCTTACATAGTTGCCCGTGCTGAAGAAGAATGGGGAACCGATCCTTTTTATATGGAGAATATACCTTCAGGATATACAGGGGAAGTCAAATTGGTCTATACTGGATATATGAAGATCGGTAACAGAGAGATTGCCATCATAAACGGGGTAGATTATCAGGTCGGTGATGAATTGGAGATGGCCGGATACAGGGTTAAAAGCATAAGTCCATCTATGGTAATCGTTGTGAATAAAGAAGGAGAAGAGAAAATAACTGTTCCATTATCAGAAGAGTAACCTTTTTATTCAGGAGATGGTTGTGAAAGTGAATAATACAAGAAAAAAAGTGTTTTGTTCCGTTATTGTCTTTGCGGTCGGTATGTTGCTATTTGGTTGTGCCGGCACAAAAGAGATAAAAAAAGATCCATTTTTTGAGAAATGGAAACTCATGGCTGAAAAGTCTAAGGGGAAGTCACCTTCTGCCAGGATAAGGTCTATTGAAATACCGCCTGAACCGGGACTGAAAAAAGGGGAAATACCTCCTGAGGAGAAGTTTCTTCCCACTAACAGAGTGACTCTTAAAATGCGTAATGCTGATGTAGGCGCTGTTCTTCGTGCTTTGGCACGGGCAGCGGGTCAGAATATATTGATAAAATCGGAAATACAGGGGCGGGTCAGTGTGGATTTCAAAGAGGTTCCATGGGACGAGGCATTTATAAGTATTATGCGTTCGCAGATGCTTACATATGTATGGGAAGGGAATATTATACGGGTTGCTACTGTAGAAGATCTGAAGAATGACCTGGAGTTGAGGACCATTCAGGAGCAAAAGAGAGAGAAATCACCCCTGATGACCATGATGATTCCTGTCGATTTTGCAAATCCTGAAAAACTGAGTATGAACCTGGTGGAGTTCCTGACCAAGGATGATAAAGGAAAGCCCTATGGATCGGTGAAGATAAGCGAGCATACGAACTCCCTCATTATCCAGGCGATCAGGGGAGACCTTAAAAAAATGGTTGAAATGATTAAAGAGATCGACAGACCAACACCACAGATCCTGATAGAAGCTAATATTGTTGAAACAACAAAGACTACTGCACGGAATCTCGGTATCCAGTGGGGCGGTATGTATGCCCCGCGAGTCGGGAACCATAATTTGTATGTGACTCCAGGCGGTACAGGTGGGACGGGCGCATCAGGTGGGAATACACCCCAGCAGGGGGGGTATTCTCCTCTTTATGGTAATCCGGGTATCAGTGGTCAGGGTTTTGGCGTAAATTTTCCGGCAGCGGGAATGTCGGTAACGGGTGCAGGGTCTCTCGGATTGATGTTTGGAACCATTGGCGGTAATATCCTTGAGATGCAATTGAACGCTCTTCAGGAAGATGGTAAGCTAAACATTCTCTCCAGCCCATCTATTACGACACTTGATAACCAAAAGGCTTTTACGGAAAATGGTACAAAAGTTCCCTATCAATCCATCGACAAAGATGGGAATAGAGAGGTAAAATTTATTGATGCCGTTCTGAGACTGGAGATTATACCTCATGTGATCGACGGGGGAAGCCTGAAAATGGAGATCAATGTAAAGAAGGATGAAGTTGATGATACTCGAAACGTCCAGGGAAATCCTTACATTTATAAAAAACAGACGGATACTACCCTGATTGTAAAGGATGGCGAGACCATCGTCATATCAGGGCTTACCAAGCAAAAGATCCAGGATAAAAACACAGGTATCCCGGGACTTAAAAATATTCCTCTATTAGGATGGCTTTTTAAATCAGAAGGGAAAAGCAAAGCAATGGAAGAAGTGCTCATATTCATCACCCCGCACGTTTTAAAAGCCGGGGTTGCAGACGAGGTGAAGGAACCGGAGAAAAAGACAGGAGACAGGGATCAGGGATCAGTAGTCAGGGGTCAGTGATAGGGATAGTCATGGAATATTATGAGATATTAAATCTTATTAAAGAACCCTTTTCGAACTCTCCGGAACCAGAGTTTTTCTATCAATCTCCGCAACATGTAGAGTGCCTTCAGAATTTAGAGCTCGCAATACGCCTGCGCCGTGGATTGAATGTCGTTATTGGAGATGTGGGAACAGGGAAAACCACTATTTGCCGGCAGCTTATCGGTAAATTTGATGGATATGAGGATATCAGGACGCATCTCATTCTTGATCCTTATTTTAGCGATTCCATGGAGTTTTTGTCTGCTGTGAGCAGAATGTTAGGACTGGAAAAGAAACAAGGCACCCCTGATACCGAATGGCAGTTGAAGGAGGACATTAAAAAATATCTCTTTGAGCAGGGTGTTGATAAACAGAAGATAGTAGTCTTAATCATAGATGAAGGACAGAAAATACCTGATTTTTGTCTGGAGGTTTTAAGGGAATTTCTCAATTACGAAACAAATGAATATAAATTACTTCAAATTGTTATTTTTGCTCAAAGTGAATTTCGAAAAACTCTGCAGGAACGGAGTAACTTTACAGATCGGATTAACTTCCTGTACGATTTAGGTCCCCTGAACTTCAACGACACAAGATTAATGATCCGGTACCGGATGGAGAAGGCGAGCAAAAAAGGTAAAAGTCCGGTACATTTTACATACTTGGCAATGCGGGCAATATACCGGGTTACTGATGGCTACCCGCGAAGAATTGTAACTCTCTGCCATCAGATTATTCTGGCCATCATTATTCAGAATCGGACCGTGGTGGGACGGTCTTTGGTTCATGCCTGCGTTCGCAGGGAAGTTTCTGACAAAGTAAGAGTTATATCGTGGGCAAGGGTGACGGTTCTTTCCGGCGTGCTGGTTGTATTACTCATTCTCGGATTAGGGACAGGTCAGTTAAAGAAATTAGTTTACTCGGATATTTTTCATTTATTCAAGGGATTGTCGTTGACAGAGGAGGGGACTGTTCCTTTTGAAGTTGCAAAAGCAAATGATCAGGATTTAGCTCTTCAGCAAAAGACAGAGAGTGTAGTAAATAATAGTGTAAAGGGTCCTCTATCCAGGAAATCAAGTAGTTCATCAATAGAAATCGAACTTGAAAAGGAGACAAAAACAAAAGATATTCCAGTTAAAGAATTAGCCAGTGTAGCGATTAAGGCCAAAACAGAGGTCACACCTGATTCGGCGCTTGAGGCTTCAATTGCTCTACCATATCCTGCTATGTTAGGTAAATTAGTTGTAAAAAAGGGATGGATAGTATCGAAGATGATTGCGGCCGTTTATGGTTTCTGTGACCCGAAGCATCTTCGACTGGTTAAAGAGGCCAACCCGCATATGAGAAACCTGAATCGTGTTGTAGCTGGGAATGTAATCAATTTTCCAGTCATTCCGGCCGAATCGAATCCTCCGATGTGGAACTATTTTGTGCAGATAGCGAAGAGAGATGATCTTGGTGCAGCACACAGATTGTTGTATGAAAACTCCAATAAAATACTTCCTTTGCAAATGCTTCCTTACTGGAATGATCATGAAGGTCTTAAATTTTCGATACTCCTTAAAGAGAAATTTACAGATAAAGAATTGGCCTTGAAGGCTATTGGTGGATTGCCACCCCCTATTTCCTCTGATGCGAAGATTATTTCGGAATGGGGAGAAAACACAGTTTTTTTCGCAAATTAATAAAGAATGTAGGGGCCGGATACCTGCCTGTGCGTCTCCGCACGCAGACTGGCCCCCATCGGCCCGCTGATATTGGCCCGTTCGGGGAACAGGCCCTACTGGAGTTTCAACAAAACGAACATAAAAGAGGGATTAAACCTTGAGAACAAGGAAAAAATTGGGAGAAATTCTCGTAGATGCTGAATTGCTGACAGAAAACCAGTTGAGCAGGGCCTTAGACGATCAAAAGAGGACTGGACTCAGGCTGGGACAGTTTTTGATTCAGCAGGGGATGGTGCGTGAGGATCAGCTTATTGCTCTTCTCAGTAAGCAATTGAGGATAGAAAAATACAGTCCAGATAAATATCCGTCGAATCCAGACCTGGCAGGATTGATTCCCCTTGATGTTGTACAGAAAAATAAAGTGGTGCCTTTGAAGAAAAGGGTAAATCTTCTTACTGTGGCTATGTCTGACCCTATGGATATCAATGCCCTTGATACTGTTGAGTTTGTCACCAATGTGGAGGTAGAACCTGTGGTTTGTTCCGAGCGGGAAATAAATCAGTTGATTAACTTAACGTATGGAATGCAGTCGGGTCTTATTGAAGAATTGGAAAAGATGGAGGATGTACAATTTGATATCGAGACTGAGCCTTCTGATGCTATGAACATGGAAGCTCTTCAGGTAAGTTCACTCCAGAATCTTGCAGAAGAGCCGCCTGTCATTCGTCTGGTCAATTCTATTGTTGCTCAGGCAGTTCGCGAAGGAGCGAGTGATATCCATATCAGTCCGGAAGCCCGGACTGTTCAGTTGCGGTTCCGGATAGACGGTAAACTTAATGAAGTGCCATCACCACCAAAATCCTTGATACTGCCCATTATTTCGAGAATAAAAATCCTTGCGAATATGGATATTGCCGTATCGAGAACTCCTCAGGATGGGCGGTTTACGGTAAAGTTGGATAATAAGGAAGTTAATGTCAGGGTTTCTTCCATACCCACAATTTACGGGGAAAACCTGGTCTTACGTCTTCTGGACATGAGTACCGGTGTTTATGTTCTTGATCGGCTTGGCATGTCTCACGAGGACATAGAAAAGATAAGATCAACCATAGTCAAGCCTTACGGGATGATTCTCAGTACCGGTCCCACGGGAAGCGGTAAAAGCACCAGTCTTTATTCTATAATCAAAGAAATCAATCAACCGGATATTAATATTATTACCCTGGAGGATCCTGTTGAGTACCGGGTAGCAAAAATACGCCAGATTCAACTTAATCGCAAGGCAGGGATGACATTTGCGGGTAGTTTGAGATCGATACTTCGCCAGGATCCCGACGTCATTATGGTGGGGGAAATCAGGGATGCTGAAACGGCGGGTATTGCGACCCAGGCAGCCCTGACCGGACACAAGGTACTCAGTACCGTACATACGAATGATGCGGCCGGCTCGATAACAAGACTTTTAGATATGGGGATAGAACCATTTCTTGTTGCTTCTGTTTTATTAGTGTCATTTGCCCAGCGTCTGGTACGAACCATATGTCCTTACTGTAAAGAGTCCTACAATCCGCCTGAAGCTGCTCTGGCTGCCTGGGGGATTGAGGGGGTGGAAAATGCCAGTTTTAAACGGGGTAGAGGCTGTCCTCACTGTATGAATAAAGGTTACAGGGGGCGAACCGGCATTTTTGAGATTTTGGTCAATGATGAAATGGTTCAGGAGATGATTTTAAGGGGAAGTTCAGCCCAGGAGATAACCCGAGCAGCTAAGGAAACGGGGAGACTGCGAACGCTCAGGGAAGATGCTGAGAGCAAAGTCATTCAGGGTATAACGACGCTTGAAGAAGCGGCATCAACGGTCATGATATAGAGAGATAAGATGCCAAATTACGTGTATAAAGCAATTAATCAGAGTGGTGCGAATGTCTCCGGCGCTATAAAGGCCGATTCGATTGGGATGGCTGAAAGCATGTTAAGTGCTCAGGGATACATCCCTTCTAAAGTTGTGGAGGAGACAGCCACACTTCCCGCTGTCTGGTGGAAGAACCTCGAGACTAAACTAACCCCCGTCAAACCGGAGGAACTGATCCTCTTTACAAAACAGTTCAGGACAATGCTCATTGCCGGTCTGCCGATACTCAAGTTGTTAGAGGTTCTGGAGAACCAGACTCAAAATAAAAAACTCAAGAATGTAATCGTTTCTGTAGCCATAGATATAAGGGAAGGTTCTATCCTTTATGATGCGTTTAAAAAACATCCGGGGGTATTTTCACCTTTGTATTGCAACATGATTAGCGCAGGGGAGGGTAGTGGTACCCTTCCGGCTGTACTTGAACGTCTGGTTTATATCCTGGAGCATGAGCACAAAATTAAATCCGATATCAAGGCGGCCCTGCAGTATCCGATTATCGTTATGGCAGCTCTCGGTATCGCTTTTTTTGTTCTCCTTACGTTCATTGTTCCGAAATTTGCCGCGATATTTTCCCGTGCCGGATTAGATCTTCCCCTGCCTACCAGGTTGAGCATATTGTTGTCTCATTTTCTGAGTCATTACTGGTATCTGGTAATAGGTGTTGCTGTCATTGGTATCTTTGGTCTCAGATATTATTATAAGAATACAGAAATGGGGAAATATCTGTGGGACAGGTTTATCCTGGGTATCCCTGTTTTTGGCCCTCTATTTGTCAAGGCAATGATGGCACGCTTTGCCAGCGTTTTTTCCATACTACAGTCAAGCGGAATTCCTGTTTTGAATTCTCTGGAGATTCTAAGTGGGACGATTGGCAATCAGGCTATAACCAGGCAGTTCAACCGGATCAGGAATCGGGTGGAGGAAGGAAGTGGTATCTCCAGCCCGATGAGATCGGCAAAATATTTTACTCCTATGGTTGTAGATATGATTGCAATCGGAGAGGAGTCCGGCCAGCTTGAAGAGATGCTCCGACAAATATCAATCCATTATGATGATGAGGTGGAGTATGCGGTAAAAAGGTTGTCTGCCGCACTCGGTCCGATTTTGATATTGGGCCTTGCTGTCATAGTAGGTTTTTTTGCACTATCCATATTTCTCCCCATGTGGGATTTAACTAAAGTAGGCCGGAGAGGATTTTAAACTGGTGAAAGAAAATGGGAAAAAAGAAAGATAAATACAGATACAATATAAGTCTTTATATTCTTATACCGATCATCTTTTCCGGAATGTCGATTCTAACCGGTATTATTGCCTTTCAATTCAGTAAATTCTATCCGAAGGGCACCAAACTATCCGGTGAGGTTGCGGTATGGGCTGCGGTGGTAATCGGTGTAACCTTTTTGTGTGGTTTTATAATAACCAGGCTCATATTAAACCCGATGAGAAAGTTTGTGGAAGAGGCGGGGAAAATGCCGTTTTTTATCAAATCTTTAGCTGAAAGAAGACCCCTGAATATTAGCGAAATTGATCATTTCAGTCTGGTGCTCAAAGAGGTTACCAGCCTTTTGAATAAGGTAGAAGCAAGGGAACTTTTTCCTGAAATAATCGGTCAGAGCAGGATTATGCGGGGGTTGTTCAGCCAGATAATGAAGGTTGCTTCGACTGATGCGACCGTGCTTGTCATGGGTGACAGCGGCACAGGGAAGGAACTTGTTGCTACAAGCATTCACGATCATAGCCCTCGCAAGGACAAACCATTTGTGAAACTTAGTTGTATAGCCGTTCCTGAAAACCTCTTGGAGAGTGAGCTCTTCGGCCATGAGAAAGGGGCCTTTAATGGAGCAACTTCTCAAAAGATAGGAAAATTTGAATTGGCCAACGAAGGAACCATTTTGTTAGATGAAATTGGTGACATGCCAATGGAAACACAGGCCAAGCTGCTTCGTGTATTGCAGGAAAGAGAATTCGAACGCGTTGGAGGCACACATCCAATCAAAGTTGATGTGCGTCTTATCGCTATTTCGAACAAAGATTTCCCCGAAATGGTAAGAGAAGGAAAGTTCAGGGAGGATCTCTATTACCGGCTGAACGCCTTTACGCTAATATTGCCGCCACTCACTGAACGAAGAGAAGACATACCTCTGCTCATTGATTATTTTCTGGAAAAAGCTCCTAAAAAGGCCAGGATTTCTTCCGATGCACTGCAGATTTTCATGAGCTACTCATGGCCTGGAAATGTGAGAGAACTCCAAAACACTATAGAAAGGGTGGCTTTAATGGCTGAAAATGGAATTATCGAATCGGTTAATATTCCAGCGCATATTTTGTCAGGCATTACAGGCATTAAAGGGGCAATTTATACCACTTTTGAAGATCAAGAATTGGATGAAGTTGTATCCATAGATAATCAATTGGAAGATCTGGAGAAGAAAATGATCGTCGAAGCGCTGATCAGTACGGGTGGTGCGCAGGCAAAGGCAGCCCTGTTGCTGGGTATTAAAGAAAGTAACCTCCAGCACCGTATTAAAAAATATAGAATTGACGATCCGACTTTAAAAAACAGGCAATAAAAATCCAATCTCTCCTACATTTTTTGTCGAATACAATATATAAATAATACAAATAGTTAAAAAAAACTACAATAACTGTAGTTTAACAATGGATTGTACTTCAATTATTGTAGTCTTTGGGAAAATGTATGAAAAGCCAAGTATTTACAAAGGTTACTAACTATTTGTAATAGTGTTGCAATTCCATTTCTTTCGTGGATAGTCTGAAATTTGGTACGGAACGTGCAACTAAATTAGGCCAAAGCATAGTGAGATTATTAAATATTTTGCAAGGGTTTAGTAATAATGTATGTAATATGGAGACAAATAAAATGAACAAAAACAAAAATCCGCTAAAAAACCAGAAAGGTTTTACCTTGATAGAGATCATTGCGGTTCTGGTTATCTTGGGCATTCTGGCAGCGGTGGCCGTCCCGAAATATTTTCAACTTCAGGATGATGCAGCAAAGGCAGCACTGAAAAGGGCAGTTGCAGAATTGTCTGCGAGGGACAATCTGGCCTGGGCAAAGTATAAGACGGGGTCCACCGACCCCTTCGCTTCTGTCAGTGATCTTAATGACATGACTAAAATTATAAGTGCTGACGGTGACGGTAAATTTGGAGATTTTCAAGTTGACGGTATTGCAGCGACAGGTAATAAACTCACTTCTACTAATTTTACAATATTCGCAATTGTGGATCGGATTCAGGCAATTGAAAATTCTCCTGGTATTTGGAGGAGTGACACGATAAAATTTTATGCTAAGGATGGTACAGAAATCCAGTAAATAGAGTTTTGCCAACTCTTTCATGATAATATTGGTGGTGTAAATATTAAGTTGTTCCTTCGGGGAAATAAGGAGGGAAATAGGTGTTTCCCTCCTTATTTTTGTTAAAGCGTGGGAAAATGCATATAAGAAATCAAAAAGGTTTTACCCTCATCGAGATTGTCATGGTTCTCATCATCCTGACTATCCTGGTAGCTGTGGCTATCCCTAAGTATTTTGGACTTCCTGAAGATGCAGCAAAATCAACCCTGAAAAGCGCGGTTGCTGAATTGAATGCAAGGGAAAAACTGGCCTGGGCAAAGAAGAGAGTAGATAAGATTGATTATGGCGTTTCTGATATTGTATCTGACTTAAGACATTTTACAGTGACCGGCAGTAATGGAAATTATCAAATAAGTTCTGATGAACATCGTAGAAAAGCAAATGTAACAAGAACTCCCCCCTCGGAAGAAGCACCCGGTCATTGGAAGATTACAGAATTTACTGATTAGGAGCTGGATCTTTTTTTTCTATGTCATGAGGCCTGGGTGGAAACAATCCTATATGACGTGAACTCTCGATAAAACGAACATAATGAGGTTTATCCTGCTTATCTTTAAATTTGTATTCACGAGAGTACTTAAAATCAATTACATCAATAAAATCACTTATAATATCTAAAGAAAAGACTTCCATAAAGTGTTCCCAGCATTCTCTGGAGATTATGACAGAGTTACCGTCACTGGAATATTTTAATGCCTTTTTGCCAATCTTTTTATCCCCAAGTAGTCTGGAACAGTCATTTATGCCGTCACCAACGAAGTTTTTCCTTTCAGTAACATCAATAAAGGGAATAGTAGAACCGTAGTGTACCGCTATTCTAATGCCATGATAAAGGTCACTTTCCATTAAGAAAGAATTTCTTAGAGACAAGGCAAAGAATGGTCCATAACCGGATATTTCCGGATCAAGAATTACAAAAAATCCGTCTCCCGTTGATATTAATCCATTTACCACTTTACCTGGTTTGAGGAACGCCTGGATTCCGAGTGTCTCAATGGATTCGCGAATTCTATTGTTAATTATTATGGCGCTAATGAATTGGTCACGATTCGACAGTGTAGAAAAACCCACAATGTCCAGTAGTAATATATCCGTGGTAATAGCATTCATTTCTAATTTGTCTAACATCATAATGTTTCTCCACTCAACTTGTAAATGATACTTGTTATAAAAACACGTTTAATATAACGTAATAATGTATATTATAGCAAGTGGGAAGTTTAGATAACAAAGAAGGATTTAAAACATGAAGTATTCCGGCAGACATGATCGTGGCTTTACAATGATTGAAATTATTATAGTTCTGCTACTCATTTGCATTATCGGTGTCGCTGTCACGATACCCAGCGTTTATTCAACCTCTGATTATAATCTGACATCACAGACTGAGGTGATAAAGAGCCATCTTCGCTATGCTCAGGCGCGTGCAATGAATACGGATGTGGTTTGGGGAATTAATTTCTCCACTCCGACTTCCTACTTCCTTTTTAAAGAGAGTCCGACCGAGGTAAATAAGATGTTTTTGCCGGGAGAAAATTCAAATACCATAAGCCCAATTCCTGGCGGGATTATCGTAACTACGGGTACTGTATACTTTGATTCATGGGGAATGCCTTATAACGTAGCACCATCTCCTTCAGCAAATAGCATTACAATAAATATTCCCGTTTCACTCGGCGGAAGTCCTCCTGAAACCATTATCATAACAAAAAACACGGGGTTTATACCATGAAGGCGTGTTTTATATTAGGTTGGGATCAAAAAGGTTTTACTCTCGTTGAGATTATTATTACAATTCTTATTGCATCTATACTCGGTCTCATATTTCTTCAGTTTATGGGAACGAGCATGACAGGAAGCGTGGAACCTGTTATAAGGATTCGGGATGCTTTTACTGTGAAACAGGTTATGGAAAAAATGACGGCTGACTACAAAAAGTTGATGGCAGAAAATACCAGTTCGCTGAGTACATTTCAATCCCATGTACAGAATGGCAATAATGAAGAAAATGTCCCATATTTCGGCCCATACACAGTGGTGTATAACAACTATATTACCTTTGATGACAGTGGTAATGAAGTGGCCGGTGGCGATAGGATTCTCAAGGTGAGCATTTCACATGGAGACCAGAAATTGACGGCGCTTTTTACGAAATAGGCAACGCAGGGCCCATTCCCCGAACGGGCCGAGTAGCGCGCCCTCTCTGTGGGGCACAGAAAACCCACGCTACATAAGTAGATTTACCTTTTTAAACAAGTTACTTCCCATTATAATGCCGCAAAGTGGCATAGTGGAGCTTGTAGGAGATGAAAAAAAAAGAAGCCGGTTTTACCCTTATCGAAGTCATTGCTTCTCTCATTATCATCGGCATAATAACGGCTTTTGCTGGTATGGCAATCGTCACGGGGGTCAAGGGTTATGTTTTTGCAAGGGATAATGCCTCCATCAGCCAGAAGGCCCAACTGGCCATGTTTCGGATGAGCCGTGAACTGATGGAGCTTACCAATGTTACAACTGCGGATGCATCCCGTGTTACCTATGAAAGACTAAACGGCGTTTATACGATATATGTAGAGGATAATAAAATCAAAATTGCCTCTGGAGGAAGTCCGTCAGGTGGTGATGAACTGGTAGATTATGTGAGCAGCTTTGCCCTGACCTACAATCCTGATGCTGGTGGGAATAGTACATGGAGTGTTGGTAACGATATTCAGTTGTTATATGCTGTCAAAATCACTCTTGCTCTGACACGGTCCGATAGCAGCAGTGATGTAGCTTTCTCAACCGTGATAAGTCCTCGAAACAATAAAAATTATGGAGGGGCGCCATGATGGTTAAGGGCC
>Ga0209121_10000327_pt1 | contig 50735 bp, 49 predicted proteins | sample Cruoilmetagenom3_FD_187292 | JGI IMG/M metagenome (GOLD analysis project Ga0209121, IMG submission 187292) | Oil polluted marine microbial communities from Coal Oil Point, Santa Barbara, California, USA - Sample 3 (SPAdes) (version 2) | ecosystem: Environmental > Aquatic > Marine > Oil seeps ... | reverse complement strand
CTGGCCCTGCGCAAAGACTTCATCCCGAACTGAAAACTCTGCTGCACGAATGCCTCGGCGGTTAATGTCGGGTCGATGCAGGTATTGCGTCACCCTCGGGTCAGCCGGGTCCACCACGCCCAGGCGCACCAGCAATGCGGCCATAACGGCCTCCGAGGCCCTGTGGTTACCGTCCTCCACCTTGAGCGCAATGCCAATGCCGCGTTCCGGTAGAATGCCAACAAAAACGCCTTCAGCCCCTGTTTTGACAGCTGCTTTTCCATTGGCGGCTGCCATCAGGTTTGAGCAGGCGCGGCCTTCTCCGGCGACCAGCAGCGGGTGCGCCATCATGGCTTGAATGAGCCGAGTGGCTGCCGCCGCCCTTGTAGGGCCGAGCTTTTCGGGCTGGGCCATTTTGGCCATCGCGCGTGCAAGGTGGCCAACCTCGCACGTAAAATTCGGTGCCGAGCACCCGTCGATGCCAGACCCTTGGGATGCAGCGCCGGTCATGTCCTCAAAGGCGGATTTGACCGCTATTTGTACGGGATGATCGAGTTCGATATATTCGGAACCTCCGCCGAGATGCCGGTTGAGGGTCAAAAACCCGCTATGCTTGCCCGAGCAATTGTTGTGCAATTGGCAAGGGCTCTCAAAGGCTTCACGCATCCCTGCTCTTGCATTAAAGTCGCTCGGTGGCTGGGGCCCGCAGCGTAAATCGCTTTCCCCCAGCCCGATGCCTTCAAGCCATTCTTTCGCCAGTCCCGTGTGGATCTGCGCGCCCTGATGGCTGGCACAGGAGAGTGCAAGATGGTTGACCCCGAGGGAAGCCGCATCGGCCGCGCCACTTTCCACCAACGGCAGAGCTTGCAACATTTTGCAAGCCGAACGCGGGAAAATGACTTCAGCGGAATGGCCCCATTCAGCTATGACGCCTTCGCGATCACAAACCACCACATGACCGCGATGGGTCGACTCCAAAATCCCGTTCCGGTGTAGCTCAACCAGTTTTGCGGCATCATTCATGGGTCTGTAATCTCCAATAATAGGCAAAATCATGCCCGTAGCGGCACATTCTTGCGATTTAAGGCTGGCCATTCGCCCCCGTTTCTATTTAGATTACGGCTGTAAACGAGCAAAACACAAGCTGCTTTCACAAGCGCCGGAGAAACCGGGCGGAGCGGCCAATTTGGATTGAGCAGGAGCCGGATATGTTTAAGAATTTTATTGCCGCCGCGGCATTAGGGCTGGTTTCAGCGCTACCTTCGAGTGCGCAAGATTTGGCCATGGTTGACTCCGAGACCGACTGGAGCGTCTATGTCGCCGACAGCCCGAAAGAGTGTTTTATTGTTTCCAAGCCAACCAACTGGTCAGCCCAGCGGGATGGGCAAGCCGTAACTGTGCGGCGCGGTGATATCCGGTTTTATATCTCTATCATTCCGGGTGAGCAGATCGTGAACGAGCCCAGCTTTTTGGCTGGCTATCCGCTTAAGCAAGACGCACCGGTCGAGATGCGGGTAAAGGATACGACCATTTCGCTCTACCCCAACGCTGAAATTAACGCGGAATATGCATGGCCGCGCCCCGACGATGACGCCAACCTGATCACGGCAATGCGCGGTGGCTCTGAAGCGACGGTCATCGGAACCTCGGCGCGTGGCACGATTACCACGGATACGTTCTCGTTGATCGGCTTTACGGCTGCTTATGAAAAAGCGCAGGAGATGTGCCAGTAATCCGGCTGGAATAACCGGGCCAAAACCGCTATACTTCAGCGCTCTCTGCCAAAGCGGGGGGCGCTTTGATTTTTAAGGAACCTCCATGAGCACCGCGCCCATCACCCCCGAGACCCGGATCATGCCGCGCATCGAACCGGTGCCCGAGAAGCAAAGCCTGCTCGGGTTGACCCGCGAAGGCATGCGCGAAGCTCTGATCGCCATAGGCACGCCTGTGAAGCAGGCAAAGATGCGCACCAGCCAGCTATGGCAGTGGATTTATCAAAAAGGCGAGCAGGATTTCGGGGCGATGACCAACCTCGCCAAAGAGTTCCGCACCGAGATTGGCGCGCATTTCACCGTTGAACGCCCCGAGATTGTGGCGCTTCAGGTCTCAAATGACGGCACCCGCAAATACCTGCTGCGTATTGATGGCGGCCATGAGGTAGAGGCGGTCTACATACCCGATGAAAATCGCGGAACCTTGTGCATTTCTTCGCAGGTGGGCTGCACGCTCAATTGCACTTTTTGCCATACCGGCACCCAGAAGCTGGTGCGCAATCTGACGGCAGGGGAGATTGTGGCGCAAGTGATGGTCGCGCGGGATGACCTTGAGGAATGGCCCGAGAACGGAACACCGAAAGAGGGCCGTCGGCGGATCACCAACGTGGTGCTCATGGGCATGGGCGAACCGCTCTATAATTTTGAAAACGTGCGCGATGCAATGAATGTGGTGATGGACAATGAGGGAATTTCTATCTCTCGCCGCCGGATCACGCTCAGCACCTCGGGTGTGGTGCCGGAAATTGTGCGGGCGGGAGAAGAGATCGGTTGCCTGCTGGCGATCAGCTTCCATGCCACCACCGATGAGGTGCGTGACGTGCTGGTCCCGATCAACAAGAAATGGAACATCGAGACCTTGCTTGACACATTGCGGTCCTATCCGCGCTTGTCGAATTCAGAGCGCATTACCTTTGAGTATGTAATGCTCAAGGATGTGAATGACAGCGATGCCGATGCGCGGCGGCTGGTGCGGTTAATCTCGGGTATCCCCGCCAAGATCAATCTGATTCCGTTTAACCCGTGGCCCGGCAGCCCATACGAGCGCTCCAGCTGGAGCCGGATCGAAGCTTTCGCCGAGATTATTAACAACGCCGGATATGCCAGCCCCGTGCGCACGCCGCGCGGCGAAGATATTATGGCGGCCTGTGGGCAGCTCAAATCCGCATCCGAAAAACTGCGCAAAAGTGCGCTGAAAAAGGGGACGTCATGAAGCTGTTTCGATTTGGAGAGCAAGGGGCTGAAAAACCCGGAATGGTGGCTGCCGACGGCAGTTTGCGGGATATCTCGGCGCATATTGAAGACATATCCCCCGCGAACCTGCCAAAGCTCGACGCCCTTGGTGGGCTCAACGCCGACAATCTGCCCGAAGTTCCGGCAGGGTGCCGAATTGGGCCCTGTATTTCGGATGTGCCGAACTTTTATTGCATAGGCTTGAACTACCGCGCCCATGCCGCTGAGTCAGGTATGGATGAACCAAGCGCGCCGATCATCTTTTCAAAGGCGAGCTCGGCGCTGGCAGGCCCGAACGATAGTTTGGTCTTGCCGCCAGAAGCTCTAAAGGCGGATTGGGAAGCCGAACTCGGGGTGATTATCGGACGCGATACTTACCGTGTGAGCGAGGCAGAAGCGCTGGATTATGTGGCGGGCTATTGCATTGTGAATGATCTCTCTGAAAGGGCTTTCCAGCTGGAAGGTCCCGGCCAGTGGGTGCGTGGCAAATCTCTTCCCGGTTTTGGTCCGATCGGCCCCTATTTCGTGACAGCTGACGAAGTGCCGGACCCGCAAGCGCTCCGCTTGTGGCTGAAGTTGAACGGCGAAGTGATGCAGGATAGCAGCACTGCGGATATGATATTTGGTGTGGCACAAATTATTGCCGATATGTCAAAATATATGACGCTGCGGGCCGGAGATGTGATCTCGACCGGCACGCCAAGCGGGGTTGGCATGGGGCAAGAACCGCAGCGCTGGCTAAAAGCGGGTGACGAGATGGAGCTCGGAATTGACGGGTTCGGAACCCAAAACACGGCCGTTGTGAATGGTTGATGCGCTGGTTGTCGGGGGTGGCCCCGCGGGCCTAATGGCCGCCGAAATCCTGGCAGATGCTGGGCAATCGGTGACGGTGGCTGATGCCAAACCTACCATGGGGCGCAAGCTCCTGATGGCTGGGAAATCTGGACTGAATCTGACCAAAAACGAAGAGTATGAGCTATTTATGGCGGCTTACGGCACGGCGCGCCACTGGCTGGAGCCGATGCTGGAGGCATTCAATCCGGCGGATGTTCAGGAATGGGCCGAAGGTTTGGGGCAGTCGGTTTTTACCGGATCAAGTGGTCGGGTTTTCCCGGACACCATGAAGGCGTCACCGCTATTGCGCGCTTGGCTGGGGCGGCTGGCGGAAAAGGGTGTTCAATTTCAGGCGGGGTGGCGCTGGTTCGGATTTGAGGACGGTAAAGCGAATTTCAAAACGCCGGAAGGGCAAAAGACGGTCGCCGCCAAAGCAACGGTATTGGCCCTAGGTGGAGCCAGTTGGTCAAGGCTTGGCTCGGACGGAAAATGGGCTGAAACCTTGGTAGCATCGGGTGTGGCGATGGCCCCATTCAAGCCCGCAAATATGGGTTTTTTGGTAAACTGGTCTAGCCATATGGCCCCTTATTTTGGGGCGCCGGTAAAGCCGGTACGGCTGAGTTTTGGCGGCAAGCGCGTGTATGGCGAGTTTGTGATCTCGAAAAAAGGTGTTGAAGGAGGCGCGGTTTACAACCTGTCGGCACCCTTGCGGGATGGTATGGGGAAGGAAGGAGTAGATATGGAAATTGATCTGCTACCGGATTTGCCGATGGCAGCGCTCGCAGAGAAATTGCGGCGACCAAGGGGCAAGCTGAGCCTTGGAAACTATTTGCGAAAAACGGTCGGGATCACCGGGGTAAAGGCCGCTTTGTACAATGAAAACGAGCGGGCTCGTACGGCCACAGCACCTTATGTCATTGCAAAACTTCTGAAGGCGCTTCCGCTTCATTTAGAGGCCCCCCGCCCGATGGATGAGGCGATTTCAACGGCGGGTGGCGTGACTCAGGCGGCTGTCGATGAAGGGCTGATGCTGAAAGTCTTACCCGGCGTATTTTGCGCCGGTGAGATGCTGGATTGGGAAGCTCCGACCGGAGGCTATTTGCTGAACGGATGCCTGGCGACCGGACGGCAGGCGGGCATTTCGGCGGTTGCATTTTTGAAGCAAGCTTAAAAAATGCGCTGCGGCGCCGTGGCCTCGCGGGGCTCGGGAAGGGGGCGCGGCCCCCTCACGCCTTTGGCGCTCACCCCGCGAGTATTTTTCAAAGAAGAAAAGGGGTTAAAGACTGTCTTGCGCCTGAAGTGACATCTGGTGGCTGTCTTTTTCGCTGTCGGCGAACCATTTTAGCTCGTCGCGCAGGGAGACAACCGAACCGATGATGATCAGGGCGGGGCCTTTGATGGCTGAGTCTTCCACTCGTTTCGCGATGTTGCCCAGATTGCCAGCTACAACCTGTTGGTTGGCCCGGGTGCCGTTATCAACCACGGCTGCGGGGGTGCCACTATCAAGACCGCGCTTGATAAACTGTTCGGACAAGGTGCCAACCGAGCTCAGGCCCATATAGACCACAACGGTTTGATCGGGGCGCACGAGGCGGTCCCAGTCGAGGTCCAGTACGCCATCGCGGCCATGGGCCGTGATCAGCACGCAGGATTGGGCGTGGTCACGGTGGGTGAGCGGGATGCCGGCATAAGACGCGCAGCCGGAGGCGGCGGTGATGCCGGGGATGACCTGAAACGGTACGTTGTGTTTGGCCAGTAGCTCCAGTTCTTCGCCGCCACGGCCAAAGATGAACGGATCGCCGCCTTTGAGGCGGAGCACACGTTTGCCTTGCTTGGCCAGTTCGACCATCAGTTCGGAGATATCCTCCTGCACCATGGTGTGCTGTTGCGGGGATTTTCCGACATAAACGCGCTCGGCGTCACGGCGCACGAGGGTCATTATTTCGTCTGAGACCAGACGGTCAAACAGGACTACATCGGCGCGTTGCATGATGTGGAGCGCGCGAAAAGTCAGCAGATCCGGGTCTCCGGGGCCTGCACCCACAAGGAAAACCTCGCCTATTTGGTTGGTTTCGGCACCGGTAGCGGCGGCATTCAGGTCTTCCAGCAGGCGGGCTTCGGCTTTTTCTTCGTCACCGGCGAGGAAGTGGTCACCCGCTTGGCCTTCGATTGTGTTTTCCCAGAAATGACGGCGGGATTCGGTGGAGGTGAGCTTTGCCATCACTTTGTCGCGGAAAGTGCCCACAAAGGCGGCGAGCCGGCCATAGGCGGCGGGCAGCATGACCTCAATTCGGGCGCGTAGAATGCGGGCAATAACGGGGGCGTTGCCGCCTGAGGAAATGGCCACGACCAGTGGAGAACGGTCGACGATGCTCGGGGTGATGAAATCACAATATTTGGTGACATCAGCCACGTTAACCAAAACCTTGGCCTCTTTAGCCATGTCATAAAGCTTTTTATCCCGCTCCTCGATTTCAGAAGCGCCGTAAGCCACTACGCAATCGATAAAATCCTCCGGACCGGGGGCTCGAAGGTGGTGGGTGACAAGCGGGTGGTCGCGCAGGGTGCGGAATTCGTCTGACATATTCGGGCAGAAAACATGCACATGGGCACCGGCGCTCAACGCACGCTCAACGCGGCGCGCGGCAGCGGTGTTACCGCCATCCACAAGAACCTTCTTGCCTTTGACGTCGAGAAAAATCGGGAGATGGTCCATCTATTCGCCTTGCTTCGTAGCCCATGCGAGCATTTCCTGCCCCATGGCTTTGGCCTGTTCGGGGCCGACATCAACCGCCGTGATCCGGTGGCCTTCACGGATGGTCAGGCGCAAAAGGTGCATACCGCTTTCATATTCATGATCGTGCAGGCTGGCCTTACGCGTGTAAGGCAGCTCATAATTGCCGATCAGGGTCATGTCCTCAATCCCCATAGTGGATCCCCCGCGTGAACGCCGCTTCCAGTCTCCACTCCCATTTTTTGGGCGTGTTTTTGTAGTCCGGCTTCACATCAAACTCCATAAACATCTCCCCCGATTCGCCGGCATGGGCGACCAGGCGTTCGAGTTCGTCAAAGCTCTCCACCTCGCGGTGGCCGATAATCAGATCACTTAACTTAGCCATTTTTTGACTCCCTTATATAATTCTGTTGTGAAACCGGATGCGGTAAAGCATGCGCTGGCTCGCCCCGGTTTCAGCCGACGGGTCAAACGCCGTGCGGTTATGTAGCGTGTTGTTGTTCAGTATACCCTGACCGGGCTGCAAAGTAAGAGTGTGCAGATAGTCGCGCTCTTCTTCCAGCAATTTTTGCAGTAAAGCGCCAGCCTCGCGGGTGGCTTCATTTTTCCAGCTGATCGAACGGGTTCGGGCGGTGTAGCGCATGATGAGCTTGCCTTGCTCCACAAAAAACACAGGGCCAATGCTGACCGGGCGCACCGAGCCATCAGCCTCGGGGCTTTCGGGAATGGTCATGGCTTCGGGGTCCATCAGGAGCGCTACCGCCTCGGGGCTTTCATCTCGCAAGCGGATGTAGGCGATCTCGTTGTCTATGGCTTGGCTTTGCCCGCCGATATCGGCTTGGCGCACACAATGCAGAACAAAGCTGCGGATCGTATCGTCCGCACTATTGTAATAGCCATCTGTGTGCCAGTTGATCGCTTTGCGCGAATAAGGAATGAAGCCGCGCTGATGCTCGTTGAGCGAGACTTTTAGCGCGACCACACCGTTATTTCCGGCCGAGCGATGGCTTTCAGCGATACGCAGGCCAAAAGCGTCAGTGAAGCCGCGCAATTCTGCTCCGACTTCGTCTTCATCATCACTGTAATTCTCCGCCTGATATATCGCGAAATTTGATTCGGATATTTGTGTTAAAATCGCATTTTTCTCGGATTCTGTGGGCTGCGACAGATTGACAACCCCCAGCACTGGAACCTCCCCCGCGCGCGGTGAGCTCGCAAGTTTGCTGCGGCGCCACGCCGCATAGGCCTCTGGATTATTCAAGTCAAAAGCTCCAATAGATTGCGACAAATCGACCTTATTTTCCATGCTATCGTCCATTTTTTCTATATATACTCGCCTTTGCGCAAGTGTATCCCTTGGTTTTTCTTTGTATGCCCAATATGGGTTGATCTTTTGCTTTACATTCCATTATTGAAATATATAGATTTGATACAGGAACATGCAAATGGTTTTCAGGAACTGCAATAGTTAACCTTATTACTAAGGATTGTGCTATAAGTGGGGCGGGCAAGCAGCCGGTCAAGAGCTGTGAAGCCAGATGTAATAGATACGCTAGCGCAAGGGAGAAATTGCAATGAAAGACGGCGACAACGTAAATGATGGTGATCAAGGCGGTGTAAACCCTACACCCATGCTCGACCAACTCGAAGACGGCCCTTGGCCCAGCTTTGTGACCGGCCTGAAACGGCTGCGCGATACACAGGGCGCACAATACGCCCCTATGATGAACGACCTTCTGGGCCAGCTGAACCACTCTTACGAGAAACGGCGCGGCTTCTGGAAGGGCGGTACGCTTTCTGTTCTTGGTTACGGTGGCGGTATCATCCCGCGCTTTTCCGAGGTTTCGGAGCAGTTCCCTGAATCAAAAGAATTCCACACGCTGCGGGTTATGCCGCCGGCAGGTAACCACTATACCACTGATCTGTTGCGCCAACTTTGTGACATCTGGGAAAAGCACGGCTCCGGCCTTATCGCTTTCCACGGTCAGTCCGGTGACATTATGTTCCAGGGTTGTACCTCTGAAAACGCGCAGATCGCATTTGACGAGCTGAACGAAATCGGCTTTGACCTTGGCGGCGCTGGCCCGGCACTCCGGACCGCGATGTCCTGCGTTGGCCATGCCCGTTGCGAGCAGTCTTGCTTTGACGGCGTGAAAGCCCACCGTGGCATCATCAACCGCCTGCTGGACGAAATGCACCGTCCATCCATGCCATACAAGTTCAAGTTCAAATTCTCGGGCTGTGGTAATGACTGTGTAAACGCCATCCACCGCGCAGACTTTGCGGTGATCGGCACTTGGCGCGATGACATCAAGATCAACCAGGAGAAAGTCAAAGAGCATATCGCTGAAAAAGGCCGGAAGTACACAATTGATACCGTTGTATCTATGTGCCCGACCCGTGCAATCTCTCTCCATGATGATGACACGCTGGAAATTGATAACAAATCATGCGTTCGCTGCATGCACTGTATCAACGTGATGACCAAGGCGCTGAGCCCGGGCGACGACCGTGGCGCGTCCATCATGATCGGCGGCAAGCGCTCGCTGAAAGTGGGCGACCTGATGGGCACCATGATCAAACCTTTCATCAAACTCGAAACTGAAGAGGATTTCGAAGAGTTGGAAGATTTTGCAGAAGAAGTTATGGAATTCTTCGCAGACAACGCTCTTGAGCACGAGCGCATTGGCGAATGTATCGACCGTATCGGCGTTCCGGCTTTCCTTGAAGCCATGGATATTCCAGCGGATCCGAACATGGTGAACCACCCACGGACCTCAAGCTACGTGCGCACCGACGACTTTGACGAGGAATCGGCGAAGTACTTCGAGCGTAAAGCGACCGAAGCCGGCATGGTTGTTGGCGACTAAAACGAGCCGCGGGGCTACGGCCCCGCGCTCTGTTGCCTAATTAGATTGAACCCGCGCGGATTTTATCCAGCGGAAAGGGAGACAAGACATGAATGAGATGAAAGCAAAACCACGGATGCCGGATGAGGTTGGGGTTCCAGACCCACAGCCGTTCATGCACCCGCTCAGCGTTAAAAACTACGGCCAGTGGGATTACCACGACCGCTCGCGCCCCGGCGTTCTGCGCCACGTATCCAAATCGGGTGATGAGCTATTCACCGTCCGCGCCGGTACCCAGCGCCAGATGGACGTTTATACCATCCGCAAGCTTTGCGACATCGGTGACAACTACGCTGACGGCTATGTGCGCTTCACCACCCGCTCGAACATCGAGTATATGGTAGCGGACGAATCCAAAGTTGAACCACTGATCGCCGAACTGACGGCCAACGGCTTCCCCGTAGGTGGCACCGGCGCTTCAGTTTCGATGATTTCGCACACGCAGGGCTGGTTGCACTGCGATATTCCGGGCACCGACGCTTCCGGCGTTGTTAAAGGCCTGATGGACATGCTGCACAGCGAGTTCATCGACGAGAAAATGCCAAACCGCGTGCGTATTACGACTTCTTGCTGCCAGATCAACTGTGGCGGCCAGGGCGATATCGCGGTGAACGTTCAGTACACCAAGCCACCAAAGATCAACCACGATCTGGTTGCCAACGTGTGTGAGCGCCCGGCTGTTGTGGCCCGTTGCCCGGTTGCGGCGATCCGCCCGGCGATGGTTGACGGCAAGCCTTCGCTTGAAATCGACGAGAAAAAATGTGTGTGCTGTGGCGCTTGTTACCCACCATGCCCACCGATGCAGATCAACGGTGACGATAGCACCAAGATCGCGATCTGGGTTGGCGGCAAGCACTCGAACGCACGTTCCAAACCTACTTTCCACAAGCTGGTTGTAGCCAACCTGCCAAACAACGCGCCGCACTGGCCTGAGGTAAACGCGATCGTTCTGAAGATCGTAAAAGCCTACAAAAAAGATGCGAAGCATTGGGAGCGTATGGGCGAGTGGATCGAACGCATCGGTTGGAACCGTTTCTTTGAAATGACCGAGCTTGCTTTCACCAAGCACCACATCGACACATGGACCGGTTCGCGCAAGACAATGAACCATTCGGCTCACGTCCACTTCTAGGAGCGAGTAACAATGAAATTCGGAATCGTCGTAAGCGAAGGGCCCTATACGCACCAAGCGTCTGACTCGGCCTATAACTTCGTCAAAGCCGCGCTGGCCAAAGGCCACGAGGTAAGCCGCGTGTTTTTCTATCATGACGGGGTGAACGTGGGCACACGCCTGTCGATCCCCCCGCAGGACGACCGCCAGATTCAGGAGCAATGGACCGCTCTGGCAAAAGAACACGAACTTGATCTGGTGATTTGTATCGCCGCGGCCCAGCGCCGCGGGTTGCTCGACCAGAACGAGGCTGACCGCCAAGGCAAAGACGCAAATAACATCGCTGAAGGATTCCGGATTTCGGGCCTTGGCCAGCTGATCGAGATGGGCATTCAGGCCGATCGCACGATCACATTTGGCGACTAGGGGGAAAAGATGAGCGAAGATGTAAAAAAATTCCTCTATGTAAATCGCAAAGCGCCTTACGGCACGATTTACGCCCAGGAATCACTTGAAGTGGTGCTGATCGGCGCGGCGTTTGATCAGGATGTGTCTATGGCCTTCCTTGACGATGGTGTGTTCCAGCTCACAAAAGGGCAAGATACCAAAGCGACCGGCTTGAAAAACTTCTCGCCAACGTTCCGCGCACTCGGTGACTATGAAGTGACCAAGCTTTACGTGGAGCAGGAATCGCTCGACGAGCGTGGCCTTACTTTGGATGACCTACAGGACATCCAGTATGAGGACGAAGATGACGACTATGAAGAAAAGCCGTCTATCATCGTGGTTTCACGCGCTCAAATGGCCGATGTTATGGCCGATCAAGACGTTGTCTTGAGCTTCTAGGGGGAAATTATGGCGACTTTACACACAGTTAACAAATCCCCGTTTCAGAACCAGACTCTGATCTCCTGCCTTGGCCATGCCAAAGCCGGTGATAGCGTTCTGATGATCGAGGATGGCGTTTATGGCGCAATGTCGGGCAACGCTATGTCCGAAGTTGTAGCTGGCATGGGGGCTTCGGTGAAGCTTTATGTGCTGGGCGCTGATGTTGCCGCGCGTGGCATTGATGCCGGGCGTGTTGCCGAGGGTATCATCTCGGTGGACTATGAGGGATTTGTCGATCTGGCTGCGAACAATGATCGCACCCAGAATTGGCTTTAATTTAACGAAAATCGCTCCATATACATGGGGTAACTTCTAACTAAAGGAACGAAAAAATGGCTGCATATGACGTAAACGGCACTTCCGTTGAACATGACGAAGAAGGCTACATCACCAACCTGTCCGAATGGACAAAAGAACTGGCTGACGTAATCGCTGACGCCGAAGAAGTTGAAATGGGCGAAGAGCACTGGGCTGTGGTGAACTTCCTTCGTGACTATTACGAAGAATACCAGATCGCGCCTGCGGTTCGTGTTTTGATCAAAGCGATCAAAAAATCCATGGGCCCGGAAGTTGGCAACAACAAGTACATGTATGAGCTGTTCCCATACGGCCCGGCCAAACAGGCTTGTAAAATTGCCGGTCTGCCTAAGCCAACCGGCTGTGTGTAACCCACACTAAAGACTTCAGGGACTATCGCGTTTCGGATTTGGGAGAATAAATCCGAAACGCATTAAGAGGAGGGACTATCGTGATTTCCACGGTATTTGCAGTGCTGTTCTATGTTGCCACCATTTTGATGGTGGTCGGTGTAGGGATGAAAGTGGTGAAATACGCCACAACTCCTGTGCCCCTGAAGATCGTTGTTTCACCCGCGCCGCGCACCAAGCGGGGCGTGGTATTCCGGATGTTCCGTGAGGTCATCCTGTTTGAAAGCCTGTTCAAATCCAACAAATGGATCTGGATATTTGCCTACCTGTTTCACTGGGGCATGCTCATCGTCCTCCTGCGCCACTTCCGCTACTTTACGCTGGATGTCTGGTGGTGGGTCGAGATCGTAAGCCCGATCGGCAAGCTGATGGCCTTTGCCATGCTCGTCGGGTTGCTGGGCCTCTGGGCACGGCGCATCTTCCAAGAGCGCATTCGTTATATCTCCAACCCGTCTGACCACCTCATGCTCGCCCTTCTGGTAGGCATCGCTGGTTCGGGTACAATGATGAGCTACGTGACAGGCACCGATATCATCATGGTAAAAGCCTATATGCTTGGCCTGATGCGGTTCCAGATTGGCGATATGCCAGCTGACCCGATCCTGATGGCCCATCTCGGCATGGTCGCAATCCTGATGATCATCTTCCCGATTTCCAAACTGATGCACGCGCCGGGCCTGTTCTTTGCCCCGAGCCGCACGCAAGTCGATAATGCCCGCGAGAGGCACCACATCTCGAAATGGGCCAGAAACCTGCCACCACTACCTGAGGGTATTCCGGCTAAAGAGGAGGGTAAGTAATATGGCTTCTCTTGATATGAACGCAGAAGGCGGCCCGAAGTTTGTGGGTGACCCGCTAAAAATCCCCGCCATCGAGTGTGGCGCGATGATGGACACCAACACCTTCGCCGCCGCCCCCGAGCATAACGAGCCACTGGGCTTCCCCGGTGAGTTGCTGGACAACTGGCAGGAAGTGGCCATCGCCAAAATGGGCGAGCTGGCCAAGAAAAACCGCGCCTTTCAGGTTTACCTTGATACCTGCGTAAAATGCGGTGCCTGCACCGACAAATGCCACTATTTCCTTGGCACAGGTGACCCGAAAAACATGCCGGTTGCGCGCCAAGACCTGCTGCGCTCGGTTTATCGCCGCTATTACACATTCGCGGGCAAATACTTCCCGTGGTTGGTTGGCGCGCGCGATCTTACCAAAGAAGTGCTGGACGAGTGGTATACCTATTACCACCAGTGCTCGCAGTGCCGCCGTTGTGCCGTTGCCTGCCCCTACGGGATTGATACCGCTGAAATTTCCATGGCTGCACGCGAGATTCTCGATAGCGTTGGCGTGGGCCAGAAATACTGCAACGAGATTATCGCCAAGCTGAAAAAGACTGGCAACAACCTCGGCCTGAACCCGAAAGCGCTCCGCGCCACGTTGGAAGACCTTGAAGAAGATCTCGAAGACGAAACCGGTGTTGCGGTGAAGCTGCCGCTCGACGTTGAAGGCGCAGATATTCTGCTGATCACCCCCTCGGCTGATTTCTTTGCCGAGCCACATATTGACGGCCTGCTTGGCTATGCCAAAGTGTTCCACGCGGCGGGCGTAAGCTGGACGATCAGTTCTTATGCTTCCGAAGCGGCCAACTTTGGTATGTTCATCGGCTCTTACGAAAACATGCGCGAAGTGAGCTGGCGCATCCGGCAGGCGGCCAAAGATTTGGGCGTGAAGCGGATTGTGTTTGGCGAGTGCGGCCACGCGTGGCGGGTTGGCTATTCCTTCCTGAACACATTGGCTGGCCCGTTTGACTTCCTTGATCAAAACTATCCGATCCCGCAGCATATTATGGAGTTCACCTCCGATGCGCTGGATGACGGGATTCTGAAGATCGACAAGTCGCGCAATGATGAATTTGTGATGACCTATCATGATAGTTGCAACGTTGCGCGTGGCTCTGCCATGGGCCGCAAAGAGGGCGGGCAGTTTGACCTGCCACGCAAGGTTATCAAAGCCGTGTGTAATAACTATTACGACATGGAGCGCGATACGATCCGCGAAAACACCTTCTGCTGCGGCGGTGGTGGCGGGTTGCTGACCGATGACCTGATGGACCTGCGGATCAAGGGCGCCAGCCCGCGCATGACCGCCATGAAACAAGTCACGGCCGACCACGGCGTGACCCATATGGCGGCTATTTGCGCCATCTGTAAAACTCAATTTTCCAAGGTGATGCCAAAATACGGCTATGAAATGGACAACGTTATGTCTGTGCACCAATTGGTAGCCAATGCCGTCATCCTTGACGGACAAGAAACGACAGACGCCGAATAGGCTCAGTGGAGGACACACTATGAACGATCACAAGCACACATTCCGGCGCTACGAAGAAGGCGAAACCCCCGACGATTGGGATCTCGAAGAGAAAATCTTCCAGCAGGATACTTCCTATAAGTGCCCGACCTACGTGCACAAAACCGCACCATGTTCCGGCTCGTGCCCATCGGGCCACGATATTCGCGGCTGGCTCGCCATCGCCCGCGGCATGGACAAATCTCCGGTTGAAGGTCAGGCTTGGCAGGAATACGCTTTCCACAAAATGACCGAAGCCAACCCGTTTCCGGCTTCAATGGGCCGCGTTTGCCCCGCCCCATGTGAAAGCGGCTGTAACCGCAACGAGGTTGACGACTATGTCGGCATCAACGCGGTCGAGCAATATGTAGGCGACTGGGCCAATGCCAATGACGTAAAGCTCGCCGCCGCCGAAGCTGATACCGGCTTCAAAATCGCCGTTATCGGCGGTGGTCCTGCTGGCTTGGCTGCGGCTTATTTCATGCGCCAAGACGGCCACGCTGTTACTGTATTTGAAGCCAACAGCAAGCTTGGTGGCATGATGCGCTACGGGATCCCGGGCTACCGGACCCCGCGTGATATGCTCGACACCGAAATTGGCCGCATTACCGATATGGGCGTTGAAGTTCGCCTTAACACCCGTGTTGGCACCGATGTAACTGTTGCCGAGCTTGAAGAAGGCTATGACGCGATCTTCTGGGCGCTCGGCGCTCAAAAAGGCCGCCCGCTGCCAATTCCGGGCTGGGAAGGCACTGAAAACTGCATCGACGGTGTGGAATTCCTAGATGCCTTTAATAAAGGCTGGGTAGTTGGCACCGCGCAAAAAGTTGTGGTTGTTGGCGGGGGGGATACCTCGATTGACGTTGCCTCCGTTGCCCGCCGTTTGGGCCACGTGACCAATGTTGCCAAAACCGAGCATTCCGATGGTTCCGTGATCGACTTCACCGCACAAGACGCGGCTGGCGTTTTGACCCGTGAAGGTATGCGGGCCACCCTGACCTCGCTGTTCCCCGTCGAGCAGATGACCGCCGCCGAGCATGAGCGTGAAGACGCAAAGCGCGAAGGTGTGGACATCAAAGGCTCGGTTATGCCGCTCGAAGTCCTTAAGGACGAGAACGGTCGCGCAACTGGCCTGAAAATGTGTGAATGTGACATGAAGGGCAACGCCCCAGTGCCGCGCGAAGGCACGGAATTTGTGATCGAGGCTGACATCATCATCGCGGCCATCGGTCAAGCCGGTGACTTTGATGGTATCGAAGGGCTCGGCAACGAGCGCGGCTTTATCGACGTTGAATCCGGCTACAAAGTTAAAGGCAAAGACAAACACTTTGCCGGCGGCGATATCTTGAAGCCTCACCTACTGACCACCGCCATTGGCCACGGTCGCGTTGCGGCTGAAACCATTGCCGATTATCTGGATGACGGCAACATTGCCAAGCGCCCGAAAATCGACATTGCCAGCTTTAACCTGCTCGAAGAACTGCACGAGCGCGGCCATGATCCGGCCCCGTTTGAGCACCCCGGCGAAATCCGTGGCACCGATGAAGCTGCTTACGCTGTGCACAACTATGAAGACCGCTCCAACGGTCAGATCGTTAAGCACACCGAGCTTTATAAGGGCCATTTCCCTTATGTTGCCCGCGGCATTCGTGACGAAGTGCATATCGAGGGCGACAACGTTCTGGGTAACTTTGAAGAGCGCATCATCGCGTATTCCGAAGAGCAGGCGCAGAAAGAGGGCGAGCGCTGCATGTCTTGCGGCATGTGTTTCGAGTGCGACAACTGCGTGATCTATTGCCCGCAGGATGCTGTATCGCGCGTCAAGAAAAGTGACCGTACCTTGGGCCGCTATGTGGAAACCGATTACAACAAATGTATCGGCTGCCATATCTGTGCCGATGTTTGCCCAACCGGCTATATCCAGATGGGCCTTGGAGGGTAATTATGAAGCGGCTGCTAGTATCTGTGCTGATGATAGCAGCACTTCTGGGCGCGCCAGTTCTGGCTGAGGGTTTGTTGCCAAACATTCCCAAAGCCATTGGCGAACCCCACCCTGAAGGCAACGAGTATTGGCGGATAAATCATCCGGCCTTGCTCAGCCATGACCGCGATATGACCGTGATTGACGGGGTGCGCAACACCGACGCCTCATTGGCTGAATGTGTTTCCTGCCACGCCGTTAAAGGCCCAGATGCGGCGCCGGTAACGGTTGAGTCCGATCAGCATTTCTGCCGTGCATGCCACGATTATGCCGCTGTGAAGATCGACTGCTTCCAGTGCCATAACTCGGTGCCTGAAGTCGCAGACCAAGCGATGCTATTGCCCTACCGCGAAAATCCGGTCGCTGAATTACGCGCTTATCTGGAAGGGGTCTCACAATGATCATTCCGACAAAAAAAGAAAAAGGTGCCGAAGTATCCCGCCGTGATTTCCTGAAATCCGGCGCGGCACTGGCCACTGTGACCCTTGCCCCCGGTGTAACGCTGATGGCCTTTGGCGGCAAAGCCCAAGCCGACGGGTTGAAGCCAGGCGCGCGCTGGGGCCTGCTGATTGATGCGGGCAAATGCCCTGAAGATTGCTCGGCCTGTGTTTCAGCCTGCTCGCAAGAGCATGGTTGGGAAGACAACGGGCTGGATACCGACCCGCAGTGGATTCGCAAGGTGACCTTGAAAGAAACCGCAACCGGCCGCGAAAACTCGCTACCGGTCATGTGCCAGCACTGCGAAAGCCCGCCTTGCGTGGATGTGTGCCCAACGGGTGCCTCGTTCAAGCGGGAAGATGGCATTGTACTGGTTAATCGCCACACCTGCATTGGCTGCCGTTACTGCATGATGGCCTGCCCGTTCAAGGCGCGCTCATTTGTGCATGAGCAAATCACCGATCAGAAAACAACCACACCGCGCGGCAACGGCACCGTTGAGGGCTGCAACCTGTGTGTGCACAAAATTGACCGTGGCGATGGCACCACCGCATGTGTTGAGGCCTGTCAGGCCACAGGCAACAACGCGATGATGTTTGGGGATCTCAACGATCCCGAATCTGAAATCGCGGTCGCGGTTGCCACTTATGCCAGCCAAGAGCTTCGCGCTGATCTGGGCTTGGGCCTTGGCGTGCGCTACCAGAATATCTAGGGGGAAATCATGGAACGGATTGTATATCGCGAGCTAAAATCCACCCCCAAAGTCTGGGGCTTAATGGCGCTATGTGCCGCCTTTGTTGGCGCTGCCGGCTTATCGGTGCTCTATATTGAGCACCACGGTCACATTGTGACCGGCATGAACAACCAGATTGTATGGGGATTGCCGCATGTGTTTGCGATCTTTCTGATCGTGGCCGCTTCCGGCGCGCTCAATGTGTCTTCCATCGGGTCGGTTTTTGGCAAAATGGCATATAAACCCGTGGCGCGACTGTCCAACGTATTGGCTGTTTCGCTATTGGCAGGCGGTCTGGCCGTGCTGGTGCTTGACCTCGGGCGGCCTGATCGGTTGGTCTTGGCCATGTATACCTATAACTTCACGTCGATCTTTGCGTGGAATATCCTGCTCTATACCGGCTTTATGGCGGTTGTTGCGGTTTATCTTTATACCCTGATGGCGCGCGGCGTGCCCGCCAAAGCCCTGAAAGCCGCTAGTTTGCTTGCCTTTGTTTGGCGTTTGGCGCTCACCACCGGTACCGGTTCCATTTTTGGCTGGCTGGTGGCCCGGCAAGCCTATGATGCCGCGATAATGGCACCGCTCTTTATTGCGATGTCCTTTGCCTTTGGAATGGCGATGTTTATGCTGGTGATGATCCTCACCACCAGTATTACAAGCCGGGTTTACAGCCCTGAATTACGCACCCGCCAAGCCCGCTTGCTTGGCGTATTTGTGGCCGTCGTCATGTATTTCACGCTGGTTCAGCATCTTTCTGCCATTTACGTGGCCGAGCATACCGGTGTTGAGCGGTTCATCCTTCTTGAAGGCGGGATCTACACCCGGTTGTTCTGGGTTGGCCAAATCTTGCTTGGCGGTATTATCCCGATGATCCTGCTATTCCACCCGAAAATCGACACCCAAAAGATCTATGTGCTTTTGGGCGCATTGTTGGTGGTACTTGGCGGGATGGTTCAGCTCTATGTCATCATTGTGGGCGGGCAGGCGTATCCGCTCGAAATCTTCCCCGGTTTTGAGGTCAGCAGCAGCTTCTCGGACGGTGTGATCAATTCCTACACCCCGACATATCTTGAGTTGATGCTCGGGTTGGGTGGCGTAGCATTGGCCCTTATGATCGCCGGGCTTGCCATGAAGTTCTTGCGTATTGTGCCTGACAACCTTTCGGACGATAATGTTGATCCGGCCGTGCTGGCCGACTAACTCACCGGAGGGCCTATGCAGCTTCACCCATTTGCAAAATTTGTGGCCATTCTTGGCCGCGGCAAAACCAAGCAACGCGCGCTTACCCTGGAGGAGGCGCGCGAAGCCATGTCTATGATCTTGCGCGGAGAAGCCGAGCCTGAGCAAATTGGTGCTTTCCTGATGCTGCTTCGCTTGAAAGAAGAAGCCCCGAGCGAGATCGCGGGCTTTACGCTTGGCACACGGGACGTGCTCGACATGCCTGACGAAATTCCCGAAGTGGATATCGACTGGTCTTCTTATGCCGGAAAGCGGCGGCAACTGCCTTATTTCCTGCTCTCGGCATTTTTGCTGGCGCAAAACGGCATAAAGGTTTTTATGCACGGAGCTTCCGAGCACACACCGGGGCGCGTTTATACTGATGATGTTCTCAAAGCGCTTGGCTTTCCGATTGCGACTTCGCTTAAAGAAGCCGCCGCGCAGATCAAGGCGCGCAACTTTGCTTACACCCCGCTTGAAGTGCTCTCGCCCAAGCTGCAAGAACTGATGGAACTGAAGCCGTTATTGGGCCTGCGTTCGCCGGTTCACAGCTTTTCGCGGATGATCAATCCGTTTGCGGCGAGAACCATGCTGGTTGGTATTTTCCACCGTGGCTTTATGGATATCCATGCTGGCGCTGCCAGTATTTTGGGTCAACCCGTGGCCAGTGTTTTTCGCGGCGAGGGTGGCGAGATCGAGCGCCGGCCAAACAAGCCAACCGTTGTTGGCACCACGATTGGTAAGGGAGATATGCAAACCGAAACCTGGCCGCAGCTTCTTTCCGAGGGTCACGCCCCGCCGGATGAGGATATGGACATAAACGGATTGGTTGACCTCTGGCGAGGCAAAACCTCTGACGCGTATGCGGTTGCCTCTGTTACCGGCACGCTGGCGATTGCGCTCAAATCTCTCGGCAAGGCCGATAGCATCCAGGCAGCGCAAACTTTGGCGGAGCAAATGTGGGCAGACCGAGATACCGCAAACCTGCCGCTCGCGGCATAGGCCATGCCACGTTTTTTTATAGCGGCTGCCCATAAATCCTCTGGGAAAACCGTAATTTCTACGGGGTTGGCCTCGGCCTTGAGTGCCACGCGTGATTTGCGCACCTTCAAAAAAGGGCCGGATTATATCGACCCGATGTGGTTGTCTGCGGCCAGTGGCCACCCGTGCTATAACCTTGATTTTAACACCATGTCGGCAGAGGAAATTTTGGCTCTGTTTACCAGTCGGGATCAGGGCGACCTTTCTCTGATTGAAGCCAACAAGGGCCTATATGATGGCGTCGCACTGGACGGAAGCGACAGCAACGCAGCCCTCGCAAAGCTGCTCGAAGCGCCCGTTATTCTGGTGATAGACACCAATGGAATGACAAGGGGGATAGCGCCCTTGTTGCTCGGCTATCAAGCGTTTGACCCGGATATCACTATAGCCGGTGTGATCCTCAACAAAGTGGGTGGCATCCGGCATGAAGCCAAGTTACGCGCCGCTGTTGAAACCTATAGCGATATCCCGGTTATCGGGTCTGTGTGGCGCAATGCCGAGCTTGAGATTGGGGAGCGCCATTTGGGGCTGACAACGCCGGCAGAAAGCGGCGAGTTTGGCCGGTTGATACATCGCGTGGGTGACATTGTCGGCGGTTCGGTTGACCTCGACCAGTTGCAAAAAATCGCGAATCAAGCGCCGGAGCTTCCGGTCTCTCCGGTTTCAACAGCGCCCAAGGGCAAGCCTCTTAAAATAGGTATCGCGCGGGATACAGCGTTTGGGTTTTATTATGCCGATGATCTTGAAGCACTTCAGGCCGCCGGTGCGGAATTGGTTTTCTTTAATACGCTCACAGATTCGAACCTGCCCGAAATAGACGGGCTATTCATCGGCGGCGGTTTCCCCGAAACCCAGATGGCGGCGCTTGAGGCCAATGCATCGCTTCGCGCTGATATCAAATCGGCGATCGAAGCAGGCTTGCCAACCTATGCCGAATGCGGCGGATTGATGTATTTGTGCGAAACCCTGAGCTGGCACGGCGAGACCCGGCAAATGGTCGGCGCGGTTAAGGGCAATGCGGTCATGAATGAACGACCGCAAGGGCGCGGTTATACCCGGATGAAATCACGCGGCGGGTTTTGGGAACAGGGCCGTGAGGTGCAGGCGCACGAGTTTCACTATGCGCGCGTTGACAACCTGCCAGCCGATACAAAGTTTGCCTATGAAGTGCAACGGGGCCACGGGATTGACGGTAAAAACGACGGTGTGTTGAGCCACAATATGCTGGCCGGATTCTGCCATTTGCGCCACAGCGAGGCGACTCCCTGGGCGTATCGGTTTGTTGAATTTGTGCGCGAGCGCACAAAATAAAAGCCCCGCCAAAGGGCGAGGCTTTTGAAGAATTATCCGGTTGGATTAGTTCTTTTTAATATCGAAAAGGTAGATGTTACCTTCGGTATTTGAACTTAGCAGTTCGTTGCCAGTCTGCGAGCAGAACGCAGCGAAGTCAGCTACAGAACCGGGGTCGGTCGAGCGTACTTCGAGCACTTTGCCAGCTTCCATGCCTTTAAGCGCTTTTTTTGCTTTGATGATCGGCAGCGGGCAGTTCAGGCCTTCTGCGTTGAGAGTTTGGTCAGCCATTTTCATGAGCCTTTCAGTTGGTAGGTTTTAGATAAACAGGTTGATATCGGATTTGGTGGCAACGTCGATATAGGTGGCAGCGCCGCCCAGTTCGATGCCATCAATCATGTCTTTGCGATCCATCTCGAAAAGGTCGAGTGTCATCTGGCAGGCGATCATCCGCACGTCTGATTCAACAGCCGCTTCGCGAAGGTCTTCAATGGAAGCCACACCTTTTTTCTTAAACAGGTTTTTCATCATGGTAGTAGCACCGCGGTCAACACCCGGCAGGGCCGATACGATGTTTGGCATTGCCACATGCATGCCGGCCATTGGCATTTTCATGGCCGGGTTGCCAAGGGTTGTCATCTTCAGGTCCAGCTTTTTGTTCAAAAGCGGTAGGCCGTAAAATGTGAAGAACATGGTTACTTCAAGATCCATCGCAGCGGCCGTAGTGCCAAGGATGAAAGGCGGATATGCCCAGTCGAGCGAACCTTTGGTTACAATAATCGACATGCTTTTTGCGTTGCCAAAATCTCCGTCAGCCATGATTCTTACTCCCGTTTTGATCTCTAGCCATATTACATTTGAATTATTGAATACTAAAATTATGAAAACGTCAAGAATACCAGTGTCGCAGGTACGATAAAGTGAGGGAATAGGACCAATATGCGCCCAATCAGCGCAATTTATAGTTTTGCGTTACATAGAAATTATCATATATGCTAATGTTAATCGAAAATAACCAAGTATAGGCGCGGCCAAACCGCGCTAGAATCACCTAGGGAGACAGATTTATGCTTGACGGATTAAGAGATTCTGTAATCGAGGCCCCGGCTTTTTACATGATGTATGGCGGGTTGCTGATCGGCACTTTGCTGGGGGCCATCGTTTACCTCACAAATTTTTGCGCTATGGGGTCGGTTTCCGATTTTATGAATTTTGGCGACTGGCGGCGGTTCCGCTCTTGGGTGCTCGCAGGGGCCACAGCCGTGGTTGGTGTGTTCATCCTAAAAAGCATGGGGGAATTTAACCCGCGGGACAGCATTTTCCTGACCCCCAACTTCACATGGATCGGGTTTATCTCGGGCGGATTTATCTTCGGTATCGGCATGGTGCTTTCGGCGGGTTGCGTAAGCCGTAACCTAGTGCGGGCTGGCTCGGGCGATCTTCGCTCGCTCATCGTGTTGGTCGTTGTGGGTATTTTTGCCTTCATGACGATTGGTGGTTTGATCGGCCCTTGGCGCGTTTTGTTTGTCGATCTCGGCACAACCAATCTTGCGGATATGGGCATGGCCGGGCAGGGCTTTGGTGACTTGTTGGGCGCGCTCACAGGGCTGGAAACGGAAAAAGCAGAGCTTTATGCCTTTATCTTGGTCGCGGGTCTGATGCTCGCTTACGTGTTCCTCAACAAAAAATTTCTGGCATCCCCCACGCATATTTTTGCCGGTGTCAGTATTGGCATCTTGGCAACAGCCGGTTGGCTTTTGACCTCGCTCGCGCAAGATGATTTTGCCGATGTGCCGGTGGCTCTGACCTCGCTCACATTTGTGCAGCCAGCCGGTAACACACTTGATTACCTGATGCGCTTCACCGCTTACGAAAGCATGGCCTTCCCGGTCGCGGTTGTTCTGGGCACGCTTCTTGGCGGTTTCCTCGGGTCGCTGGTTAAGCGAGATACTCAGGTGCGCGGCTTTAATGGCGGTAAGGACACAGCGACCAATATCATTGGCGCGGCCATGATGGGCATCGGCGGCGTGCTGGCGCTCGGCTGCACCTTGGGGCAGGGCGTGACCGGCGTTTCAACCCTCGCGATGGGCTCCTTTATTACCTTTGCCTTCCTCGTGATCGGCGGCATGGTAGGGATGAAGGTCATGGAGTGGACGGCTTAACCCGACCTTTGATCCTGAATAAAAAAGGCGGAACTCTGCGTTCCGCCTTTTTTATGTTTAAGCCGATGGCCTACTATTCATAGTTGCTGAGCGGCGGACAGGTGCAAACAAGATTGCGGTCGCCGTAAGCGTTGTCTACGCGGTTCACCGGCGGCCAGTATTTGTCCACCCTGAAGGCACCCGGGGGATAACAGGCCTGCTCGCGCGAGTAAACGCGCTCCCAGTCTCCAACAAGGTCTTCCACCGTATGCGGGGCGTGCCGGAGCGGGCTGTCCTCAATCGTGATTTTGCCAGCCTCGATATCTTCAGCCTCGCCTTTGATGGCCAGCATGGCATTGATGAAGCGGTCAAGCTCGGCTTTGGGCTCACTTTCGGTGGGTTCCACCATCAGGGTGCCCGCCACCGGCCAGCTCATGGTCGGGGCATGAAAGCCGCTATCCATCAGCCGTTTGGCAACATCATCTACCGTAACCCCGCAGCACTCATTCAGCGGGCGGGTATCCAGAATACATTCATGCGCTACGCGGCCTCGTGCCGATGTGAATAAGATATCATACCCCGTCGAAAGCCGCTTTGCCATGTAGTTGGCGTTCAGGATCGCAACTTTGGTGGCTTGGGTCAGCCCGCTTCCGCCCATCAGCAGGATATAGGCCCAGCTGATCGCGAGAATGGAAGCACTGCCCAATGGTGCCGCCGAAACCGCACCGATTTTGCCATCTCCAAAGCCGGGGAGGAAGGGCTCCAGGTGTGCACCCACGCCGATTGGCCCCATGCCCGGGCCACCGCCACCATGCGGGATCGCAAAGGTTTTGTGCAGGTTCAGGTGGCTGACATCGCCGCCGATTTTACCCGGCTGCACCAGCCCCACCATCGCATTCAGGTTGGCCCCGTCAATATAGACCTGCCCGCCGAACTCGTGGGTAATCTCGCACACCTCGCGCACCGTTTCCTCAAATACCCCGTGGGTGGAGGGGTAAGTTATCATGCAGGCGGCCAGCTTGTCCCCCGCGGCTTCGGCTTTGGCGCGGAAGTCCTCTAGGTCAATATCACCGTTATCAGCCGATTTCACCACAACCACATCCCAGCCCACCATATGGGCCGAAGCGGGGTTGGTGCCGTGGGCTGAAACCGGAATTAGGCAAATGTTACGGTCAACCTCGCCGCGGGATTTGTGATAGTTGCGGATGGTCAGCAAGCCAGCATATTCCCCCTGCGCGCCGGAGTTAGGTTGGAGCGACATCGCGTCATAGCCGGTGATCTCGCAGAGTTGTTCCTTGAGTTGCTCGGTCAGGTGGGTGTAGCCGCCTGCCTGATCCAGCGGCACATAAGGGTGCATATTGGCCATGCCATACCATGTGAGCGGGATCATCTCGGCGGTGCCATTGAGCTTCATGGTGCAAGAGCCAAGCGGGATCATGGCGCGGTCCAGCGCCAAGTCGCGGTCCGCCAAGCGGCGCATGTAGCGGGTCATCTCCGCTTCCGAACGGTTCATGTGAAAGATCGGGTGGGTCAGGTATTCGTCTGTCCGCAGCATCTCTTCGGGCAGGCGATACTCACGGTTGGCCTCGGAATCATCCTTCATGTCGCCGCCAAAAGCCGACCATACTGCCTCTATGGTTTCGGGATAGGTCATCTCGTCGAGGCTGATCCCGATCCGGTCCTCTCCGATTTTCCGCAGGTTGATACCACGGTCCACAGCCGCGTTCATGATCACCCTTTGCAGGGCACCGACTTCAACTGTGATCGTATCAAAAAACACTTCCGGCATAATTTTAAATCCGAGGCTTTCCAGCCCTTTGGCCATGCGCGAGGTTTTCCGATGCACCGACTCCGCAATCGCCCTCAGCCCTTTAGGCCCGTAAAATACAGCATACATCGAGGCCATAACTGCCAGCAAAGCCTGCGCTGTGCAAACGTTGGAGTTGGCCTTTTCACGGCGAATGTGTTGCTCGCGGGTTTGAAGCGATAGCCGGTAGGCTTTGTTGCCCCGCGAATCCAGCGAAACCCCGATGATCCGCCCCGGCATCGAGCGTTTGTATTTGTCTTTGGTGGCCATATAAGCGGCGTGCGGGCCGCCATAGCCCATCGGCACCCCAAAGCGCTGGGTTGAACCGATCGCAATATCGGCCCCCATTTCACCCGGTGATTTCAGCAGGCAAAGCGCCAGAATATCAGCGGCCATAATCGCTATGGCCTTGTTGGCATGGAGCTCGGCAATGCAGGGGCTAAAATCGCGCACTCGGCCATAAGTGCCCGGGTATTGGAAGATCGCGCCAAACACTTTGGAACCATCCATTTCGGTCTCGGGGCTATCAACGATAATTTCGATCCCGAGCGGCTCCGCCCGGGTTTTGATGACGTCAATGGTTTGCGGATGGCAGTTTTCATCGACAAAAAAGGCACTGGCCTTGGATTTGGAAGCCCGCTTCGCCATCATCATGGCTTCGGCGGCGGCCGTGGCTTCATCCAGTAGCGAAGCATTGGCAATTTCGAGGCCAGTCAGATCGCTGACCATGGTCTGGAAATTCAGCAGAGCTTCCATCCGGCCCTGTGCGATTTCGGGCTGATACGGGGTATAAGCCGTATACCACGCCGGATTTTCCAGAATGTTCCGCTGGATGACCGGCGGGGTCATGGTGCCGTAATAGCCCTGCCCGATCAGCGTGCGCAAAACTTTGTTCTTTTTCACGACCTCCCGCATGTGGTGCAACACATCGCGCTCCGACATCGGTTCGGGCAGGTCGAGCACAGTATCGCGCCGAATATCCGCCGGAACGGTTTCGTCGATCAACTCGTCTAGCGTGCCCACCCCGACCACCCGCAACATGTCCTCCATCTCGATTGGCGAAGGGCCAATATGGCGGCGATTGGCAAAATCATAAGGCTGGTAGCGGGTGGGCTCGAAAGGCATGGCAGGCTCCTTAGCGCGATCCGAAAAGGGGAAACCGGTTTTCGGACCAAAATGCGCGCAATAGTTTAGTCGATCAGGGCTTTGTAGGCGTTAATGTCGAGCAGGTTTTCCAGCTCGGAGGTATCGCCGATTTTAATTTTATAAAACCAGGCATTGCCCTCGGGGTCCTCATTCACCGCGCCGGGGTTTTCTTCCAGCGTGCTGTTGGCTTCAACAATTTCCATTTCCAGAGGCGCATAAAGCTCGGAGGCGGCTTTTACGCTTTCAACAACACCGATCTCGTCGTCCTTGTCAAAACTCTCGCCGGCTTCCTGTAGTTCCACAAAAACCACCTCGCCGAGCGCTTCGGCGGCGTGTTTTGTGATGCCAAGCGTGGCGGTGTCGCCCTCTACTTCAAGCCATTCGTGTTCTTCGGTGTAATAAGTCGCCATTGTGAAATCCCTCTCTAGCGTTTGTAATTCTGTGCCACGAAGGGCAGTTTGATGATGGTAGCAGGGCGGGCTTTGCCCCGAATGATAAGGTTCACTTCGGTTCCGGGCACGGCATGTTCGGCCGCTACATATCCCATAGATACCGGCCCCCCAAAGGTTGGCCCAAACCCGCCGGAAGTAATGCGGCCAATGATGTTGCCATCTGCGGCAGCCACTTCTACGCCGCGGCGCGCAGGCGCACGGCCTTCGGGTTTGATACCAACCAAACGGCGGCTCGGCCCCTCACCCAGTTCGCGCTGGATGCGTTCAGCTCCCGGAAATCCACCACCCTCACGGCGGGCCTTTTGCATCGCCCAAACAAGGTTGGCCTCAACAGGTGAGGTCTCGTTATCAATATCATTGCCATAAAGGCAGAGGCCCGCTTCCAGCCGCAGACTGTCGCGCGCGCCAAGCCCCGCTGGCTCAAGGTCCGGGTGTTCCAAAAATTTGCGGGTGATCTCGACCGCATGTTCATTCGGGAGCGAAATTTCATAGCCGTCTTCACCGGTATAGCCAAGGCGGGAGATCCGGCACTCGTGCCCCATAAGGTCCAGCAGCGCAGTTTCCATGAATTTCAGACCGGCAGCCGCGGGGGCCTGTTCCGCCACAATGGCCTCGGCGCTCGGCCCCTGAATGGCGATCAGGCTACGGTCAATTTCCAGCACTTCCAGATCCAGCCCGCGCAGATGCGCGACATCTTGTTCGCGCATCGACGCATTGACGACCAGAAACAGATAATCTCCTGCTGCCGAGACAATCAGATCATCCATGATCCCGCCGTCGGGGTTGGTAAAAAACGTGTAGCGCGCTTTGCCTGTTGGCAGCGTCGTAAACGAAGAAGGGCAAAGGCTTTCAAGCTTTTCCGCCACGTTTTCGCCGTGCAACCCGACCTGACCCATGTGGGACACATCAAATAGAGCGGCCTTCTCACGGCATTGCTTGTGCTCGGCTGCCACTCCGGCGGCATAGTTGACCGGCATCATCCAGCCAGCAAAATCAACCATCTTGCCACCAAGTTCGACATGCAGGTCATAAAGCGGGGTTTTACGCGGCTCACTCATCGGGCACCTCAATATGATTCGGTATGCATTAGTCCACCGAAGTTTCCTATAGGAAACATACGCGCGCTTAAAACGATTTTCCAGCAAAATCTAAAGATTGATTGAAAAGAATTTCTGCCCCATGATGAGCGGGTCGAAATAACTGATATCAAGTTATGCGCATTCAGCGCCATGGGAGAGAAATATGAAAAAACCTAGTTTTTTGAAAGCAGGCGCTATCGCCTGTCTGCTGGCAAGCGCAATTCCGGCAATGGCGCAAGAAGTAACCTTGCGGATGCACCAGTTTTTACCGCCACAGGCAACTGTGCCAGCGCAAGTCCTGATCCCGTGGGCTGAAGCGGTGGGCGAGGCCTCGGATGGCCGCATCAAGGTTGAGGTTTATTCTGCCATGGCGCTGGGCGGCACCCCGCCGCAGTTGATGGACCAGGTTGCCGACGGTGTTGTCGATATTGCCTGGACGCTACCGGGTTACACGCCGGGCCGCTTCCCGCGGGTTGAGGTGTTTGAACTTCCGTTCATGATGAACGATGCCGAAGCGACTTCGCGCGCCTATTGGAACATGTATGAGTCTGACATGGCCGACGCCGATTTTGCCGATTTCCACATGCTGGGTGCCTGGGTTCACGGCCCCGGTGTGATCCATGTTAAAGGCGATGCCGTTGAGAGTATTGACGACATGGACGGCCTCAAGGTGCGCGGCCCAACCCGTGTGATCAACGGCCTGCTCGGCGAGCTTGGTGCGACTCCGATCGGGATGCCGGTTCCGGCGCTGCCCGAAAACCTCGCAAAAGGCGTTATTGATGGTACCGTTATTCCATGGGAAGTGACCACAGCCCTGAAAATCGCGGAGCTCACAGATTCACACACTGAATTTGCGGGGGATCACGCGCTCTATACCGCAGCTTTTGTTCTTATCATGAATAAGGATGCGTATAACGCCATGCCAGCAGATTTGCAGGCAATCCTTGACTCCCTGTCCGGCGCTGAATTCTCGGCGAATGCGGGCAAAGTGATGCAGGCTGCCGATGCTGTCGGCCGCGCAGCGGCTGTCGAAAATGGAAACACAATTGTGACCATTGAAGGGGACAACCTCGCCGCATGGGAAGCCTCTGCGCAACCTGTTGTCGATCGCTGGCTGGAAGAGATGACCGAACAGGGCATCGACGGGCAAGACCTTTTGACCCGCGCCCGGGCTCTTATCGCCGCAAACGGGATGTAAAACCCACCCCCGCCCGAAATTGTTCGAGCGGGGGATATGGTTGCAACTCGGCAAAGTTTCGCCTAGTATTTGTGCGCGCGGCAGTTTAAGCCGCTCTATATAATAGTAAGTGGCGTTAGTAGGCTAGAAACTTTAACAACTATTGAGGAGAGAACCATGCAATTTAACACAAACGTCGGATCGCTGGATCGCGCACTGAGAATTCTGGCAGGCATGGCCCTGTTTGTGCTGAGCTATCTGGGTTATTTGGGTTCATTTGGCTGGGTTGGCATCGTTGTAGGCGGCATTCTTTTGATTACTGCCGTGTTCAGCTTCTGCCCGATCTACAGTATTCTGAAAATGAAAACCACACCCAAAGAATAAAGCCTAGCGGCTAAAACGAGCTACCAGTTCCACATGGCCTGACCATCGGAACTGGTCAACCGGCTGAACCCATTCGAGGGTAAATCCGCCGTCGACAAGGGTTTTTGCATCGCGGGCGAATGTGACCGGGTTGCAAGATACCGCACCGACTGTTTTTATTTCAGACGCAACGATTTCGGCCATCTGTGTTTTGGCTCCCGCACGCGGCGGGTCGACCACAACAGCATCGTATTGCCGCAATTCCAGAGGCACCAGCGGGCGGGAAAACAGGTCGCGCACTTCGGTCGTTACGGTTTTGAGCCCTTTCGCATAGCGCCAGCCGGTATCCAAAGCTTCCAGCATTTCAGCCTGTCCTTCAACAGCATGAATCTCGGCGCGCTCGGCCAGCGGCAAGGCAAAGGTGCCGCAACCGGCAAACAGGTCCACCACCCGCTTCGCCCCCAAAACAGCTTCCTGTATGGCAGATACAAGGGCCGCTTGCCCTTGCGGTGTGGCTTGCAAGAAAGCCCCCGAAGGCGGCAACACTTGCGCTTTGCCCATAGCCTGCACCGGGCGCTTGCGGTCTGCGATCAGCTCTTCGTTCCAGTTCAGACGGGCGAGGTTATACTCGGAAGCAATGGCGGCAAGGCGCGTGCGCAGCGGCCCATCAAGCGGTTTGGCATCACGAATATCAATATCCGGTCCCGCTTCGCTTTGCGTTACCGAAATCTTGATTTCGCCCTTGCGAGAGGCGCCAATGCCGGTGAGGGCATGACAAGCCGGAAGGCTTTCCATAATTTCCGGCATCAGGAGCGCGCATTCTTTGAGCTCGAAAATATCGGCCGAAGCGCGTTTGTGAAACCCGACTTGTGTGGTCTTTTTGGTGCGCCTGCCGGAAAAGGTAGCGCGGCGGCGGCTGTTGGGTGGGCTGGTGTCGGTGGGGCGGAAAACCGTTTCCAAACCTTGCGCCGAAAGTGCGCGCCGCACCGTGTCCTGTTTCCACTCCGCAAGAAAAGCATCCGAAGCATGTTGCAGGGTGCAGCCGCCGCATGTGCCGAAATGCTGGCAAACCGGTGCAATCCTGTCTGGTGAATCGTTCAGGCGGCGCGGGTTTTGGAGCTGCCCGCCTTCAATCTCTCCGGCAAAGCGCTCCCCCGGCAATGAAAAGGGAACATAAATATCTCCCTCGGCAATACCGTCCCCTTTGAGGCCAAGGCGTTTGATTGTCAGCTCTTGCATAGCGCGCTCCTGTTTGGCTTTGCTTAATCGGGTGGCCGGAAAACTGCAAGCGGGCTTGCCGCAGGCGGCGCGAGCGGATAAACTAATCTCAAATCGGGCGCTTAGACCCAAAAAACGAGGCTTATATGCAGTATCCCCAGCGATTTTCGGCTCTGCCCGAATACGCTTTTCCGCGCTTACGCAGTTTGTTGGACCCGGTCCCAGCGGGCGGCGAGGTCTTGCATATGTCAATCGGAGAGCCCAAGCACAGGTTTCCGGCTTTTGCGATGGAGGCATTGACCGAGCATGCCGCGGGGTTCAACAAATATCCGCCCAATGCTGGCGCGCCGGAATTGCGGAGCGCGATTGCGCGCTGGCTGGAGCGGCGCTTCGGGCTGGATCATGTGGATGAAGACAGCCGCGTTCTGTCCCTGAACGGCACCCGCGAAGGGTTGTTCAATGCGTGTTTGGCACTTTGCCCTGAAAAGAAAAACGGCCAGCAACCTTATGTGCTCCTACCCAACCCGTTTTACCAATGCTACATGGTGGCGGCCCGCGCCGCAGGGGCCGAAGCGGTTTTTGTAAATGCCGAAGCTGAGAACGGGTTTTTGCCCGATTTTGCCGCGCTGGGGGAAGAAACCCTGAACCGCACCGCCATTGTTTACATGTGTTCACCTTCCAATCCGCAAGGGGCGGTTGCGACCCGTGAATACTGGCGAGACCTGCTCGCACTGGCTGAAAAGCATGATTTCATCATCTTTGCAGACGAGTGCTATAGCGAGATTTACCGCCATGAAGCGCCCGTGGGCGTGCTGACGGTTGCGCAGGAAACGGGCGCCGACCCCGAGCGGGTTCTGGCTTTCCATTCGCTATCCAAGCGTTCCAACCTGCCGGGTTTTCGCTCTGGTTTTGTCTCCACAGGGCCAAAAAATATGCGTGAGCTCAAGCAATTGCGTGATTATACGGGGGCGCCGGTTCCGCTACCCATCCAGATGGCCTCTGCCAAGGTATGGGCGGATGAGGCGCATGTGGAAGAAAATCGTAATCTTTATCGGGCAAAGTTTGATCTGGCAGACCAGATTCTGGGCAACCTGCCGGGCTACAGCTCCCCCGAGGCCGGGTTCTTTTTGTGGATCAAAACCGGCAATGGTGAGCAAACAGCCTTGGATATCTGGCAAAAAAGCGGTATTCAGGTGTTGCCGGGTGCGTATCTCTCCCATGATACTGCGCACGGCAATCCCGGTAGTGAGTATATTCGCGTAGCGATGGTTGCAGAAATTGATGAAATTGAGCGCGGGCTCAACGCCATCAAAGAGGCGCTTGATGCGCCGAGAGGCACAGCATAATGGCCCTACTGAGTGGCACCAAAAAGCGCACCAAAACGCGCCGGAAGAAACGCAAAGAAACCAAGGTTGAAGCGCTGCTGCGCGCCCGCGGTTCCGAAACGCTGGGCTTTGGCTTTTTGGTACTGGCGCTGGTTTTGGCCGCAAGTTTTGCGACCTATTCCCCCGATGATCCCTCCTTTTTTAACCAGACAAGCCAGCCTTCCGGCAACCTGCTGGGCGTCTTCGGCTCTTACGTAAGTGATGTTTTTCACTGGGTTCTCGGCTTTGGATTTTGGAGCGTTCCCGTTGTTTTTCTGGTCTGGGGTGTGCGTCTGATGGGGCATTTCGGGGCGGAACGGGTTTTGCCTCGTATAATCATTGCGCCGATCGCGATTGCGGTCGGGGCGATATTCTTCTCGGCGCATTCGCCCTATGCGACCTGGGGGTTTGAATACGGGCTAGGTGGTATTTTGGGGGATGCGGGGCTTCAGCAACTGCTTCAGGTAATCCCGCTGGATCTGGATCTGGCGCTCATGCTAGCCACCGTCGTTCTGGCCGTGGTTTTTCTGGGTCTTGGGCTCTATGTGTTAGGTGTCAACAAGGTCGAGTTCAAAGTGGCGTGGCAATATTTGCTCGCTGGCTTGGTCGTCATTTATATGCTGATCAGAGGGGTGGTTGCCAAGGTTGTGCCCTCGATGGCGGTTGGCGTGCGCAAAGGGGCGGGCACGCTGGGGGCCGGGCTTTCGGTGGCTGGCCAAAAAGGGCTGAGCGCGGCGCAGGTTGCGGCCCAGCAGGCCAAGCAGAAGCGAGAGGCGCAGCGCGCCGCCCAAACCACTGCCCAAGAGCAGCAGCAAAACCGGTTTGGCGCGCGGCTGGACGAAATGCGCGATGAAATCTCGCCGGATGAGACCGAACCGCAGCAAAGGCCCGATACCGCAACGCTTTTGGCACGGATATCATCAACCGTTCGGCCAACGGATGATGATGACGTGATCGACCATGAGGACGATTTGCCTGCGACGTCCGACGAGCAAAGCACACCCGAAATTCCGCGCATCGGCGGCGTGCGGCGCGCCAATGGTCCGGTGCCGGACCCGCAACTGGCGGTGCCTGAACCCGCAAGGGTGGTGCCAAAACCGGAACCACGGGTAAAGCAGCCGGATGGCAAGCCCATTCCGAAAAGCAAAAAAGCATTAGCGGAGGAGCAACCAACGCTCGGCCTCGAGCTAGGGATGGAAGAAGGCTACGAAGCGCCACCACTTTCCCTGCTGGAAAACCCCGTAAGCGTGGTCCGGCAGAACCTGAGCAACGATGCACTTGACGCCAATGCTCGGCTGCTCGAAACCGTACTGGATGATTACGGCGTTAAAGGAGAGATCGTGCGTGTGCGGCCGGGGCCGGTTGTTACGATGTATGAGCTTGAACCCGCCGCAGGGTTGAAAGCCAGCCGTGTGATCGGCTTGGCAGATGATATCGCCCGCTCGATGTCGGCGTTGGCCGCAAGGGTTTCCACCGTGCCGGGCCGCTCGATCATCGGCATCGAACTGCCAAACGAACACCGTGAAATGGTGCTGCTGCGCGAGATATTCGCATCGCGCGCTTTTGGGGACAGCAAGCACAAGTTGCCAATGGCGCTGGGTAAAGATATCGGCGGCGAACCTGTTGTGGTGAACCTCGCGAAAATGCCGCACTTGTTGATTGCCGGGACAACTGGTTCTGGTAAATCTGTCGGGATCAACACCATGATCCTCTCGCTGCTTTACGCGCTCTCGCCGGAAGAGTGCCGGTTGATCATGATCGACCCGAAAATGCTGGAGCTTTCCGTTTATGACGGCATCCCGCACCTGCTTTCGCCAGTGGTGACCGACCCCAAGAAAGCCGTAGTGGCGCTCAAATGGGCTGTTGCCGAGATGGAAGAGCGTTACCGGAAGATGTCCAAACTCAATGTGCGCGGGATTGAAGCCTTTAACGGCCGGATCGAAGATGCGCTCAGGAAGGGTGAGGCCTTTACCCGCACCGTTCAAACCGGCTTTGACGATGACACCGGCGAGCCTGTGTTCGAGACCGAAGAGTATTCGCTCGAAAAAATGCCTTATATCGTTATAATCGTTGACGAAATGGCCGACCTGATGATGGTCGCCGGCAAAGAGATTGAGGCTTGTATTCAGCGCTTGGCCCAGATGGCCCGTGCGGCGGGGATTCACTTGATCATGGCCACGCAGCGCCCCTCGGTCGATGTAATTACCGGCACCATTAAGGCCAACTTCCCGACCCGGATCAGCTTTCAGGTCACCTCGAAAATCGACAGCCGCACCGTGCTGGGCGAGATGGGCGCCGAGCAATTGCTGGGCAAGGGTGACATGCTGTTTATGGCGGGTGGCGGCCGTATAACCCGCGTGCACGGCCCGTTTGTGTCGGATCAGGAAGTTGAGGAGATCGTGAACTTCCTCAAAGCACAGGGTGCGCCGGAATATGTAACCAGCGTGGTTGAAGGGCCCAAAGGCGGCAATAGCGCAGAAATAGACGCAGTGCTCGGTCTCGGCACCGACGAGGCTGACAAAAACGCCTTGCTTGACCAAGCTATCGCCATTGTGGCAAGAGACCGCAAATGTTCGATATCCTACATCCAGCGCAAGCTCTCGATTGGGTACAATAAAGCGGCCAAGCTGGTGGAAGAAATGGAAGACATGGGCGTAGTTTCGCCTGCCAACCACGTTGGCAAGCGCGAGGTCCTTGTGCCTGAAAGTTCGGTTTAGTATCCATCATTGAACAGAAATTAAATTACGGCACCGGTGTGGTGCCTTGAAGGTATGAAGGTTATTTTGATGGATAGACGGTTTTTCTTGGCAGCAAGCGCTGCAATGTTTGCGGCACCTGCCTTCGCCCAAAACGAATCCATTGACCGGCTAAATACCTATCTCACCAACCTCCGCAGCGCCACAACCACCTTCCGGCAGGAAAACGCGGATGGCACCGAGTTCACAGGCACATTCTATCTCAAAAAACCCGGCCGGATGCGGTTTGAATATAATGCCCCGTCAGATTCTCTGGTGGTATCAGACGGCCGCACCTTGGCGATATTTGACGCCAAGTCCAACGTAAGCCCGCAGCGCTACCCACAACGCCGTACACCGCTTTCGCTTTTGTCGTTGGATGATATCGACGTCACCAACTCTATTTTTGTCCGCCGGATCGAGGAGCGGGATGGCCGTGCCTACATGACCATGTATGACCCCGAAAAACCGCGCAACGGGCAAATGGTGATGATATTCGAGATCGAACCCGAGATGCGGCTGGTTGAATGGATTTTGACGGATAAGTCCGGCCTAGAAACCCATGTTTACCTCGACGAGCTGCAAACCGGTCAAGCCTTGGGCAGCCGATTGTTCAATATTTCTTGGAACGTGACCGACTTTGAGAGCCGCCACGGCGGGTAGCAGACGCTAGCGGAGAGCGTCTTATATGGCGGCGCGTCCAGCGAGCGAAAGGACATCCGAAAAATGCCTTTCCTGGGATATATCTACAGTCTGATCATCCTTGCCGTGATCGGCTTTCAAGTTGCGCTCATTCTTGGGGCCCCTTGGGGGCGGTTGACCCAAGGGGGTAAACACGAAGGGGCTTTGCCCTTGGTTGGGCGTGTGGCAGCCGGCGTTTCCATTTTTCTGTTGGCAGGTCAGGCGCTAGCCATTCTTTCGGTGGCTGGCAACTGGCCGGCTTGGCCAGATTGGACGGGATGGGTCGCAGTCACGCTAAGCGGCGTTACGATGGGTCTCAATTGGGCAACGCCTTCAGCGGCGGAGCGCAAGCTCTGGGGTCCGATCACAACCGTGATGTTCGGACTGGCGCTTGCCGCCGTGCTTGGAGGCTGATTGCCCCCCAATCGGCGGAGATTTGAAACGAATTATGGCACGTCTCCATAAAATAAGGCCGCTTCCTTAAAGAAGCGGCCTTTGGTGTCTTAATATCCACCCTTGCGGCGGCTTTCCGGTAGGCCGGCGATCTTGCCGCCTTGCTTGGAAGGGTCCCCCGGGAACAGCTCGTATACATCGCGCTGGCTCAGCTTTTCGCCCCATTCCTTGCTCATCGCTTTTACGATATTGCGGGTGTTGGGGTGAACGCCGCCACCATTGAAATACTCGTCCCGCAGGAAGTTGATCAGGTCCCAGTGCTTGTCGGTTAGCTCGACGCCGTCAGCGGCAGCTATCGCGCGGGCCATGTCTTCCGACCAGTCTTCGTGGTTAACCAAATGGCCGTTGTCATTGGTTTCGTATTCGGTGCCGTTAAATTCAAATGCCATTGTTTTCTCCCCATAATGTGCATCGGATAATTGCAGACATTCAAATAACACAATTTATGGCACTTGCAACTGTGTCACATCGGCATAGGCGAGCGCCGGTAAATTTCCTGAATGCCGGCCTGCACTTCGTCTGAAAGCTCCAGATCAGCGCCTTTGAGCAAATGCGCGAGCTGCTCACTGGTTGTGGCCCCCACGATCGAGGCCGCCATAAACGGCCGGCTGGTGCAGAAAGCCAATGCCATGTGCACGGGATCCAGCCCATGGGCCTTGGCGAGGGCTGCATATTCATCGGCGACATCCCGGCTTTGAGCCGACATCCGCCCCCCCAGCTCCGGGCTCAGGCTACGGCGCGAGCCCTGCGGGGTGGCGTCATCGCTATATTTTCCGGTCAACAAACCGGCGGCCAGCGGCGAAAAAGCGAGCAGGCCAACATCTTCATTATGGCTTAGCTCCGAAAGGTCGAGGTCATAGTGGCGGCACATAAGGTTATATTCATTCTGGATGGTGGCGACGCGAGGCAGGTTGTTTTCTTCGGCAATCCGCAGGAATTGTGCCGTGCCCCAGGCACTTTCGTTTGAAAGCCCGATATGGCGGATTTTCCCCGCGTCCACCATTTTTTGAAGCGCTTCCAACACGCCAAGAATATCGGCCTGTACTTCGTTATTGTCCTGTCCGGTAGGATCAAACTTCCAGTTTTGCCGGAAATGGTAGGAGCCACGGTTCGGCCAGTGCAGCTGATAAAGATCGATCACGTCGGTTTGGAGCCGCTTCAGGCTGCCCTCGACCCCGAGCGCAATGGTTTCGGGTGAGATCGGCGCGCCGTCCCGCACCTGCTTGGCCCCGCTGCCCGCCACTTTGGTTGCAATCAGCACCTCATGGCGCCGTCCCGATTTGGCCAGCCAGTTCCCGATCTGGGTTTCTGTTTGGCCCGCATTTTCAGCGGTCATCGGGTTCACGGGATAAATCTCGGCGGTATCAATCAGGTTGATCCCGTGGTCCACGGCCATATCCAGTTGCTTGTGGCTATCCGTCTCGGCTGTTTGCTCGCCGAAAGTCATGGTGCCAAGAGAAAAGATACCGGTTTCAAGACCGGTCCGGCCGATAGGATTGGTTTTCATGGAGACTCCCGAAGTTTTTTTGTAGCCTAGCGCAGATAATCAAAAAGGAAAAGAGAAGAGAGCTTGTTCTGAGCGGCCTTGCGCCTTACATGTTCCCCATGAAAAATCCGTTGAACATTCTTAAATCCGACCCGAAAATCGCTGTGATCCGCCTTGTAGGTGCGATCGGCTCGGGGCGAAATTCGCTTACCGACGCAGAACTTGCTCCCTTGATCGAAAAAGCCTTTGCCAGGGGTAAACCCAAGGCGATTGCGCTTCAAATCAATTCGCCCGGCGGTTCTCCGGCTCAATCGGCCCTCATTGCCGCACGCATCCAGCGGTTGGCAGCGGAGAAGGAACTTAAGGTTTATGCATTTGTGGAAGATGTAGCCGCCTCGGGTGGCTATTGGCTGGCCACAGCGGCAGACGAGATCTACGCGGACGATAATTCTATTCTAGGCTCCATCGGCGTTATTTCGGCGAGCTTCGGCTTTGACAAGCTTCTCAAAGACCACGGCATTGACCGGCGGGTGCACACCGCTGGCGAAGATAAATCCATGCTCGACCCGTTCCGCCCCGAGCGGGAGGAAGATATCGTGCGGCTCAAGGATTTGCAGGCGCGCATTCATATGAACTTCATCAAACAGGTGCGCACCCGCCGCGGGGATCGTCTGAGCGGCGAAGACCTGTTTACCGGTGAAATCTGGGTTGGCCAGCAAGCCGTAGAAAACGGGTTGATCGACGGTTTGGGCCATTTGGTACCGATGATGAAGGCAACATTCGGCAAAGAGACCAAGTTCAGGATTTACGGCCCGAAAAAGGGGATGCTATCGCGCTTTGGCGCCTCTGTTCTGGCCCAAATTGAGGAGCGCAGCCTGTGGGCGCGTTTCGGGCTGTAGCGCTATGTTCCTTAAAATAGTTGTCCTGTTTCTGGTGGTGATGATGGCGATCGGCATGGTTGGCAAACTGTTGAACCCGAACGCAAAACCAAAGGTTCGCGGGCCTCGAAAATGCAAAACCTGTGGCAGCTTTATTCTCGGTAAAGGGCCTTGTGCCACTTGCGCGAAAAAGGGCCGCTAAATGGCGTTTCTGTTGGTTGCCAGCGGCCTCGTACTCCTTGTTTTGGCCGGGGATTTTCTGGTCAAAGGTGCCGTCGGGATGAGCCTGCGGCTTGGCGTGCCAACCCTTATAGTCAGTGTCAGCATTGTCGGCTTTGGCACCTCTGCCCCCGAAATGTTAATTGCGGTCCAGTCTGCTCTTGAGGGCGCGCCGGGGTTGGCGCTGGGCAATGTCGTTGGTTCCAACACCGCCAATGTGTTGCTGGTTCTCGGCCTTCCCGCCATGCTGTATACGCTGGATACCAGCGCCTCCAACACCAAGCGAATATACCTGATGATGATCGGCGTGTCGGTGATTTTTGTGGCTTTATCCTTTTTGGGGCCGCTGCATTTCTGGCACGCAATCGTGCTGCTTTCCCTGCTCGCAGCCATGCTGTGGGATAACCTCCGCAGCGCGATGTCTACCCGCAACGGCTCAGGTGCCGATTTGGCCGCGGTTGAGGGTATTCGCTACAATATGCCGGGATGGCGTATGGCAATGTATATTTTCGGGGGCATGATCGGCCTGCCGCTTGGCGCGCAGTTGATGATCGAAGGGTCACTGATTATTGCCGAACGGTTTGGCCTTGGTCACGAGATCATCGGGCTAACATTTGTCGCTATCGGGACCTCATTGCCCGAGCTGGCCACGACCGCTGTGGCAGCCATGCGCCGCGAGGCCGATGTAGCGCTCGGAAATGTGATTGGCTCCAACATGTTTAACCTGCTGGCCATTATGGGGGTCACCAGCTTGTTTGGTCCGCTGCCGGTGGCGGCGAATTTTTTGGAACTCGACCTTTGGATCATGCTCGGCGCTTCGGCGCTTTTAGGCATTTTTGTATACTCAAAGATGCGCATGGGGCGGCTCTGGGGCGTTGCTTTCCTCGGGCTCTATGTGGTCTATATGGTCTATCTGTTAGGGAGATAACCATGGTAAACGCGGCACTTGTAACTGGCGGCGCGACCCGTCTCGGGCGGGCGATGGTGTTACGGTTGGCCGCGCGCGGAACCGACGTAGTGGTGCATTACGCCAGCAGCGCCGACGCGGCTGAGGCAACCGTGGCCGAGGCCCGTGCGCTGGGGGTTAAAGCGGTGACCCTAAAGACTGATTTGCTCGATTCGGACGCCGTTTCCAACCTTATCCCGAAGGCCTCCGAGTCGCTTGGTGCGCCGCTTGATTTGCTGATCAATAACGCATCCATCTTTGAATATGACAAGCTTGAAACCGCAACGCAGCAAAGCTGGGACCGGCACATCGATTCCAACCTGCGCGCCCCGGTTTTTTTAACACAGGCTTTTGCCGCGCAAGCTCCCGGGCCCGGAACCGACGGTGAACCGGTCGCGGCTGCCAACGTGATTAACATGATCGACCAGCGCGTGCGCAAGCTTACCCCCGAGTTCATGACCTATACGCTGGCCAAGGCGGGGCTGTGGGCCTTCACCAAGACCGCAGCACAGGGATTGGCCCCGAATATCCGCGTGAACGGCATCGGCCCCGGGCCGACTTTGATCGGCTCCCGCCAAAGTGAAGAGCACTTCGCAAACCAACGCAAAGCCACAATTTTACAGCGCGGATCGAACGCAGACGAGATCTGTCGCGCGATGGAATTTATCCTCGATTCACCCGGTTTTACCGGCCAGTTACTCTGCATGGATGGTGGCCAACATCTTGCTTGGAAAACGCCGGATATCCAAGGCTTTGAGTAGCGTGGGCCGGAGTTGTCCACTTTTTAAGGCTTCATTCACGAATCCGTCAAATTTCTTCAATGGAATCAATGAACTAGCGAATGTGAAAAAAATATCTTTATTTATCAACGGGTTGAAAAGCTGCCTATTTTTTGACCAGTCCGCTAAAAAGTGCTGAAAATAAGAGAATTTCCGCTAACCGCGCGAGTTCCCCACAGAGTTATCCACAGGAACGGTGGATGTCTTTTCTCTTGATTTTTGTCCAATCACAGGTGCGCCTACCGACAGAATCACCTATGTTCACGTTATGATCGATTCTACGAGCGAAACCGAGTTTGAAGAAGAGGGCAAAGCTGCGGGGGCTTTGCGCGGCCACGAGGTGATCCGGGGCTATCTCAAGCAGCTGGATACCAGCCCCGGCGTGTATCGGATGCTCGACGCGTCCGGCGCGGTGCTTTATGTGGGCAAAGCCCGCCAATTGCGCAATCGGGTGTCGAGCTATGCCCGCCCGACCGGCCATTCGGCACGCATTGGCCGGATGATCTCGGCCACCGCGTCGATGATGTTTCTGACCACCCGCACCGAGACCGAAGCGCTGCTGCTGGAGCAAAACCTGATCAAGCAGCTCAAACCGCGCTATAATGTTCTGCTGCGGGATGACAAATCCTTTCCCAGCATTCTGGTGACCTCTGAGCACGCCTTTCCGCAGATCAAAAAGCACAGGGGCGCACGGCGGGAAAAGGGGCAGTATTTTGGCCCGTTTGCCTCAAATGGTGCGGTTAATCGCACACTGGCCCAGTTGCAACGGGTGTTTTTGCTGCGCGATTGCTCGGATGCCGATTTCGAGGGCCGCACGCGCGCCTGTCTGCAATACCAGATCAAGCGCTGTTCGGGGCCGTGCGTCGGGCATATCAATGCCGAAGATTACCGCGAGTTGGTTGATGAAGGGCTCAGTTATCTGAGCGGGAAGTCCAGTGATATTCAGGTGCGTCTGGCTACAGATATGCGCGCGGCAAGCGAGGCCATGGAATACGAACGCGCCGGCGCAATCCGGGACCGGCTTGCAGCCATGGCACAGGTGCAGGTCTCACAGGGCATCAACCCTGCCGGCGTCTCGCAGGCCGATATCATTGCGTTGCATCAAGAGGGCGGGCAGGCCTGCGTGCAGGTATTTTTTATCCGCGCCAATCAAAACTGGGGCAACCGGGCCTATTATCCGCGCACTGGCGGCTCGGCCGACCCCGCCGAGATTCTCGAAGCGTTCATGGTGCAGTTTTACGATAACAAACCCCCACCCCCGCTGATCATGCTTTCCGAAGCCGTCGAGCGACCGGATATGTTGGAAGAGGCGTTAACCGCCAAAGCCAACCGGAAGGTTTCGCTCCTCGTGCCGCAACGGGGCGAAAAAAAGGTGCTGGTCGAAAACGCATTGCGCAACGCGCGCGAGGCGCTGGGCCGCAAGCTGGCCGAAACCGCCTCGCAGGCGCGGCTGCTGGAGGGGTTGGCCAAGGCGTTTGGCCTTGAGGCCCCGCCCCAGCGGATCGAGGTGTTTGACAACAGCCACATCCAAGGCGCGCATGCGGTGGGTGCTATGGTCGTGGCGGGGCCGGAAGGCTGGGTGAAATCCTCCTACCGGAAGTTCAATATCCGCGGGGACGAGCTCACCCCGGGGGATGATTTTGGCATGATGAAAGAGGTGCTGACCCGGCGGTTTTCCCGATTGGTGAAGGAAGACCCCGACCGCAAAAAGGGCCTATGGCCGGATCTCTTGCTGATTGACGGCGGCGCAGGGCAGGTGAGCGCGGTGCGCGAGGTTATGCAAACGATGGGCGTTGAGGGGATCGCCATGGTCGGGGTCGCCAAAGGGGTGGACCGCGATGCCGGTAAAGAGGAATTCCACGTTTCCGGCCAGCGCCCCTTTGCCCTTCCGCACCGTGACCCGGTGCTTTACTTTGTGCAGCGCCTGCGCGACGAGGCGCACCGCTTTGCCATTGGCACCCACCGCGCCAAGCGCTCGAAGGCGATTGGGTCCACTCCGCTTGACGGCGTCCCCGGCGTTGGGGCGGCCCGCAAGCGCGCGCTCCTGGCGCATTTTGGGTCTGCCAAGGCGGCTTCCCGCGCAGATTTGGCGGATTTGAAGGCGGTAGAGGGCATTTCGGACAAAATGGCCGAAACTATCTATTCCTTCTTTCACGAGAGTGGTTAATATCGGCCAACCTTAAAATAGAGTGTGCTTTGTGAATTTACCTAACATCCTGACCCTGTTTCGCCTGATAGCCGCCCCTTCTGTGGGTCTGGTCTATGTGTATTTGCCGTCACCCTATGCGGACTGGATTGCGCTTTCGCTGTTTATCGTGGCGGCCTCGACCGACTATATTGACGGCTATCTGGCGCGCAAATGGAAGCAAATCACCAACCTTGGCCGCATGATGGACCCGATCGCCGACAAAGCCATGGTGCTGGTTGCGCTATTGGTGATTGCCGTGCGGGCCCCTTATGTGAGCACAGGTTTTGATTTGCTCACCCCGATCATTCTCATCACTTTCCGAGAGGTTTTTGTCTCTGGCTTGCGCGAGTTTCTGGGTGACAAAGCCGGAACCCTTCAGGTCACCAAACTGGCCAAATGGAAAACCGCGAGCCAGATGAGCGCCATCGTTGTGATCTTGTCTTCGTTCCTGTTGGGCCACTACTTTTGGGCCTATTCATGGGGTATGGATGACGAGATCGTCAAAGGCATTCTGGCTGGCGAGATTGACGACAAATTCGGCCTGCGCTGGATCGTGCCTGCCTTTGACTGGTCCTCAGTTATTGGCGGTTGGCTGTTATGGATCGCATCGGGCCTCACCGTGATCACGGGGTTGGATTACTTCCTGAAAGCCCTGCCGATCCTGAAGGAAACATAATGCAGGTTCTCTATTTTGCCTGGATGCGCGAGCGTATCGGCGTGCCAAAAGAAGAGGTCGAGACCAATGCGGCCACTGTAGCCGATCTGGTGGAAGAGCTGCGCGGGCGCGAAGAGCGCTATGCGCTGGCCTTTTCCGATATGGCCGCCGTGCGTGTGGCGGTTGATCAGGAGCTGGTCGAGATTGATACGCCCTTAACAGGTGTGCGCGAAGTGGCGTTTTTCCCGCCAATGACAGGGGGCTGAATGAGCGTTTCGGTTCAGGAAGGTGATTTTGACATCGGGGCTGAAATGGCGGCAATGACCGCTGGTCGCACCGATATCGGGGCGCTGGTCAGCTTCGTTGGCCTTGTGCGCGATATGGCGGGCGGCGCGGCCGTTTCCTCCATGGAGCTCGAGCATTACCCGGGGATGACCGAAAAAGCGCTCGAGAAGATCGAGGCCGAAGCGCGGGCGCGCTGGGATTTGCAGGATTGCCGGATCGTGCACCGCGTGGGCGCGCTTGAGGCTGGCGCGCAAATCGTGCTGGTTTTGGCCGCCTCCCCGCACCGCCAAGCCGCTTTTGAGGCCGCCGAATTTATCATGGATTTCCTCAAATCCCGCGCTCCGTTCTGGAAAAAAGAAGCGGGGCTCGGCTGGGTAGATGCCCGGGATAGCGATGAGGAAGCGCTGGAACGCTGGCGCTAACAGCAAGCTGGAAAGAGGCGAATATGAGCCTGAAACAGGAAAATGATGGCCGCGTGGTCGATGCACCTTCCCGCAACTGGGTGGACCTTTATGCGCCCGCGTTTTCCCGCCCCTATTTGCGCCTTAGCCGTGCCGACAGGCCGGTGGGCACATGGCTTTTGCTATTGCCCTGCTGGTGGGGGCTCGGGCTGGCAGTGGCGGCCAACCCGGCAGGCGGCTCGCTTTGGGATCTCTGGATCGCACTGGGCTGTGCGCTCGGCGCATTTTTGATGCGCGGCGCGGGCTGCACATGGAATGACATCACCGACCGGAAAATTGACGCCCAAGTGGCCCGAACCCGCTCGCGCCCGCTGCCCTCAAAGCAGGTGAGCGTGAAGGGGGCGCTGGTTTGGCTGGCGCTGCAGGTGGCGATTGCCGCGCTGATCCTGTTCAGCTTCAACTGGTTCACCATCGGGCTCGGCATTCTGGCTCTGGCCCCCGTCGCGGTTTATCCCTTCGCCAAACGGTTCACATGGTGGCCGCAGGTGTTTTTGGGCGTGGCCTTTAACTGGGGCGCGCTACTGGGCTGGTCTGCCCATACCGGCAGCCTGACTCTGGCGCCGGTTGTGCTCTACCTCGCCGGCATCGCCTGGACCCTGTTCTATGATACAATCTATGCCCATCAGGACAGGGATGACGATGCCCTGATCGGCGTTAAATCAACCGCGCGCCTGTTTGGCGAGTCGACCCACCGCTGGCTGCTCGGCTTTCAGATCGCGAGCATTAGCCTTATGGCGGTGGCGGTTATTCTGGCCGTAAATCTCGGTGGCAACCCTGTGCCGCTTCTTGTGGCATTGCTGGCTGTCTGGGGCTTTGGCCTGCACATGACATGGCAATTGCGGCGGCTGGATATCAACGATGGCGATATTTGTTTGCACCTGTTTCGCTCTAACCGTGATGCGGGGCTCATCGTGGCGGCATTGTTTGGCCTAGCTGCGCTTTTGTGAGGTTGAACCGGCCTTTGGAATGGCCTATCAAACCCCAAATGATTGAGATGTTCCTTGATAAATTTCGCCCGATAGCGGCTCTCTTTGCGGCTGCCGTGCTGGTGTTTGCTGTGACCGTCGGGTGGTTGATCGCCTCTAGCACCATATCATGGATTGAAAACAGCCAGAAAGCCGAGCTGGAGCAGGCCTTTTATGCTGGCGGGATCGACTGGGCCGAGGTCGAAGCCGACGGGTTTTTGGTCACCCTTTCGGGAGAAGCCGAAAGCGGCGAAGACCAGGCCCGCGCCGTCAAGATCGCCTCGCTTGTGCTGGGCGATAACCTGATAAATGCATCCACCAGCCAAAGCGCCGAGGTTGAAGCGCAACAGCTTGTGCCACCCTCTGTCGAAATCCTGAAAAACGGCGATGATTTTTCCTTTATCGGGCACATGCCACAGGGCGAGACCTTGCAGGTTTTCGCGCGGTTTGTAGGTTCGCTCGACGCGGATGCCAAGGTCACCAACGTAACCGAGCCTATCGAAAACTCCGCCGAGAACTGGCTGCCAGCATTTGAGTATGCCCTGCGCCTCGTGTCGCTTACCGATCAGGCGATCCTCAATGTTTTCCCCGGTTCCGTTTCTCTGGAAACGGTCGCGATTTCGGCAAATGGCCAGCAGGGTTTTGAGGAAATGGCCGAAAAACTGCGCCCCGAAAGCGTGAACCTGACCGTTGATATATCCGCACCACGGCCCGTTATATCTCCTTATGTTTTTGTTCTGGATGTGGCGAATCCGGATGCCGCTCAATGTTCGGCACAAGATGAGGGTGAGGCCAGCCGGATATTCACAGCGGTTCAGCATTTGATCGGCACCCGCGTTAAGTGCTCGGTCGGCATCGGGGCGCCCTCACGCCAGTGGCGGGAGGCAATCGAAGCCGGCCTCGCCGCGCTTGCTAGCCTTGAAGGCGGGCGGCTGGAGATTTCCGATGCAGACGTGACCCTAAGCGCGCCCGACGGGACCGGATTGCAGGAATTCGAGGCGATCGTGCAGGTTTTGCGCATCGGCTTGCCGGACGGGTTCTCGCTCCATTCCATTGCCAGCGCCACGCCCGAGCGGCGCGCCACCGTTGAGACTCGACCCATTGAATTCACCACGACACTGGATGCCAACGGCATGGCTATCATCGAAGGCAGCGTTAAAGACAACCTGACCCGCGAAGTTGTGATGCGTTTTTCCGAGGCCAAATTTGGCTACGGGCGGGTAGAAGACCGCCTCTGGCTCGATGAAACCCTGCCCGATGGCTGGCAGGTTCGGGTCTTTGCGATGATCGAGGCCTTGGCGCTGCTCAATGAAGGCGGGGCCAATATGTTGCCGGACTCGCTGGAAATTGTTGGTGATGCCTCTTTCGAGCAGCCGGAGGCCGAGCTGACAAGAATGCTGGCCGACCCTTTCAAGGGCTGGGAAACAGAGCTGTTTATCAGCTATACCGAGCCGCAGGGTGGTGAAGACGGCCAAGGCCTTGACCCGCGGCTTTGCGTCAGCCGGATCACCAAACTGCTGAGTGAAAACAACATTATCTTTGCCCCTTCGAGCGCGGTCATCTCTGACCCGAGCATCCCGACGATCGAAGCCATAGCTGCGATCCTGACCCAGTGCCGCGACGGGCGGATAGAGATCGGCGGACACACCGATAGCCAAGGCCGTGAAGAAATGAACCGCAACCTCTCGCAAGGCCGTGCGGATGCCGTGCTGGATGCCCTGTTGGCGCAAAACCTGCTGCTCGGCACGATCACCGCCAAAGGCTATGGCGAGGCCGAGCCTATTGCCGACAATAGCACCGAAGAAGGCCGCACCCGCAACCGGCGGATCGAGTTTAAACTCCTGCGGGATGAGCCGGAAGCCGCGCCCGAGGCCGCTTCGCGCGTAGTCATCGAGAGTTTCACCCGCCCCGCCATGCGCGCCCCCCGCCAAAATCAGGAGCCAAGCGAATGAACAGAACCGACCTCACCCTGATTATAGTCGCCGCGATTGTTATCGCGCTGGTGCTCGGCTGGTCAGCCCGCTGGCTGTTTGACCGGCTTAACCGTTTGCCGCATGGTGCCAATGAAGAAGGGCAAGACCCGATCACCGTTGCCGAAGACGCACGCGACAAAGCCGAGGGTGAGCTTGCCCGCATTCAGCGCGAATACGCGAGTGAGTATAACCAGCTCAAAGCCGAGCTTGAAGCCACGATGGACGGTTTACGTCTCTCGCGCCAAAAGGCCGAATCCCTGCAAGACGAGCTTGATTCCTTGCGCGGCGAAGATTAGCCGATCACGGTTTTGCCTGCTGGCTTTGGTTGAGCGCTCGGTCCATATTGGGCTTTGGAGGTCCGTTATGAATGTTTTTCTGCGTATTTTGAGTATGGCTTTATTCGTTACAGCTGCGCCAGCTTGGGCTGAATGGCCCGCTGAAAGCGCCGCTCTCGGGGCGCGTGACCACCCCAAAATCCTGCAGAAATTCGGGGGTGAAGTCCGGGACCAAGCCCTGACGGATTACGTCAGCCGGATTGGTGCGCAAATGGTGGCCGTGTCTTCCCGCCCTGACGAGCGCTGGGTTTTCACCGTGCTCGATAGCCCCGAGGTTAATGCTTTTGCCCTCCCCGGAGGCTACATCTATGTCACCCGCGGGCTTTTGGCGCTGGCCAATAACGAATCCGAACTGGCAGCGGTGCTGGCCCATGAGGTGATCCACGTCGTAGAATACCATGTCGAGGACCGGTTGGAAGCCAACAAAGATGCGATGGTCAACGGCGCGTTGAGCGCGCTTGTCACCGGCATTTTCGGCGGTGGCGAAAACCGGTTGGGAGATGCGGTGCGCTCCGGCGTTGAAACCACCTTCGGCCAGATCGGCTCCTATTCCAAAGAGCAGGAGTTTGCGGCAGATGCCGGCGGGATTGAGCTTTTGCTGGCCGCCGGCTACCGGCCCGCAGCCCAAGCCGATTTTCTGGCGTCGATGACCGCCAATGCCGCTCTTAAAGCCAGCATCGCCGGGCGGGAATATAATGAAACTACCGCGCCCATGTTTGCCAACCACCCCGCCCCCGCAGAGCGCCAACTGCGGGCGCTGGCGCTGGCTGGGGACCGCGATGGCGTGCGGGATTCCGAAATTTATCTCTCCATGATCGACGGCATGGTTTTTGGCCAAAGTGCGCGCGGCGGCTTTGTGCGCGGGCAAAGCTTTGTCCATAACGATCTCGGGTTCAGCTTTGTCGCCGCCGATGGATTGCGGATCCAGAACGCTGCCCGCCAGATCAATATTCTGGGGCCGAACCGCTCGACTCTGATCATGAGCGGCGGGCGGGACGAGGGCAGCCTCACCGATGCTTTGCAAGAATGGTTTGCGCAAATCCCCCGCAGTGAGCGGCAATCGAGGCGGCTGGAAAACATACGGACTCTGGAGATCAACGGATTAGACGCCGCCACCGGCACGCTTCGGATGCGCAAACGCGGCCAGCGCAGCACCCTGCGCCTCACCGTCATCCGCTTTAATGGCGGGCTGGTCCGCTTTGCCGGAAATGTTTTGCGCGGGGATGATGACTCCGCCGTGTTGCATCGGGATACGGTTCAGAGCTTTCGGGCGCTGAGCGAGGCGGGGCGCTCGGAAGTTGCCGAGGTCTATCTCTCTGTTCACCGGGTCAGAGCCGGCGAAAGCGTGGCCTCGCTGGCCTCCGAAATGGCGGTCAACAGCCATGCCGAGGCATGGTTTCGTGTGCTAAACGGGCTTGACGAAGATGGTGAACCGGCACGTGGCTCTTTGGTGAAACTCATTTTACCCTGAATAAAATCCGGAAGTGTGCTTAAGTGGCGCGACCTATCGGTTGAATTCCCGGAACAAGGCCTTTAAGTTAGTGAATGCTAACATAAAGGCCTGAGATTTGGTGTGCTGTTTGTAAGGGGGGCGAATAATGAGAGCCTTACTAAAACTTTTATTGATCACCGTGCCTGTGGTCTTGGCTGGCGCATTTGTGCTGGGCAATATCGTGTCCAACAAACAGCCGCCTGCCCGTGTCGAGCTCACCGAGCGCGCAACTGTGGTGCGCGTGATCGAAGCGCAAAGGACCGAAGTTGCGCCGACCCTCACCGGTTACGGTTTGGTCGCGCCAAGCCGCACCTTTGATGCGATCGCGCAAGTTGGTGGCACCGCCGAATATGTCAATCCGGCCATGCGCAAGGGCGAGATTTTGCCAGAGGGCACGGTATTGCTCCGGCTTTCAACCGAAGATTTTAACCTCGCCATTGCGCAAGCGCGGGCCAATATTCGAGCCGCAGAGGCCAAGCTGGCCGAGCTTGCGGTTTCCGAGGAAAACCAGCGCGCCGCGCTTGAGATCGAGCAGGAAGCCCTAGCGCTGAAGTCAACCGATCTGGAACGCTCGGAATCGCTCTTTGCCAGCCAGACGATTTCACAAACCGTGCTGGATGGCGCCCGCGCCGCCCACTTGGCCCAGCGGCAAAAAGTGCTGAATGTGCAAAGTACACTGGCGCTTTTGCCCACACAGCGCGCCGCCCAAAACGAACAAATCGCGGTTTATCAGGCCAACCTCGCCAGCGCCGAACTCAGCCTCGCGCGGAGTGAGCTGATCTTGCCGTTTACCGGCAGGGTTTCGGCGATCACGGTGGAGGAAGGACAATTTGTGAAAGCGGGCCAAACCGTTGCCAGTTTTGACGGTATCGAATCTGCCGATGTTGAAGCGCAATTTACGGTTGCGGATCTGAGCGTGCTTTTGCTCGGCGCACGGGAAGAGGCGGGGATGTCCATGTTTAATCCTGAAACCATGTCCGAGGTTTTGAAGGAGTTGCACATCAACGTGGTCGTGCGCCTCCAGCTCGGGGCCGAATATGCTGACTGGCCAGCCAGATTGGTCCGGATCAGCAATACAATAGATCAGAAGTCGGGCACCGTCGGGGTGATCGTGCAGGTCGATGATGCCTATTTTAGTGCGGTGCAGAACAGCCGCCCCCCGCTCGCAAAAGGCATGTTTGTCGAGGTAACGCTTTCTGGCCCGCCGGTTGGCGGCATCGTTGTCCCGCGTTCTGCACTGGATGGAGACCGTGTGTTGCTGGCAGATGAGGAGAGCCGGTTGCAGACCCATGCGGTGCAGCCCTATCTCGTGCAGGGGGATATCGCGCTGATCACCGAAGGGCTGAATCCCGGCGCTCTTGTGCTCGCCAGCCGCCCGAGGCCAGTGATACCGGGTATGTTGCTCGACGTGGTGCGGGATGAAGCCTTGATGGAAGCGCTGGCCGGAGCCGCGCAATGATCCGGTATTTTGCCGGTCATCAGACCATCGCCAACCTGCTGATGATCCTGTTCCTTGTGGCAGGGCTTTTTGTCGGGCCGACATTGCTGCGCGAAACCTTCCCGCGCCGGGCGGCGAATGAGGTCGAGGTTAACGTGCCCTATCCGGGCGCGCGCCCCGAAGACGTGGAAACCGCCATTTGCGAGCGCATCGAAAAGGCACTGGATGCTGTAACCAATATTGACCGCCATGCCTGCGAAGCGCGAGAAAGTTCGGCGCGCGCAGTGGTGCGTATGGTCGAGGGCGGTGATTTTCAGACTTTTGTAGCAGATATAAAGTCCGAGATAGACGGGATCTCCGATTTCCCCGAGCGCGCCGAGGAAGCCACCATCAAGCCGCGCGGCCTTACAGATTTTGTGGCCTCGGTTGCGATAACCGGCCCGGAATCGCTAACCGATCTCAAGGATTATGCGGAAGATATCCGCACTCGGATGCTGCGCTGGGGCGGTATTCCGATCATCAATATCAAAGGTTTTTCAACCCGCGAGTTGCATATCGGCCTGGATCCACAAGCGCTCCAGCGCTTTGGGATATCGGTTTCGGATGTGGCTTTTGCGGTTCAGGCCGGCAGCCTTGATCTGCCCGCGGGTAGCATCGAGACTGAAGGTGAAACCCTGCTGATCAGGGTTGCGGAAGAACGCCGCGACATTGCCAGCCTCGGGGATCTTGTTCTGCGCTCGTCACCATCTGGCGGGCAGGTTTCCCTTCGCCAGATCGCCGATATTTCCGAGCGCTTTGCGCTTGATGA
>Ga0209121_10000325_pt1 | contig 50909 bp, 39 predicted proteins | sample Cruoilmetagenom3_FD_187292 | JGI IMG/M metagenome (GOLD analysis project Ga0209121, IMG submission 187292) | Oil polluted marine microbial communities from Coal Oil Point, Santa Barbara, California, USA - Sample 3 (SPAdes) (version 2) | ecosystem: Environmental > Aquatic > Marine > Oil seeps ... | reverse complement strand
ATGGATGCCTCCAGCATGCTGAAACCTGCCCTGGCGCGTGGTGAACTGCAGTGTGTGGGCGCCACAACGCTGGATGAATATCACAAGCATATTGAAAAGGACGCTACGCTGGAAAGGCGCTTTGCACCCGTCTATGTGGAGGAGCCCTCGGTAGAGGATACGATTGATATGCTGCGAGGTTTGCGCGACCGCTATGAAGCCCATCATAAAGTGACCTTTTCCGATGCTGCTTTGGTGGAAGCAGCAAAGCTCTCCTCCCGTTATGTGTCCGACCGCCGGCTGCCGGACAAGGCGATTGATCTGATTGATGAAGCTGCTGCCAAACTGCGGGTTGCCCTGTATTCCCTGCCTGATGACCTGAAGGATTTAAAATCAGAAATTGACAGGCTTTTGAAGGAAGAGGAGCATGCTGGCATCGAGCGTGATTATGAACGGGCTGCCAGGATGAAATCTGAGCGGCTGCGCATTGAGGAGAAATTTAAAGAAGAACGTGACCTTTGGGAGCAGGATCACATGCTTGATGAAGTGGTCGATGTGGATGACATTGCTGAAGTCATCAACCAGTGGACTGGCATCCCTGTTTCCCAAATGATGGAAGATGAAAAGGACAAACTCTTGCAGATGGAAGTACGTTTGCATGAGCGTCTGATTGGGCAGACCGAAGCCGTTGCTGCCGTCGCGGATGCAATCCGTCGGGCACGCTCCGGTCTCAAAGACCCCCGCCGTCCGATCGGATCGTTTATCTTCATCGGTCCTTCCGGTGTTGGAAAGACAGAGCTGGCAAAGGCTCTGGCAGAATTCATGTTCGATGATGAAGAGGCAATGGTTCGTATTGACATGAGTGAATACCGAGAACAACACAGCGTCTCACGATTGTTCGGGGCACCACCGGGATATGTTGGTTACGAGGAGGGCGGTCAGTTGACAGAGGCCGTCAGGCGGCGACCCTATCGTGTGGTCCTTTTTGATGAAATTGAAAAAGCTCATCCGGAAGTCTGGAATGCCCTGCTGCAAATCCTGGACGATGGTCGGCTGACCGATGGCCAGGGTCGCGTGGTGGATTTCCGTAATACGGTTTTGATCATGACGAGCAACCTGGGAACTGAATATGTCAATAAAAGCGGTACTCTAGGTTTCTTGGGCTCTCAGGGTTCGGAGGATGAAGCAAATCAAGAAAAAATCACCAAGGCATTGAAAGGTGCTTTCCGTCCAGAATTCCTCAACCGAATTGATGAGATCATCCTGTTCTCATCACTCTTGAAAGAGGATATGCTGAAGATCGTCGCACTTCAGATAAAGGATATTCAAACTCGGCTTTCCGAGCACGGCTTGAGTGTAGAATTGACTGAGCAGGCGACGGAATGGTTGGCGAATGTGGGCTATGATCCTGCTTTTGGTGCCCGACCGCTCAAGCGTGCCTTGCAGAAGCATATTGAAAGCCCACTTTCGATCAGCCTGTTGTCAGGTGAATTCACAAGGGGTGACATTGTATTGGTGGATATTGACGGTGAGGAAATTGTTTTCAAGAAGAAGGAAGCCGTGAATGTGTCTGAGATGGATCAGGCTGAGGTGACTGGTTGATACAGCTCTAGATTTGATGAAGCCTGGCTGTGAACTGCCAGGCTTTTTATTTTCGGGTGGTTATTCCAGCCTCGAAATGACAATCAGGGTGATATCGTCAAGACGCGGCGTAGAACCTGTAAATGCTTGAACATCTTCCAATATGGCATTTCGGAAGGTTTCCGCATCGGTACTGAAATTATTTTTCAGGCTAGAAATTAATTGATCCGATCCGTAAAACTCATCCGATTTGTTTTGAGCTTCTGTAATTCCATCCGTAAATAACACCAGGACTTCTCCCGGCTGGATGGGGCTGCATTCCGTTTCCCAGGTACTTTCCTCGAATATTCCAACCAGTGTCCCTGTTTTAGTCAGGGATTGTGTGGTGATGTTTCCGTCAGCCTTTCTGAGTAAATAAGGTGGATTGTGCCCGGCATTCACATATGTAAAGGTCCCTTTTTCTGAATCCAGAACCCCGTAGACCAGGGTCAGGAAAATTCCTCGTTGGGTATCGGTCAGGATCCGCCGGTTGACATTATGAACCACTTCCTGCGGTTCAAGCTTATTCTCACCTGCGTAGGTTCGGATCAAGGTCCGGCTGATCGCCATATAAAGGGCGGAACCAGCCCCTTTGTCACCGACATCGGCAATCGCTACTCCAAGTTTTCTATCACCCATATCAATAAAATCATAGAAGTCCCCAGAGGTTTCTCTGGCAGGAAGGAGGACACCTGAGATATCATAATCTTGAATTTCAGGCGATTGGGTGGGAATAAATGTATGCTGGACCCGCCCAGCTTCAGCCAGTTCCTGGGTGACCTTGCGATGGGCAATCGCTTGCGCGCGGGAAATTCGTTTGACATAACGTAATTTATTGATGATGACTTCAGGATAGTAATCCACATCCATTTCCTTGAATTCCGAAAGGGATTCACGGAATGTGTTTTGCGCCTGATCAATATCCTCAGGTTCATTGTGCTTGAGATAGATCAATCCCATTTCCAGCCAGACACGTGCGCGCCACCAGCGCCCCTCCATTTGTTCAAGTATGGAAGCAGCGTCAGACAGGTGATTTAGGGCCTTTCCGGAATTGTTTCGAGCGGATTCCATTCGAGCCTGAGCGAGGATGATCTTGACCCGATCCTGCATATTAGGTTGGTTTTGATACCTGCTCAATGCTACTGCCAGGGACTGATCAGCTTTTGTTAAATTCCCCTGGAGGGCATGAATGGTGCTTAAAAGGCAATGGACATTTATCACGAGAGATGGAGGTATTTTTTCGCCCATCCTGATCACATCCATCAGCATGGTAAGGGCAATATCAATATTTGATCGGTTGGCCTGTTTTTCTTCCAGGAGATGGGGTTCGATGATCACTTCTGCCATTGAGAGATGCGCCTGGATAAGGTTTTCCTGGTGATTGATTTGCCGGCTGCGATCAATTAAATCAGTAAAAAGTTCTAGGGCTGTAGAAAAATCGCCCTGATAACGAGCCAGTAAACCATCCAGATAGATCATGTTGAGTGTATCTTCATCAAGATAGGCATCTTTTTGGCGAGAGCTCGCCCGAATGCTTTTGATCAATTCCTGTGCTTCTTTAAAATCAGCCAACCAGAGCGATGCCCGTATTATTGCCTGGTTGATGAGGGTTTCATCAGAGACCCCACCTGATTTTTTACCCAACTGGATGGCGCGTTTCTGGTAATCCCTGGCCAGCCTGACTTCTCCAAGCTGCTCAATGACTGCCGCTAAATTAATGTAAGCTCTGGAGGCTGATCCAAATAGATGATTGGATTCGCTGATCTCGACCGCTTTTTCCAAAGCCTGTATCGCTTGCTCGGGTTTGAGGGTTGGTAGGATGCCGATCGTGGCTAATGCTTCCGCTTGAACATCAACTGCATTCAAGCGTCTTGCCATCTCTAAGGCTTGTTCACAATAAGCACGGGCTTTTTCCGGTTGGTTATTGAAAAGATGTGCCCGTCCTGTTTCATGTATTAAATAAGCAATATCAGGGCTTTCCATTGCGCCTTCAACCGCTTGTAAACCTCTCTCACAGATCTCAAGGCTGCGTTTGGGATCATAGCCCCACCAGGCTGATCTTGCTGACCATGCAAAGACTCTTGCCAGCCTGTTCTTTTTATCCAGCTGTTCCAGATATTGGATCGCTTTATCCCATGATTGGATGGCTTTGCGATGCTTTGATTGCTGTGCTTGCGTTTCTCCTAAATCACTGTATAAATGGGCTAATTTTTCAGGATTATCTGTAAATTGGAGCGCCTGCTGGAAGTAATTTTCTGCTTCAGCACTGGCAAAGGCTTCTATGGCAACATGACCGGCTAAATCTAGATAAGCAAAGGCTTTTACCGTGTCCTGACCGATCAGGAAGTGATGAGCAAGTTGGGAGGCGTAACGATTCTTCTGGTCAGGATATAAATGTTCCAATGCCTGCCCAGCGGTCAGGTGCAATTCCCTTCTGTCTGATTCAACAATTGAACGATAGGCTGCGTCATGAAGCAAGATGTGCTGGAAAGTATAGGTCAACTCGGGATTAACCTGAGCCACTTTTACCATCCCGATTGATTCCAACGTGCTTAATTGCTCCATCAATTCCAGTTCAGGCGCACGATTTGCCATGACGGTTTCGATGACAGATTCTGAAAAATTACGCCCGATAACGCTGGCGATACGTAAGGTTAACCGGGCGTCGGGCGGCAGGCGGTCAATACGTGCTGTTAGCAATCCCTGTAGACTATCTGGCACTTTCTTGACATCGATATCCGGGGAAATGTCCCATTGATCGTCAAATCTGGCAAGAACCCCTTCATTGATGAGCATACGAACCATTTCTTCGATGAAGTATGGGTTACCTTCGGATTTCTTGACAACAATCTCACTGATCACTTCAGGAATGGTGTCAATGGATAAAAGCTGCCTGACAAGAGTTTGACTTTCATGCTCATCTAGATTTTCTAAACGTATCCTGGTCAAACGGGGGCCAAATTGTTCCCTGGCGGTCATAACAAGGCGCCACCCGTTTGATTCGCGATCTTCGCGTGTGACAAGGCAGAATAAGATTGGATAGGAACCTGACATTCCCAGTAAATCGCTAATCAGGTCAACTGAAGAGGCATCCGCCCAATGTAAATCTTCCAGAACGATGATCAGGGGTTGTTCAAGTGCGAGATTCTTGAGGAATGATCGGACTGCATGCAGATACTGGGATCGCAATTCAGATGGATTCAATTGATGTACTTGTTCTTCTTCTTCATCGGAAAGGGGAATTTCAAGCAAATGCGCAAGAAATAGATAAAGGGTTTCATGATTGGCGTCCAGCAGGTTTTCCAGGGTTTTGATTAAACCGGCTTCCATTTGCTTCTTCCCCGCGCTCTCGGGTATCTGTAAGGCGCTGCGCATCAAGCTTTTCATCAGGTCATAGGCTAATTCGCGACCGAAGGCCAGACCATGTGCCTCAATCCAACGAATTTTTGTGGGCTGATGTAAGGACTTTAATTGGTGTTTCCAATCTACAATCAGCCTTGATTTTCCTATCCCGGGATCGCCCCTGATTAATCCCACGCGACCCAAACCTGCAAGCACAGTTTCTGTCAGTTCCATGAGTTGATCTAATTCTTTTTTCCGCCCTACCATTGCCAATTGTGAGGATAAGGTAACCCTATTGGGGTCTTTGGCCCCGTTGTTGATTTCAACCAGACGCCAGAGGTGCAGTTGAGCATCCGCTTCTTCACAGAAAATGTCTTCAATTTTTTCACATTCGATAAAGGGCTTCAAGAATCGGTAAGTGTCTTCCAGCAAGACAACCTCACAGGGTGGGATGGCGGCGCGACTGGCTATGTCCAGGCATTCAAGCGTGTTGTTGAGCGAGTTGAAATCAAATTTAAGGTTCGAGCGGACATCTCCCACCAAAATCGGACCCGAATTCAGCACCATTTTGAGACGCAGGGGAATTTGATACTTGGCTTCGATTTGTTGACTGATTTCAGCCATTTTTGTAAGAATGGCTTGCGCTGCATGAACCGCACGCTGTGGATCATCCTCGTGTGAAATTGGCGCTCCAAAAAAAGCTAATACCGTATTTCTCCACAGCTTGGCGATGGTTCCTTCATACTGGAAGATGATTTCAGCAAAGCGCTCTAGCGCATCGTTCAAGATGTGTGTACGGGCAGAATCAGGAACTTTTTGGTCAAATGCCTCCACGTTGGCAACGGTGAACATGACAGCTGTTACGGTGCGGTGTTCTTTGGCCAGATAGGGAGCAGTTCGTATTTTTTGAACAAAAGAAGTTGGGGCATTTGAGGCTAATCGGGAAAAATAAAGGTCTTCCAGAGCAGGATCGACCGATACAGGGTGACCGCAGTGCGTACAAATACGGGCGCTGGCAACCAATTCAGCTTTACATATTTTACATTTCATGGAAAATCTTTTATAATTGGATTTATATTACCTTATTTATTATAAAATAATTTTTGCTTAATTGCAATAGTAATTATATCAACTCAGGTCAATCACAAATTGGATTAACATTTAAGATCATTAGAACTCCTGACCTCTCCAGTATCCTTTCTAGAAAGAGATTTTTCTTGAGATCACAAAACAGGGTGACGTCTGCAGAAAATTCTTTCTAAGAGTCTCAAAATTACAGGTGGGAATAATTTCATTTCCATATAATTAATCTGGGGGGGTGGGATTCAGTTTCCCCGTTATTGATAAAGGATCGAAAAGATATGCAATACGACCTCATGGTTTTGAGACTCTCTGTAGGAGAATTGAGACTGGTTTATTAATCCTGCAAGTTGATTTATACTAAAGTCATGCTAAAGAAATTTGGAGAGATCGTAGAATTCCTCAGCCAGGTCCCTTTTTTTGCACATCTGGATGAAAGCGACCTGGATCGGATTGGGAGATTATTCCACAGGGAATATTTCCGGCCTGGAGAGGAAATTTTCAGCTATCAAGGTTCCCCTGATGCTGTGTATATTATCCTGAGTGGAAAGGTGGACCTTCTGCATGCTGAGGATCGATGTTTTGCTCACCTCAGTCAGGGTGATGCATTTGGTGAAGAAGCGCTTCTGTTTGACGATCCACGCTATTATCGCGCGGTCTCACAGGAGAATACACATTTGCTGCGATTGGATGTCACTGATTATGAATTGATTTATGAGGATTATCCTGAGGTTGAAGACCGGCTGGATGTAGCGATCCGCTCCCGCTCGCTTTCGTTCCGGGTGAATCTTTCCTGGCTGCAAGATAATGAATATGTGCATGTCCTCACCCGCCGTCATCCAGCAGTGCTGTGGGGAAAGGTGCTGGTCCCATCTATTCTCACAATACTGCTTGTCGTTTTTTCTCTTTTACTGCAAACCAGATGGCTACCAGGGCGGCCATATGGATGGATATTACTCGCAGTGGGGGTTTTCACAGGAATCTTATGGGTTCTTTGGCGGGTGATAGATTGGCGTAACGATTTTTTCATTGTGACCAACAAGCGGGTGGTATGGATTGAAAAAGTGGCTTTAATTTACGAAAGCCGGCAGGAAGCCCCTCTGAGAACGATCATGTCTGTAGACCTGCAACACACACGACTGGGGGGCTTGATCGGGTTTGCAGATGTCGTGGTTAATACTTATGTTGGAACGATTCGCCTACGTGACCTGGAAGATGCAGAGATTATTGCCAGCCTGATTGAATCCTACTGGCACGCGTCAAAATCCAATAATCAAAGGGAGGAGTCTCAATTAATGGAGCAGATCTTGGGTGAGAAACTGGGCTCACCCTGGCAAACCAGCGCGGATACGCGCGTGAGGCGCGCTCAGCAAGTGAATCAGAAAGCCGCTACGAAACAGAAAGAACCTGGTTTCCTGGTATGGTTATTCTCAGATTTTATACGCTTGCGCTATGAAGAAGACGGTGCCATTATTTATCGCAAGCACTGGTTTGTACTGGTCAGGCATATCTGGTTGCCATTACTGATATTTTTACTTGGTCTTGGTGCGGCAGTGGGATTTTTGGGTGGAGCTTTGGAAATTGTGCCGATCAATTTTGCATTCGCTATCCTGGTCGTGATCTTCTTTTTATGTTTTATCTGGATCACATACCAATATGCAGACTGGCGGAATGATATCTACAAAATCACCCATGATCAGATTATTGATGTCGATAGAAAACCATTGGGTAAGATCCGACGTCGGTCTGCACCCCTGGAAAACATATTGAGTATAGAATACGAGAGGTTGGGTTTTTGGGGATTTCTATTCAATTTTGGGACAGTATCCATTTCAGTTGGCAACGTCCGCCTGACCTTTGATTATGTTTATCAGCCCTCAGATGTCCAGCAGGATATTTTCTACCGAATGGGCGAACGCCTGGAATCCCTCCGGCAGTTTGAAATCGATTCCGAGCGTGAGCGAATATCTGAATGGATAGCTACCTATCATCGGGGCAGCAACCAATCAGAAGACACCAGGAAGAGTGATACACCCGGGAAAAATGGTATCGCATAACTGTGCATCATCTGGTTTTTCTAACTTGCTGGTAAAATCTATAGCGGAGAAAACACAATGACAATTCACAGCCTGACAACTTTACCTGAAAAGGGTCTGCGTCAAAGAGCAAAGCCTGTTGAAAATTTTGATAAAGATTTACAGCAATTACTCGATGACATGATAGAAACCATGCGTCAAGCACCTGGCGTGGGCCTGGCAGCGCCGCAAATCGGAGTTTCGAAGCGGGTGATTGTGGTGGAATTTGGTCATGAAGATGACGAAACGATTCCAAAGCAGCTGTATGTGGTGATCAATCCTGAAATTGAAGACCTATCCACTGACACGGTTGCTGGTGTTGAAGGGTGCCTCTCTGTACCAGGCGTTGTCGGCGAGGTTCAACGCGCCCGGGTGGTCACCGTGCATGGACAAAACGCACAAGGCAAGCAAATCAGGATCAGGGCAGAAGGGTGGTTGGCTCGAATCTTTCAGCACGAAATTGACCACGTTAATGGTGTTCTGTATACAGATCGGGCCGAGACGTTGTGGAAACCTGAGCCTGAAGAGACGGAATCCATCTAAACTTTAATGTACCTGGATCATCTCTCCCTGACGAATTTCCGAGGTTTTTCCCGGTTGGATATCAAGGTTCCCCGGGAAATTTTTCTGCTGGTGGGGGAAAACGCACAGGGAAAAACAACTCTGCTTGAGGCGATTTATTTCCTGTCTACCCTTACCTCCTTTCATGCCAGTTCTGACCGACAGTTGATTAATTTCTCCATACCTGACAATCAGTTGTCAGTTGGGAGGATCGTTGGAACATTCTATCAAAAACATGGTGTCCACCAGATTGAGGTACGCTTGATCAGGGAGCCAAATGGGAGCAATGGGGGGACACGCTTTCGCAAAGAAGTCCTGTTGGATGGGGTTAAACGCAAGCTGAATGAGGTCATTGGTCATTTCAACGCAGTGATATTCCTGCCGCAGATGGCGCGCATCATTGAGGAAGGACCTTCCGAGCGCCGTCGTTATTTGGATATGTTAATTTCTCAGGTCTCCCCACGCTATGTCCAAAATTTAAGCGATTATCGTCAAACCCTATCTCAACGAAATGCACTTTTGAAACAATTGGCTGAGAGGGGGAGCGATCCTGATCAATTAGCGATTTGGGATGGCATGTTAGCCAGACATGGCGCTTTTCTGATGCATGAAAGGATCCAAGCCATCAGAGAATTAGAGGATGCAACTAAACGCATCCATTATGATTTGACCGATGGAAAAGAGGTGCTGCGGTTGGATTACCAGCCTGCTTACGAGCCTCTTGCTGAACCCGAAGGCCAAATAGCGCTGCCTGTTTCGACCATCCCTGACCGGTCCGGATTAACACAAGAACAAATCGAGTCAGGTTTGCTTGACGCGTTGAAGAAACTGCAGCGAGAAGAAATTCTACGGGGAGTGACTACCATCGGTCCGCACCGTGATGAACTGCGCTTCTTAAGTAACCAGGTTGATCTGGGGAATTATGGCTCTCGTGGGCAGGGCCGAACGGCGCTGCTAGCAATGAAATTGGCGGAGGTCAGCTGGCTGCGGGAAAGAACAGGAGAATGGCCGGTGCTACTCCTAGATGAAATGCTTTCTGAGTTGGATACACAGCGTCGAGCAGATTTGTTATCATCGTTATCAGCATGCGACCAGGCGATCCTGACCTCCAGTGATATTTCGATGTTTGAACCCGCCTTTGTTGCATCCCATCCTGTCTGGAAAGTGTCAGGGGGGATGGTTTCTGTTGATGAATAATAAGTGATAATGTCAAGGCAATTGTTATCATAAAAGGAGATGCAAATGGATATGAAAGCATTAGTTCGCCTTAGTCGGAGTTACCGTCGGTTTGAAGAAAAATATATCATTTCAGGCGATGTCCTTCGGGAATTGGTCCAGTTGGCTCAGTATTCTCCTACCGGGAATAATATGCAGCCTTTGAAGTTCTGGTTGAGTAATTCACCTGAGATGAACAATATCATCTTTCCCCATCTGGGATGGGCAGGTTCATTGAAGGATTGGAAGGGGCCAGAGGAAGGTGAACGTCCCTCAGCTTATATCATTATCCTGGGTGACCGGGAGATCCAAGTTAATTTTGGTGTGGATCATGGTATTGCAGCCCAAAGCATGATGTTAGGAGCAGCTGAGAAGGGATTGGGGGGATGTATGATCGGTTCTGCGAGGCGAAAGGCGCTGCAAAATGACCTGGGAATTCCGGATCAATTCCAGATTCTCTTGATCCTTGCACTGGGGAAACCAGTTGAAATTGTCGTCACGGAACCCCATCAACCAGGCAATGATATTCGCTACTACCGCGATGAGGAAGGCATTCATCATGTTCCTAAGCGTGAACTCCAGAAACTGATTATTCATGATGTCGTGAATCAAAAGCCAGATTGATTTCCGGTATATCCCGCTCTGAGAAGATCGCCCTTACCAGGTTTCCGTGACCTTATTCAACCCACGCGGGTTGTCAACATTAAGTTCGCGAGTATGCGCCAGGTACATGGCGAACATTTGGGCAGGTAGTATCGTTGTAATGGGGGAAAGCCATTCGGGGATACCGATTGGAAGCGGAATTTTCTGATTAACTTTTGACAGCAATTCCTTTTGATCACTCAACAGGATGACCTCTGCTTGCCTGTTATGAACCTTTTCAACCAGGGCTCTCATGCGGGGGACCATCGCGCCGCTTGGCGCGATGATGAATATAGGGAAACCACGATCGATCAATGCGACCGGTCCATGCAAGAAATCGGCACTGGAATAGGGTTCGGCGATGGTATAGGTTAATTCCTTCAACTTGAGAGAAAATTCAAAAGCTGTGGCATAGTTGAAACCGCGGCCGATCACCGCACAATGGGCCATGTAGCGATAGCGTTCAGCCAGTTTTTCCACGTGGTTTTCATTCTTAATCAGTTCATTCACCTGATCAGGGAGCTTTTCGAGCTGATGTTGATATTCGTTGGTAAAAGATAGTTGTGTTGACAGCAGCGCGATATTTGTGAGTTGGGATGTATAGGTTTTGGTTGCTGCCAGCGACACCTCTTCACCGGCCTGTAAATCAATGACAATATTTGCTGACTGACCCAGATCGGATGCAGGATAATTTGTCAGTGCAGCGGTCAGAGCGCCTTGGCGTTGTCCTTCCTTGAGCACAGAAACGATATCCGGGCTTTTTCCACTCTGACTGATGCCCATCACCAGGGAGTCCTTCAGGTTGGGGGGCTGCTGATAGATTGTGAACAGGCTGGGAGTTGCTAGACTTACGTCCAGATGGTTGTGAGCGCCAAGAAGGTATTTCGCATAGCGGCCGGCGTTGTCACTCGTCCCACGGGCAGCAACAAAGACATGTTGAATATGACGAGACTGGATCTCATTTGCCAGGGTTTTAATCGCATCCTGGGATTCAGATAACAGACTTTGAATGATCTGGGGTTGTTCATGGATCTCTTGATACAGTCGGGTTCTGCGAATAAGATTCATACTATCCTCAAATTGTTGATATGTGATGATGGCGATCAGCCGCGAATTTGTCCATTAACAACCTGACCGCTTCGGGTGTGTTGAGATTTTCAGTTTCAGAGAACAGGTCACTGTCATTGATTTCAGGGTTTTTTAATAAGGCGAGTACTTTTTCCTTTGGGTATCCTGCAGTGATGGCTTCCTGGAGTGCCAGGGGCGGTGTTTCGGCTGGATCCAGGTCGATAAGGGGGCCAAAGAAATTGACCGCTTCGAATGCTGACTCAAATGGACCTGCTGAGAGATGGACGCCGTTGGTATTGATGGTGACTTCCCGTTGACCGTAGCGGTCCGGGTTAGCATACAATCGCCCCCGGATCGAATCCGGCTTAGCGCGTTCCGGGAAAGTATCGCCAACGAGATCAAATTTCATATCATACCAATCCGTATCGGTATGCATGAGCATCAAGAAGATCCGGTGATCTGGATTGGTGAAGTGGTGCAGTTGGGCCGGGTGAAAACCGTTCACCAGGATAATACATTCATCTTCATAGCTGGATGCGATGAAATAAAAACCGCTTCGCAGCTTTTTGGACTCTTGTGCAAACCATAGATCCGAAAGCGTATCCACATCGGTCTTATATTTTTTGAGAAATTCATGACCTCCCAAGATCTGGTGGCGATTCTTATCATGAATTCCTAATGCTGAAAAAAGGGCTTGCCTCGTTTCTGTGTCAAGCATTTTCGAGGCTTTTCGAGAGAGCGTGTTAATAAACCCATAGTGTTGATTCATGATACCAAATTGATCTAAAACGGTTCCTGGGATAATGGCTGCCCCATCTACCTGGATATCAAATTCCTCAAATTTTGTCTTGATCAATTGCATACTACCCAAGATTTGCTGATCCTGTTCGACATCAAGAAGTTCGGGTTTGATGAAGAACACCAGCTCATTTTGTTTGTTGGTGTTCCCTAGATTGACGTCCTGTAAAAATTTGGTTCCCATGGCTGTTCTGGTTTTTTGGATGGTTTCTTGTGTGAAAAGGTTTTTCGCTGTCATAAGTTTCCTTATCGTGGGTTGTCGTGGTTCATTATACCAATTTCAATTCCCCGTGGCACAGGCTGGGAGGAAGTTAACCATGGACTGGTGGAGGATATCGTCCGATGAACGACTTCAACGATGCATCAGCTCACGATGCGACCACATACAGATGATCAGCCGTTTGATGGGTTGTGTTCAATAATTCTCGATTTATTGGAGAAACACTGTGAGGACAAGTTAGGCAGCGGAAAATTCGGGTTTTATCGGGAGATTAGAGCAATTTTGGTTGAACGGAAGGTGGATGTTCCCTCCATGCTTCCTTCAGGTTTCCGTTCTTGAGGATATGAATGACCTTCACATTAGAATCGAGGAGCGTTTGAGCAATGATATGCTGACGGTGACAGTGAGCAGGATCTTCCTCTGTGCATAACAATGCAAGGTTGTCTCTCATGGAGATGTGTAATAGCGTTTGTATTGCGTCATCATAATTCTCCTGAGATGTTACCCCCTGCTGTTTTTGCAGGTTTTTTAGACTTGGTTTCTTTCCACCCAATTTATGTCCCAGGTAGGTGTATTGAATATGAAAGGGTCTCAGGATATCTGGCAGGCGCGACTTATTACTCCAGGGTGCATATCGGCTGTAGGGGATGCTGCGAATATCGATGATGTGGCTGATGTTGTTCGCCTGGATTAGTGAAAGGAACCTCATGAAAGTGAGGTTGCTATGCCCAACAGTGTAGATTGTATGCGGCATACTTCATTATAAACAATTTAGTAGATAAAAATCAACAAATTTTAACAATCCATCAATTAGAAGAAATATCTAACAATGACCTGGCAAATCAATCTACAACACAAATTGGTGAATTATGATGTGCAAGAAAAAAATTTTCCCTGATTTGTGCTTTTCAGCCAAGAATAATGACATCTTACCAACATGCATTTTCAAACTAATGTAAATATGTAAAGATAAATCCTCTTGCCATCATCAGTTAAGATATGATTGACAACATACTATTTTTGTCATTTACCAATGTCGGCGGCGTTATGTTGGATTTCTTATCCGAGGACGAAGTTCAAGACTATCATAAACAGTCCATTGATTTATCCATTGAATCAATTAAGAGGACAGTTGGCAGGATTCTACGTTATTCAGGTGTGCGAATCCTCTCGATCCTCTTAACGGTTGGTTTGGGGCTGTACTTAACGTTGATGATCATCAATATGGGTGGATATGTCGATGAGATCATGCGTGGCGATATCGCCCAGACAGTTTTGATGATGTCAATGGGTGGGGCATTTGATGATATCCCAGAGGGGGAGCGAGAAGCCGCAATGGATGATATATTCTTTCAGATGGAAGAGGCAGCAGGTCTGCATCAACCTCTGTCAGTCAGAACAGCTCGCTGGTGGTGGAATGGTATCTCTTTGCAATGGGGCTATGCAGAACGAATGGTGTCCATAAGCAGCGAATCCAATCTGGTTAAAGATGTCATTTTCAGCAGATTGCCTTATACCCTCCTGCTGGTAGGTGCCGCGAATGTTGTGCTATTTTTCACAAGCTTATGGACAGCGATGGTGCTTTCCAACAGAACAGGGAGATTTTGGGATCGTTTACTAAGTTCGCTAACACCGATATCTTCTGCACCAAGCTGGGTTCATGGTGTGATCCTGCTGGCGATTTTTGCCCTTGAATTGAGGATTCTGCCATTCAAAGGTGTCTTCGATGCTGCTCGTCCAGAAAACACCTGGCAATACATCGAACAAATTCTCAGGCATATGGTCATACCGGTATCCGCAATCATATTGAGTGTTTTCTTTCAAGGTGTTTACACCTGGCGAACATTTTTCATGGTTCATTCGGGTGAGGATTATGTTGAACTGGCAAAAGCTAAGGGTTTACCGGCTAGCGTGATCCAAAGGCGTTATTTATTACGACCTACCCTGCCTTCTGTCATCACAAGTTTTGCGATGATGTTAATCAGCTTTTGGGAAAGCTCGATTGCCCTGGAACTTCTCTTTGAGTGGCCGGGGATTGGCGCGCTATTTTTTCGTGCCATCTATGCCTATGATCGGCCTGTTGTCGTAGCCTTTATCGTGATGTTAGCTTATTTGCTCGGATTTTCAGTGATTTTATTAGACATCATCTATGCCATCAGTGATCCTAGAGTGCGAGTAGGTGGAAATGGTCTCTCTGGACGCATATGGTCAGTCAGACGACGGCGGTTCTTTTTAAGGTTGAAAAATTACTTCTCTCGTTTTTTCTCTAAAATCCAACCTGAAGAAGTCGGAAAGGAGAAGCACTTCCAAATCAATGATGATGCGGTGACACAACCCATCCGAGTGTCGTTCAGCACGACCAGTCAAAATGATGAGGGCGATGATCAAATCACGAAACCGATTCAATTATCAGATCAAGTTGTACACAATGATCATGATGAAAGAGCCGAGATTACTCGACCAATCATCACCGATGAAAATCAGAATGATGCTGGAAGAATTAATGGAGAGGATACCCAACCTATTCAGTTAAGAAAGAAACGAAAATTCTTACTGAGGCAGGTTGTACAACCTTTGCGTGAGAATTTATTCCGATATCCCATGGCTGTTGTTGGTTTAATTGTGATTGTTTTTTTGGTTATTACCTCCATTGGGACAGTGGTAGCTATCCCATATGATGAGGCAGTCGATTATTGGCATTCAGAAGGCTGGCTCTATGCACCAAAATTATCTCAGCCAGCATGGACAAACTTGTTCCGGCGTGAAAAATGGCCCAAGTCAATTTATTTCAATTCTCTGGAAACAGCTGATGGCGTGGTGCTGACCAAGGAATTTGTTCCCATCAACGACGAGATGATGGATATCCGCATGACGATAAAGTTTTATTATACTGCGGATGTCTTCCCGCAGGATTTAGTGGTCTATTTCGATTCAAGTTATGAGGAAAAAGCACCATTTGCGAGCTTGATTATGATCACACCTGATGGAAGAGAAGTTGATATCAAGAATTTTAAAGCGACACATGGTATGGGTTACATCCTTTCGCATGAGGACAAAGGCGTAAATAAAAAAGTAGAGGTTTCAGCTGTCGCTAAAGTATTTGGTGATCCCGAATCGGATTTCACAAAACCTGTAAAAGGTCATTATGAATTACAAATCCTAACAATCGTATTTGAAGAGTTTTCAGACGTGGATATTGAAGGGGTTATCCACGGCAAAGTATTTGGCTTGTTTGGTACCGATAACCATCGCAGGAATCTGACGATTGCCATGATGTGGGGGACCCCGGTTGCCCTGACTTTTGGGATTATGGGAGCTCTTCTGACCACCACAACAACCATCCTGATCGCTGCGATCAGTGCCTGGTTTGGGGGGGGTGTTGATGAAGTGCTGCAGCGGATCACGGAGCTGAACATCACCATGCCCGCATTGCCAATTGCCATTTTGGTGTTCATGCTCTTTTCAAAGAGCATCTGGGTGATCCTTGCTATCATGGTTATTATGAATATTTTTGGTAACTCTTTGAAGGAATACCGGGCGATGTTCTTGCAATTTAAGGAATCACCATATATTGAAGCTGCAAAAGCTTACGGCGCTTCGAATTGGCGGATCATTTTTCATTATTTGCTGCCCAGGATCATTCAGGTGATGGTACCGCAATTGGTGATCTCGGTCCCCAGTTATGTTTTCCTTGAAGCGACCCTGGCTTATCTTGGTGTGGTTACACCGTATATACCGACGTGGGGTAAAGTGATCAATGCCGCCCTGAATCAAGGCACTTTTTGGGGACATTATTTCTGGGTTTTAGAACCGATTGCTCTTGTGCTGCTGACTGGTTTGGCGTTTGCCTTTGTAGGGTTTGCCCTCGATAAGATCCTTAACCCCCGACTGAGAAGTAAATAAACAATCTATTCACAAAATAGATCCCAGGATTATCCATCCGAAGGATCTGGTCATCAAGAATTTGCCAGGTCAGCCTATAAGCCGCATTCTGTCTGGCGGGAACCCCGCCTGGATGGACATCTATCTGGACGGATGGTTACCCATCCGCTCGAGCGGTCTACCCGGAGATGATTGGGAGATAGGCTCATCCCGTCTCATTGAGACTTCTCTCCTGCTTGACCTTGCACCGCATGGGGGTTGCCTGTCCGACTGCATTGCTGCAGCCGCCGGTGGTCTCTTACACCGCCATTTCACCCTTTCCCCATCTAAGAATGGGGTGGTTTGCTTTCTGTGGCCCTGATCCAAACGCTTAAACGCTTCCGGGCGTTACCCGGCATGCTGCCTAATGGTGTGCGGACTTTCCTCGGACCCGATGATCCGCGGCCATCCAGCTGACCTGTATTTTCATTATACAATTAAATCATAGGAATTGTGTAGCTGGGTGGCGCCTGGAGAAAAATAACTGATACCTGCGGTTATTGATCGGTTATATCCAGCTATCATAGGAATTCAACGGCTGATTTTTCTGGAAGCTCCTGTTGAAAATTTAGACTTGACAAGAATAGTAATCAAAATGTATCCTGTAACTAAAATAGGAGGCCGAACCAATGGGGACCAAATTTTCAGATGTATCGTTAGAGAAAATCATTGCTGCAGCGAAACGCTTGAATGTTGAGCTGGATGAAGTCGCAGCCAGGGAATGGCTGACTTCGATCCAAAGCGCTGCGGAACAAGTAGATGACATTACTTTTGATGAACGCACAGGGGCTTTCGGTCAGAATATCGCCATGCTGGATTTCAGCCCAGAGCGATTCAATTATTTTAAGAAAATTGGAAGGTTAGTTGAATTCGAGGATATCCCAGGAAAGGTTGAGACTGCCCTGGCGCTTTCAGGTTCCTCCGCTCAATCTAAGGTGCAACTTTATCCTGGTGACTGCGATTACTTTGAACGAGTGAATATCATTGCACCGACCAAAGAGGACGCCTGTAAAATCCTGGCTGAAATCATGCGCGAGAAGGCACTTTCTACCAAACAAGGATCAACATATCAATTGATTGAAGTAAAGATGGGATCGTATCCTTATGAATTTGTGAAGGGAACACAAACTCTTTCCCCTAACAGTCCGATTTCATGGGAACCAGATGAGATAGAAAATGGCAATAAAATTGGCTTTACACCAGATGGGAAACCCTTGTGGATCTCGTGGGAAGAAGCTGCACAGGATCCGGGATGGTGTAAGCTAGATTGGGTGGTCGCTGATCCGATTCGCGGCACCCTGGCGAATGCCAGCAATATGCTGGATGTGACCTGGGAAGCCCCGGATGGGACCATTACCCCACTGGATGGGTATCTGGACCCATATTTTCAAGAAGTTTACCTGCAGGCGGAATCAGTTCCGATTTTTTCTAAGCTTTCACAACATGTCAGTGCGGACGCTTTGGATTATTATGTCAAGCAACTCGAAGGTGAAGTGCAGAAATACGTCACTAAACATATCAATTACGGCAAAGCAGCCAAGCGGATGTACAATATTTTCCGGCTGACAGGCAGATATGAAGAAGCTGTGTTTCTCCGTGAGTTGTTTGACGAACCTGCTTCTATGCTCTACCAGGTTTGGTCGCTAATCCGAACCGTGGACGATGCAATCAAATCAAAATCAACTATCAAAGAAGAGCAATTAATTCAACAAGCTGAAAACCTGATGTTCAATGTGATCCGTGTGATGGAAGATGCCCGTGAAGCGGAAATTGTCTCGAAAATTCTCAAGTTTCGAGATGCCATCATGCAACAGGAAGATTACAAGAATTTTAGCGCCGAGGCTGAAGCTGCCCGCAGTGAGGTGATCAATATTGTCAATAATTTCTTTTATGAAAAACTGACAGCCATTCCACAAATAAAGTCCTATATTGAAATGATGAAAGAGGGAGCAGCAGATAAAGGCTCATGAAAGTAAGTGTTGGAAAACATACGACCCTTCTAGGAATATAAGTATTGTTTCTTAGTGTTTCTCTTGAGTAACATTTACTGGACAAAATTAAGTGGGTCAGGTAAAATTGCACCTCGTAATGACAAAATACTGATCCAGTAAGTTATTGGAGGAAAGACTTTGGCAAATATTAAATCGCAAATCAAACGCAATCGTCAGAATGAAAAACGGCGAGAATTGAATCGTGTGTTTCGAGGTCGTGCCCGCACGGCGCTTCGCAAAGCACGCGTAGCTATCAGTGATGGTGACATTGAATCAGCAAATGAGAAGACCCTGATTGCAATTAAAGCTCTGGATAAGGCAGCAGCTAAGGGCATTATTCATAAAAACAAGGCCGCGCGTCAAAAAAGCAACCTGATGAAGCAGTTCAATAATATGTCGTGACTCTATTCTGCATTATCACAGAACAAAAACGTCTAATAAACGGGAGCGAAAATTAGCTCCCGTTTTTTGTGAATGCAGTTTTTACTTACTCAGGTTTTCTCTTGCGTCAGATGTTATAATCAGTTCTGGTTTTATCTTTACCTTGGGACGGTTTATGTTCGAAATAGAAAAATCTAACATTGCAGCGAAAATCCAGGCATACCTAGCGGTTGAAGGAATTCAATCCTCACCGCTCGAATTTCGCCAGATCCCATTTAGCGGTGAGTGGGGGTTGGCTGTGCCCCTTTTCCCTGCTGCTGCCTCAGAAGCGCGCTCCGGGAAGAAGGTGATTGTTCCAAAACGCGCCCAGGAACTTGCTGAAGGAATTAAGCATGAGCTTCAAGGCCTTCCCCTGGGTTTTTCCCATATGGAAGCGGTAAACGGCTACCTGAACCTGTATTTCTCAAACGCCGCCTTTGCACGGCGTGTGGTTGATACCATTCTTGCAGAAGGCGGGGAATTTGGGCGAGGAGAATCACGGGATCAACTTGTGATGGTGGAATATTCTCAGCCCAATACACATAAAGCATTTCATGTTGGTCATTTGCGAAATGTGATCCTCGGCGGGAGTGTTTGTCGGATCCTTGAGTATGCTGGTTATGATGTGATCCGGGCGAATTATCTGGGCGACATCGGTCTACATGTCGTCAAGTGGATGTGGAATTACCTGAAGAATTATGCTGGCGAGGAACCAGGTAAGAACAAGATCCGATGGATGAATGAAATCTACGCGGAGGCAGATCAGCTGTGCCAGGATCCTGAAAACGAGGCAGAGGTGCGGGCTTTATACGCTCGCTGGAACAATAAGGATCCTGAGATTGTTGCTTTGTGGAAGAAAACGCGTCAGTGGTCCTTGGAAGGATTCTCTCAGATTTATGACCTTCTAGGAGAGCATTTTGACCGGATCTATTTCGAGAGCGAGGTGGAGGAACCTGGCGCAGACCTGGTTGAAAACATGGTTGAAAAGGGGATTGCTGAAGATGAACGCCCCGATGGTCCGGTTTTCATTGATTTGGATGCCCATGAGGGCACACAGGATGAATACCGTGTCCTCGTTGTACTACGATCAGATGGATCATCGCTTTATGCAACCAAGGATTTGCCCTTAGCCATTCAGAAATTTACAGAGTATGACCTGGACCAATCGATTTATGTGATTGATGTGCGTCAGTCGCTGTATATGAAACAGGTTTTTAAGACGCTGGCGATCCTGGGATACGAATGGGCTGATAAGCTTCATCATCTGGCTTATGAATTGGTGAATTTGCCGGGCAATGTGACGATGTCTTCTCGAGACGGTACTGTGGTTTTATTCGACGATTTGGTTTCAGAAGCAACAGAGCGAGCCAGAGCAATTGTCCAGGAGAAAAACACTGAATTACCTGAGACAGTCAAGGCTGATATTGCTGAAGCAGTTGCCCTGGGCGCTCTGAAATACACCATGCTTTCGCGAGATAACACCAAAGTTGTTTCATTTGATTGGGATGCTGCGCTGGATTTTAATGGACAGGCCGCACCGTATATTCAATATGCGCATGTCCGTGCCGGGAGCATTTTGAGTAAAGCTGGGTCAGATTTGCCTGGCGATGCTGATTTCCCAGATGTGTTGGAGAAAGCTGAAGTCGATTTAATTGAGCTATTAACGCGCCTGCCAGCGGATGTTTTACGTGCTGCACAAGACTATCGACCCATTATCATAGCAAACCTGGCTTATGATCTTGCTAAAGCTTTCAATGATTTTTATAATACCTGTCATGTCTTAAATGCAAAGCCGTCTGTACGGGCATATCGGTTGAGATTGGTGGCTGCAGCCCGACAGGTCATTGCTACCAGTTTAGAATTGCTGGGAATCAAAGCACCGGATGTGATGTAAAGGTTGATTTCACTTGTTAACCATTGATTTGTAAAGGAGAGTTAATTTCTATGGCTCGTATTAGAACGATTATTATGGGGGCAGCAGGTCGAGATTTTCATAACTTCAATACTTTTTATAGGGATAATGATGCGTATGAGGTTGTTGCATTCACGGCCACACAAATCCCAAATATTGAAGGGAGGGAATATCCATCTGCTCTGGCAGGGGACTTATATCCAGAAGGAATACCGATATTTCCGGAATCTGATTTAAAGGATCTGATCAAGAACCGGAAGATTGATCAGGTGGTATTTGCTTACAGTGATGTGCCACATGAATATGTGATGCATAAAGCCACCCTGGTGAATGCATGCGGTGCTGATTTTCGTTTGATGGGAACTAAAAACACCCAGATAAAGTCAACCAAACCCGTTGTGGCGGTGTGCGCTGTTCGAACTGGCTCTGGAAAAAGCCAGACAACACGTCGCGTTTCGCTGATTTTACGAGATATGGGATACAAGGTGGCTGCCATTCGGCACCCCATGCCCTATGGAGACCTGGTTAAACAAAGAGTACAGAGATTTGCCGATTATAGTGATCTGGATAAATATGAATGCACGATCGAGGAGCGTGAGGAGTATGAGCCGCATCTCGATAACGGCGTGATTGTCTATGCAGGCGTCGATTATGAAGCCATCTTGCGGGAGGCTGAAAAGGAAGTGGACATTGTCCTTTGGGACGGCGGTAACAACGACTTCTCATTCTATATCCCGGATTTATTGATCGTCGTTGCAGACCCCCATCGCCCCGGACATGAAAAACGATATTACCCTGGGGAGACCAACGCTCGCCTGGCAGATGTTTTTGTGATCAATAAGGTTGATACCGCCAACCCTGAGGATGTGATTCGGGTCCGAAACAATTTGTATGAATTGAATCCTGAAGCTGTGGTGATTGAAGGCGCATCACCCTTGTTTGTAGATGATCCAGAAGAAATCCGTGGGAAACGTGTCCTGGTGGTTGAGGATGGGCCCACCCTGACCCATGGTGAAATGGCTTACGGAGCTGGTTTTGTGGCAGCCCGTCGATTTGGCGCTGGGGAGATCGTGGACCCACGCCCTTATGCGGTGGATTCAATCAAAGCCACTTACGAGAAATACCCTGACACAGGAACGATCCTCCCTGCCATGGGGTATGGGGAAGCCATGATGCATGATCTGGAAGAGACGATCAACAATGCTGATGTTGACCTGGTGATCAGTGGGACCCCGATTGACATGACGCGAGTGATAAGAATTAATAAACCCATTCAACGGGTGCGTTATGAATTGCAGGAAATTGGTGAGCCTACCTTGGAGACATTGCTCAAAAAGCAATTTGGTAAATAATCTGAAGAAATAAATGTAACGGGATCGCAGCTGCTGCGGTCCCGTTTTTTTTTGATTACGGTAAGATTAACACAATAGATCATAATATATAAGCAAAAGAAAAGAATAATTGAAATGTTTTTTGATGAAGCAGAAATCTATATTGAATCAGGACGCGGCGGCGACGGCCAGGTGCATTTCCATCGCGAAAAATATAAGCCGCGGGGTGGACCGGATGGTGGGGATGGTGGCCGCGGGGGAGATGTCATTCTCGAAGTCAAACCAACCCTGAATACCCTATTTGATTTCAGACATAAATCTCGCTATGTGGCGGAAAGCGGTAAGCATGGCGGACCTAATAACATGAGCGGGAAATCAGCGAAGGCTCTGATTATCCCGGTTCCTCCGGGTACGCTGGTATATGATGCAAATACCGGTGATTTAATCGGCGACCTGGTGGAAGATCATCAACAGCTTATGGTTGCCAAAGGCGGAAGAGGTGGTCGGGGAAATCAGCATTTCGCAACGAGCCGAAACCAAACCCCACGCATGGCTGAACGAGGAGAGCCAGAAGAATCCAGATTGCTGCGTCTTGAATTGAAGATGATCGCGGATATCGGTATTGTCGGTGTACCCAATGCCGGTAAGTCAAGTTTGCTGTCGGTTGTAACGAATGCAAAACCGAAGATTGCCAATTACCCCTTCACTACACTTTCTCCCAACCTGGGTGTTGCAAAGTTGGATCTGGAAACGGTCCTGGTTCTGGCGGATATCCCGGGATTGATCGAAGGTGCTCATGAAGGTGTCGGCCTGGGATTTGCGTTTCTGCGCCACATCCAAAGAACGCGGGTTTTGATCCATGTGTTGGATGGCCTTTCCGAAGATCCCCTGGTTGATTTCTCGCAGATCAACAGTGAAATGGCTTTGTTTGATGAAAAGATCAACCAAAAACCGCAAATTGTTGCGTTTAACAAGATGGATTTGCCCTCAGTGCAAGAGAAGTGGCCGCAGATGCAGGAACAGTTAGCTGCTCTTAATTACGATGTAATTCCTATCTCTACGGTCACCCATCAGAATGTGACAAAGTTGTTGTGGCTGGCCGCGGAGAAATTGGCGGACGCGCCAGAATCCGAACCCGTGGAAGCCATGCCAGTGTATCGTGCGGCTGAGGACCCCAGGGCTTTCCAGATTGAGGTGGTCGAAGATGGCTGGCAGGTTACCGGTGAGGCGATCGAACGCGCAGCAGCGATGACTTACTGGGAACACCGCGAATCAGTCAGGCGTTTTCAGCGTTTGATGGAAGCTATCGGCCTTGATGATGCTTTACGGGACACTGGGATTGAAGAAGGGGATACCGTTTTTATTGGAGACTATGCTCTGGAATGGCAGGATTGAGACATGGCAAAAAAAAGGATAGGTATATTCGGTGGTACTTTTGATCCACCGCATGTGGGTCATCTTATCCTGGCTGCTGAAGCCAGAGATCAGCTTGACCTGGATTGCACCATCTGGGTTTTAACGCCGGATCCCCCTCATAAGCGGGGGCAGGACATTTCATCACTCGAACATCGTTTAGCCATGGTTGAGCTGGCTATCGGGAAAGATGATGGGTTTTCTCTATCCCGGGTGGACATTGAACGCCCAGGACCGCATTATACAGTAGATACGGTCAGGATATTAAAGCAGCAGTACCCTGATCAAACCCTGATTTATTTGATGGGTGGAGATTCCTTACAGGGCTTGCCGCATTGGTACAAACCCGATGCCTTTTTATCGGCGGTGGATGGAATTGGCGTTATGCGTCGACCAGGGGATGATATTGACCTCAGCGAGCTGTATATTCAGCTCCCAGAGCTTTCTGAAAAGTTAAACTTTGTCACGGCCCCACTCTTAGAAATATCTGCGCAGCAAGTACGCCGACGGGCGAGGGAAAGACGAGCATATCGATATTATGTCTTGCCAGGTGTTTATGAATATATTTGTCAACATCAAATCTACTGAAACTTATGGGGAAAGCAGGAATTGTAGAGAATAAACTCGGTAATGTCATGCTGGTTTGTGGTTAAAACATTCTCGCTGGCCGGGTGAGGGGGGCACCCGATCAGCGAGTGTCCATATTAAATCATATAGTACGCAATTTGTTAATAGATTTCTAAAAATTCAATATTCTAAAATTCTCCTGGTTCATAGAATGATTCCAGGAGGGAAAGACTGTTGATCATGTGATATTTCACATGGTTTTTCATTTCAATCCAGGTGAATCAGATTGACATTGCCGACGGCCATGTCCAGATTAATGGTCATGGTGTAGCCTTCTGCGAGAGTCGTATAGGTATTATCTGTCAACATCCAGGTGCCTTCAGAATTGATGTTGCTGACAGTGCCCTTGTTATCGACAATCGCTTTCATGTTTGCTGGGATAATAATGGTAAGGTTGCTGATGCCGGCTTTGATATCCACAACAGCATCCTGGGTGAGTGGGCCTGTAAAATCCAGGGTGTAATCACCCGCACCTGCAGACATGGTCATCTGCTCGAAATTGGCATTTCCAAGGCCATAAATTTCCACAGATGAGGCGCCGGTTGTGAAGGAAAGCTCTTCCATCCGGATTGGATTAGGCTGTTGGAAACGGATAACGGTTTGGCTGGCACCTTGCCGGATGTCCAGGTTGGTGAGCTGCAATCCCGAAAAGTCAAATTCATTATCGCTGGCGCCACCCTCTATGGTGAGATTTAACGGCAGGGCATTGGTCAGGGATAAATCCCACTGGTTGATCACATCTCCTGATGGAATCCCGGAGAATCGAAAAGGATCAACTTGTTTGATGTGATACTGGAAATTGCTGCGGGTGAATTGTGGCTCCCATTGTTCAACATTATAATTGATGGTGCCGTCGACCAAGCCTACCGCGCCTGGGTGAATTGTAAACTCGCCACCTGTCATCTGGAAAAGTAGTTCTGTTTCTTCGAGGTTTCCTGGCAGCGGTTCGGTAACAGTGACCTCCTGGGTCTCGATCGTATTCATACTGACATTTTGAATGGAGCAGCTGAGGCTCGCGATAACCAGGGTCAATATGACAATAACCAGTTGTTTTTTCATAGTGTTCTCCTTCTAGTGGATAAATATGTAAGGTTTGACGTTAACACTTTAATCCTCTGGTGGTTGTTCTCCTTCAGCATCCTGTGAAGTGTTATCGTCGGCCTCATTCAAAAGAATGGGTTCCTCGATCCCTTGTGAGCCGTCTCTGGGATAAGTTCGTGTTCCAAAGAGGGTGACGACAACCATTCCCAGTCCAAATAATCCGGCTACGAACACAATAAATGATCCAAGGCATGGGATTAGATTTAAACCAACGCTAAGTAAATACAGGATCAGGTTGCCTATGGCAGCAGACAGGACTGGATGCCAGGTCGCCTTAAATACACTCTGTGCAAGTTTCTTGCCCAAGATATAGCCCAGGGTTAACCATCCTGCCAGGATCGCCAAGGCAAAGGTCAATCCAGCCAGGATCACGACCGGGATCAAGCAGATGGTTAGTGAGAGGAGGACACCGCCAACCACCATCACAAGAGCCGTCAGGGCACCGTAACCAAGGATATGCCACGGCGCTTTCATCAAGGCATCCGTCATAGTTTCAACAGGTTTTGGCATAGCCAGCAGCAGCAGCGCACCCAGGGCAACCAGAACCAATGTCAGTGCGATGCCCCGTCCGATACTTGTGACAATCGAAAATAAGCGTGTTTGAGGTGACCTGATAATGTCAGGCTGGAAGAAAAAGGGGAAATCAAATTCCTCCGACCAGGGAACATCCCAACTCTCGACTAAGTCCCCTCTGACCTCAGCACCTTCTTCTTGATCCAGATAACTGCCTGGTGCAAATAAGTCCCCCTCGATGACTGCATCACTTCCAAGGGTAACTGTACCGCCAAGAACCGTTAAATTTCCCTCGATGGTGCCGTTGATATTGACCAATCCACCTAATACAAACATATCTCCCGTGACAGCAGCATCCTCTTCGACGTTGACCACACCACCAAAAACATTTAGGTCACCATCCAGGATGCGTCCGCTTTCCAGGGTGTAACTTGACCCAAAGACTGTTCGATCATCTTCCAGGGGGGCTGCAGAGACAGTGATAGGAAATGCCAGTGCAATGACAAGGATTGAAGTGAAAAGAATACCTATCTTCCAAAGCTTTTTCATTTTAAACTCCTTCTTTTACAGGTTGATACAATTTAATAATCGAGCTGAACCAGGTGAATATCAAAACACCTGTTGCTGAGAGTGATCCGACACCAAAGGTGAACAAGACTGGGATCAGGATGGGGACGGACCTCAATAGTGAACGGGAAAGGCTCCACACCTTGATAATTCTTCCTGCTAATTGGCTGAAATTTGCCACTAGGTTCCCGAATGCATAGAAGACATTGAATTGGGAGTGATTTAACATAAATAAGGTCAGAATGATTAAACTTGCGAGAGCGAATGAGCTCAGCGTGAATATCCATAAACGCTGCCGCTGACGCTGCTGCCGCACACGTGCCAACCGAGTTTGCCAGCGTTGGGTAAAACCAGGCGCGGGCATGGGGGAGGGTTGGCGGTGAATTTCCAGTTCAAATTCCTTCAACGCTGAGTCAAGCTGCTGGCAGTCCTTGCAAGTTTCCAGGTGGGATTCCAGGGCATGCTGCTGGTCAGGTTGTAATGTTTCTTCAGAGAATATCCACTTCTCAAAAGGCTGGTGACTCATAGGGTCTCCTCTCCTTCAAACTGTTTGCGTTTTCCGAACTGATCCAGGCCTTTGCTAGAGATTGGCGGGAGCGATAAAGTCGGCTCTTGACCGCGCTCACAGTCAGATCGAGTGAGTTCGCAATGTCAATTTCAGAATAATCATGCCAGTAACGCAGCACGACCGCAGCACGATCAATCGGCTTCAAATCGGATAACATCTTCTGAATAAGGATTTCTTTTTCTTCTCTCCGAAATTCCTTTTCTGGATTAGGAGCGCTTTGATCCGGGATGATTTCAGCTGGCAAGGCATCCATGGAAACCGTCGCTAACTTACGTTTGCGAATCCGATCTATGCAATAATGTGAGGCAATTGAAAGCAACCAGGTGCCAAAGGATCGATCCGGGTCATATTTCTTGATGTATCTGTAAGCTCGAATAAAACTCTCTTGGGCGGCATCCCCTGCATCTCTTGCGTTTCCCAGCATCCGATAGCATAAGCTAAATATTGGCTTCTGGAAAGCCTCGACAAGGAAACCAAAAGCAGCATCATTTCCATGACGTGCTTGTTCAATCCAAAGGGTTTCTTGTTCGGTCAAGTTGTCTCCTTGCTGCTTTTCTATCTAAATATACGTCGTAGTGTGTGAAAAGTTGCAATTCATCTTGTGGCTCAAGAAATTTATCATGCTTTTCTTTTATTGAGTGAGAATTTTAACAAATTGAGTGATGGTGGAATCACAATGAAAGACGGATAGTGATCCAGCAATAAAGAGGTTATTTTCTTAATTTGTTAAAAATATGTAAGAATTAGCTTGTTTTTCTACCTGGTTTGAAGTTGTTTCAACCTCGTTAACTTGTGGGCTGCATGGCTAAAAGACTATTTCCTCGCGGCCACTTAATTTTTCTTTAATGCGATTGACGACAATATCGAGATGCCTTGATTTGTGAACAAAATCAAGATCATCACTGCGGATGGTCAGGACCGGACAAATGTCAAAATTTAGAATCCATTCCTCATAAAAGCGTTCTAGAAGTTCTAAATAGGCTGTGTCAATGCCAGATTCAATATCCCTGGATCTACGGCGGATGCGTTCCATTAATACTGGGACTGGCGCCTGGAGATGAATTAATAAATCGGGTTTGGGCAGGTTTTTCACAATCAATTGATATAAACGCAAATAAGCGTGATAATCACGGTCCTGAAAATTTCCCATATGATGGAGCGCTCTCGCAAAAATATAGGCATCCTCATAGATACTCCGGTCCAGGATGGCTGATTCAGGGAGCTCATAAAGCTGAATATGCTGCTCAGCCCGATGCCCCAGAAAGTAAATCTGAAGATGAAAAGACCAGTCCCCCATACTTCTATAAAAATCAGGCAGGTAGGGGTTATCTGCCACGGATTCATAGGCTGTGGTCCAGCCTAAACGTTCCCCAATCCGCTCCGTTAGAGATGTTTTACCCACACCAATATTCCCGGCTAACAGGACCATTCGTTTTGTCATGTTATCAACTCACCCTTCTCTTCATGTCATTTTAGGGCATATTGCGTTTCAGAAAAATCTGTACCATGGTGAGGTACGGGCGGTACTGCTCGTATCGCACACAATGTCCTGCAGCGCTGATGTGCCCGAATTCACCTTTGTCCAGGATTTTGACGGCTTCAACACCCATCTTAGGTGTGACAATGGCACCCAGTTCATAATCTCCTGTGACGATTAATGTGGGCACCTTGATTGCTTTAGCGAGTTTCCGCCATGCAGGGTGTTTTGATGGATAATTGTCAAAAATTGTGGGGTCAACATCCAGTTTCGACTGCGCCCATTCTTTAAGGATCGCTTCCTCCCAACTTGGGGCTACTTTCTTTTTTTCTCTCACCAGGGTTTTTAGCGATTTTTCCTTTGCAACCAGGTTTCTTTCTTTCCATTGCTGCATCGTGGCATTTAATTGTTTTTCCGTTAACGCCTGGTCTGACCAGGGTGGGTCTTCCAAAACCAGGAGAGAAAGCATCTCCGGGTATTTTGCAGCGAAACCCGCTGCTGTGGCAGCACCCATGGAATGACCAATGATGCCAGGTTTATTAAGATTGAGTTCTTTAACCAGATCATGCAGATCTTCAACCAGATCAAAGCGTTTTTCTGGGTCTATGCGCGAGGATTTTCCATGCCCGTACGCATCATACATGATCAGGTCATAATCTTCTTCCAGATCGCCAGCAAATTGATGCCAGCATAAGCCGCTGTCAGTGATACCATGTGCTAGGACGAGGGGAGGTCTGTCCCCTTCGCCTGTCCGTGTGTAAAACAGTTCAATGCCATCATCGACCGTGACGGTGTCCTGGGTCCAATTATTTTTCATAATAACCTCCGAGTAGGTTTCTTAAATGAAATAATTATTTAAAGATTTTTAGTTGCATGACTCGAAATTGTTGGTTGTCTCATCGATTTGTTACATAAAAGCAGCCTATGTGATTCTCTTTCAATTCAAATTCATCTTGTTGAGATCTATTTCCTATTAATCCTACCGGAAGTATACACCCATGTCTTGTCAAAAGAAAAATTCTCTTCGTTTTTCGTTTGGTTGGTAGATGGTGATCTCTACAGGTTCAAAGGATACGTCAGTAATATCAGCTGGTTGCAGGTTACCGATAGATAGCTGTCATTATGGATCCTACGAGATCAACATTCACTATATCCGCAGGTGTAGCATTTCCGGCAGCCTTCTTCGTTGACCAGGCTTGCCTGACCGCATTCGGGACAGAGTTCTGCTGCAGGTCGATTCCCTCCGGGTGGTTCCTGGCCCAATCCCGACAAAGGCAGGGTAGGTGACATATCCTTCCAATTATCACTGGTGGTGCTGCCTTCTGCATTGCGTGCATACAGATACGAATCCAAAGCTTTAGCAATCCCATCTGGCAGCGACCGCACACGGTTTGCTCCAAAGCCAAGTGAGCGCCCCCCGCCAATCCCTCCTAACTGTTCCATGATCGTTTTTAGACGTTTTCTGGGTTCAATCGGTGAAGAAATCCTGAGTACATAGGAAATCAATCGCCCAATTGCTTCAGAATGTGCTGCCGTCTCAGATCCGGCTTTTGCGGTATTGATGAAAACTTCGAAGGGCTGACTGCCCCCATTTTCATTGACTGTCACAAAAGTTTTTCCGAGAGGAGTTTCAATGGAATAGGTGTACCCATTCAGGTATTTTGGGCGAGGTTTTTTTGATTCCTGCCAGATGGGTAGTTGTTCGCTATTTATTTCTTTCGATTTTGCTGTCCCTTGCGTTTCTAACACAACTTTTTCCCTGGACCCCGTCACATAGACCGTGATACCCTTACAGCCTAATTCCCAGGCCAGGAGATAGGCTTTGGCAATATCCTGTGTGGTGGCGCTGGTGGGGAAGTTGATCGTTTTACTCAGGCTGTTATCCACAAAGGCTTGAAGTGCCGCTTGCATGCGGATATGTTCTTCTGCCCTGATATCGGCGGAAACAACGAATGTATTTTTGAGGATCGGTGTTAATTCTTCAATGTGTTGACAGGTGCCTGTTTCAAGAATTTGATCGATAATCGTCTGCCGGGTTTCTGGTTCCAAATTGGCATCATCCAATGCTTTCTGAAACAGGGGGCTGACATAATTCAGCTGTAAATCATTGCCGTTATCATTGACGTGGCGGATATATGCGAGTGCGAAAACAGGTTCGCAACCATACCCCTCACAGCCAGCCACCGTCGCAATGGTGCCAGTTGGGGCTACCGTGCATTGGGCCGCGTTGCGAATGCCGTGGTCTTTAATTTCCTCAACCAGTGACTGCCAATCCACAACAGGGCGATTATAATTATGCTGAAAGGCATCGATGGGTTTGGGAGGTGTCCATGCAAGCGCCTGTGGATCATATATGCTCCCCTTGATTGCCGGGAAACTCCCTCGCTGCTGAGCCAGGGCAACACTGGTCTTCATGGCGTGATAGCGAATAAATTCCATAATCTGCGCTGAGAATTCTTGACCCTCCTCGCCGCCATAACGGATGCGTACATGGTAAAGCAGGTCAGCTAACCCCATGATTCCCAGTCCGATCCGCCGAGATTTCTTAGCTGCCATTTCTAATTCCGGTACGGCAGGGACATAGGCATTGGCTTCGATGACATCATCAAGAAAGATGGTGGCTGTTTCAACGGTTTCTCTCAGCGCATCCCAATCCACAGACCGGTCTGGTCCGCAATGTTGAGCCAGGTTGATCGAACCAAGGCAGCAATTTTCGTAGGGACCAAGCCACTGCTCTCCGCAGGGATTGGTGGACTCCAACTGGTAGAGATGCGGAACCGGATTAGCTCGATTGGCTGTGTCGATAAACAGCATTCCGGGTTCGCCGTTGTGATGGGCTTGTGTGACGATTTGATCAAACAAGTCACGCGCTTTAATGACGGCATGTGTTTTTATTGGCAGTCCAGCTTTGATCGCCTCTTCAAGGTCCCCATTGAAGTCGCGATATTCATAGGCTTTTACATCTGGAAAGCGTAAAGCCCAATCCTGGTCCTGTTTAACGGCTTCCATGAATGCATCGGTTATTCCCACTGAAATGTTGAAATTTGTGATCGCATTTTCGTCTGTTTTACAGGAAATAAACTTTTCAATATCCGGGTGATCAACGCGCAGGACGCCCATATTGGCACCCCGCCGTGTTCCACCCTGGGCAATCTCACCAAATGCCTCATCATAGACACGCAGAAATCCCACCGGGCCAGTTGCCTGACCGGCGGAAGCTTGCACCTTGCTGCCGGAGGGGCGCAGTCTTGAAAAGCTGAACCCATTCCCACCGCCGGTTTGTTGAATTAATGCGGCATCGCGCAAGGTCGTGAAGATTCCATCGTCACGGCGTCCCATATCATCAGAAATTGGGAGCACGAAACATGCGGCTAATTGCCCCAGGGGTGTACCCGCACCGGTGAAAGTGGGGGAGTTCGGAAAGAATTTCTTGGTCGTTAACATTTGATAGAATCTATTAGCCTGGCTGTTAACATCCTTTCCCCAAACTTTTTCTGCTTCTGCCACATGATACGCGACACGCCAGAACAATTCCTTAACCGATTCAACAGGTTTTCCATTATTGCCTTTTCGTAAATATCGACGGGATAAGACCTGTGCTGCGTTTTCGCTAAGTTCGACCTTTATCTTAAACTCTGGAACGGGCGGTATAGGCATGAGCCCTGATGCTTGTTTGATTGCCTTGTTGGTCATAATTGCCTCATTAATGTCCTACCTCTAAGAATCTTCTGATAATAAGCGGTCGATTTCCGACCGAACGGACTGTAAATCGTCCAGTTGTAAATAGACGGATGCATAACGGATATAGGCGACATGATCCATTTCTCTTAACCTTTGCATTGCCATATCACCGACGACGCGTGAGTCCACTTCTGATTTCCCCATACGTTGCAGTGTTGATTCAATTTCGCCAATCAACCTTTCAATATCCGCTGCCGAGACTGGTCTTTTGGTGCAGGCTGTTCGGATGCCCTGGGTCAATTTTTCACGGTTAAATTCTTCGCGGGTCCCGTCTTTTTTCACCAGCAGGGGCGTGGCCAGTATTGGGCGTTCCAGGGTACTGAAACGTTCTCCGCAATTCAAGCACTCACGCCGACGCCGGATTCCGCCAGGAGCACCTTTTGTGGTATCAATGACTCTGGACTTTTGATGCTGACAAAATGGACAATGCATTTATTAACCCTTTTCACAATTAGCGACATGCAACGATCAACGAACCCCTATATATAGGGGTATTATAAATCGTATCCCCTACTAGTAAGGACAAGTTCTATTGTATCATAGGAGATTGGGCGAATCAATCCATTTTGGAATTTTTAACCTTAAAATATGCAGCCATCCAGCAGTTATTAACATTGGAAAGCGGCTGGTGATTTAGTTTTGATATCCCGTATCAGGTAATTTCCGTTTTCATCATTTTAATCAGGCAGGCTGGCCACAATCTCGAGTAGACAGAAAAAACGCAGGTCATTAACCTGCGTTTTTCCATTGACCCATATCAAGGCGTAACGAGTCAGATTACGCTTGATATGGGGTGACCAAATAGGCGTGCCTTAAGCATACCAGAACGATTAAGGCACATATGGCGCGATGACAATCAGCATCAAGTATTTGAGGATCACATCAAATCAACTAAGCATAATGTCTTTCAACTAATGTTGATTCCGTTTACGCAGGAACGCGGGCACATCCAAATCATCGGTATTGATGCGGGTGGGAAACACGTATTGCCCAGCATTGGATGCCTTGTGCTGTGAATCGCTTCTGTTTTCGATGTCCTTATCCATGTGCGGCAGCGGTCGTTGTTGTGCGTTGGCTGCTTGATTCGCTTCGGATTTCTTCACAACAGAGCTGAGACTTGTGCCTTCAAACCCGGTGGCAATAACGGTGATCCGAAGGTTTTCACCCATGCCTTCATCAATTACTGCGCCAAAGATCAGGTTAACGTCTGGATGGGCAGTTTCTTTGATGATGGCTGCGGCCTGGTTGACCTCAAAGAGCTTCAGACTTTCACCACCCGTAACATTGAACAGGATCCCGCGTGCGCCGTCAATGGTAACATCCAGCAATTGATTGGAAATCGCCTGTTCGGCAGCTTTTGTTGCACGATCTTCGCCGCTTGCCTGTCCAACAGCCATGAGCGCTGCGCCGCCTTCGGACATGATGGTTCGCACGTCTGCAAAGTCAAGGTTGATCAAGCCCGGAACGGTAATCAGTTCCGAGATGCCCTGGATGCCCTGCCGAAGGACATCATCCGCGACTTTAAATGCATCCTGCAAACCGGAGCGTTTGTCCACAATTTGCAGCAAGCGGTCATTGGGAATGATAATCAGGGTATCAGCGTGCTCTTTCAGTGCAGCAGATCCTGTTTCGGAGGCTTTAGCACGGTGAGTTCCTTCAAATGTGAATGGGCGGGTAACCACACCGATAGTCAATGCCCCGATTTCTTTGGCGATTTGTGCGACCACGGGGGAAGCACCTGTGCCGGTCCCACCGCCAAGTCCCGCTGTCACGAAGACCATGTCGCCGCCTTTGAGGACTTCATACAGCTCCTCTGCGGATTCCTCAGCTGCCAGCCGTCCGATTCGAGGATCACCGCCAGCACCCAGGCCCTTGGTGGCTTTATCGCCAATTCGCACACGGACCTTGGCTTTTGAGAATTGAAGTGCCTGGGCATCGGTGTTCACGGCAATGAATTCAATGCCGCTCAAGCCCTCGTCGATCATCCTGTTGACAGCGTTGCATCCACCACCCCCAATTCCCACAACTTTGATTCTTGCAAATGACTCTAATTGTTGCTTCTTATCCATTTTTTTCTCCTCTACTACTTGATGACTCTTTGACCATATTGTGATACTTGATTAATCAGGGCAGCAGGCGCCTGAGTAAATCCTTGAGTTGTTCCGACCAATTTTTTGTCCGTTTTGGACCATGGTGATCGATATATTGACTGGCATCGCTCATTAACATTGCCCACTCCAAAAGCCCAACGCTGGTTGAAAAAGCAGGTGAATCAAGCTGATCCGTCAACCCTACCAGGTTTTGGGGTTTTGCGACCCTGGCCGGCAGCCCCATTACCTGAGATGCCAGCTGACGGCAGCCAGGGAGCTGACTGGTGCCGCCCGTCAGGACGACGCCGGCTGGCAGCAGCCCGTCATAACCGGAGCGCTTGATTTCCCTGAGGACATAGCGGAATATTTCTTCCATCCGTGCTTCGATAATGTAGGCTAATTCAGATCGCTCGATCCGGGTGGGCGAATCACCGCCAAAACTGCGGATGGTGAATTGTTCCTCGGGATTCACGGCTGACTCCACGGAATGCCCGAATTTCAGCTTAATTTCCTCTGCCTGGGATATTGGCAAGCGTAACCCATGGGCGATATCTGAGGTGACAAGATTGCCGCCGATGGGCAGAACCATGGTGTGCCATACGTCACCATCGATATAAATAGCCATGTCTGCCGTTCCCCCACCGATATCTACCACAGCCACACCCATTTGACGTTCTGTCTCTGAAAGGACAATTTCTCCAGAAGCCAGGGGATTGAGTACAAATTGTGAAACTTCGATACCTGAGGCACCAACACACTGCCGCAGGTTTTCCATGGTTGATGCTGAGGCAGTGATGATATGCGCTTCAACCTCAAGGCGGTAGCCGTGCATGCCGATTGGTGTGCGGATACCATCCTGGCCGTCGATGATAAACCCACGCTGGATCACATGAATAATCTCGCGGTTGTGGGGGATAGCAATGGCCTGTGCAGCATCCAGGGCACGATCGATATCATCCAGGTCTACAATGCCACCTGTGATGCCAACCACACCGCGGCTGTTAATTGAGGAAACGTGAGAACCTGCCAGGCTGACAAGGGAGGCATTGATCTCAAATCCAGAGGTTCTTTCAGCTTTTTCCACAGCGCGCGAGACCGCTAACGCTGCAGCATTCAGGTCTACGACGGTCCCCTTACGCAGACCCTGGGAAGGTTCAATACCAACCCCCAGGATACGCAGGTTGCTTCCATCTTCAACCCGAGCGACTAAAGTACAAATTTTACTGGTTCCGATGTCAATTCCGACAATGATTGGTTCTTCCATGCTTACTGCTCCAGTCGATAAAATGGTGCGTGCAGGTATTCCACACTGATCAATGCAGGCTGCAGATTCTTCTCTTTTAAAGCAGCCAGGATCGTGTTATATTCTGCAATCTTGACACCTATCTGATCCGCATCTCTGCCAAAATAAACCATCCAACCTTGTGGGTCCTGCCAACCCAGGCCAAACAAGGGATCATACAGCAGAGAACTTCCTTCGGGCACATGATTCCGGATCGATAAGATGCTCTTGACAAATTCAGGTGTTGTGATGGGGTAGGTTGGTTGATCATGTGGGCTAAAAACCGGTTCGTCTGCTGTATCGGTGGCCGGAATTTCCGGGTCAACATCTTCATTTTCCGATGGGGCACCAGGGGGGTCACTGCTGGCAATCACACTCATAGGCACATCAGCCTCCCCGCGAACCGGGAACATAATCCCCTCGGCATCTATCCAGAGAGATTGGCTCTCCTGCTGCCAGAGCACAAGCGGCTGGCGTTCGACCACTACGAGCCTCACTGCGGCTGGTAATCCCACGAAAACCTTCACATCACTCAAACTTGGGAGACGATCAGATATCTTTTGGGCGATGTCTTCTGGTCGTAATTTGATGATCGATTCTCCATAGATATCCAGCTGTGCAGAAATCATTTCGGCATCTAAACGTTGTGCACCTTCCAGGTTGACCGCGGAGACTTCAAAAGCAGTCAGGCCAGAAAAGCTGACCACGATTGCCAGTGAGAGAAAAAATATTACGCCGGATACAAGACGCCAACCGAAAAGAAGTCTGAGAGAAGCAGGCAGGTGAAGTTCTGCACTTTTACCCTTGAGGGGCACCCGGACCTTGTTGCGCTGGCGATTGATCACTGGTGGTATTGAGACTTTCCGCCGTGTCACTGGCGTACGGTATTTTGAGCTTTTACGCGTGGCGCTGCTCCCAAAAGGTATTTTTTTGGATTGTTTTCGGCTATCCTGCCTTCGGCTCCGTACCTGCTCAGCCCGAGACTGTTCATTCGGTTGGCGATTTGCCATATTAACTTCGAAACTCTCTTTCTGTTCGATCACGTTGACTTTTTCTTGCTAGCGCCAGGTTAATGAGCGCTTCTATCAAGTCAATATATGGTAGGCCTGAAGCCTCCCATAGCTTTGGATACATGCTAATTTTTGTAAAACCAGGAATGGTGTTGATCTCATTGAGATATAGGGCATTGGTGTTGCGGTCCATCAGGAAATCTACTCTTGCCAGACCTGCACAATCAGTAGCCTTGTAGGCTCTAATTGCGATTTCCTGAACTCGTGCAATATCCTCTTGGGATAACTCAGCAGGAATGATCAATTCAGCAGTATCGTTGATGTATTTTTCCGAATAGGTATAAAAGATATCCTTAGGTTTAATCTCACCAGGAATGGAGGCGTTTGGGTCCTCATTCCCCAGCACACTGATCTCAATTTCCCGTGCATTGTGAACGCCCTCTTCCACGATGATCCGGCGGTCATATAGGGCAGCTTGCTGCATCCCTTCCATCAAATCACTGCGGCTGGTGCACTTGCTGATGCCTACAGAGGACCCCAGATTGGCGGGTTTTGTGAAAAGCGGGTAGCCTGCGATCGCCTCTGCGGCATCCAGACAGCTATCCAGATTGGTTTCAAGGTCCGTTCGATTGATGATTTGATACGGCAGGGTTGGGATATTGTTTGCCAGCATGACATATTTGAACAAACCCTTGTCCATGCAAGTTGCAGATCCCAGAACACCAGAGCCGACATATGCAATATCTGCTAATTCTAATAATCCCTGTAAAGTCCCATCCTCTCCAAATGTTCCGTGCATGACCGGGAAGACCACGTCCAGGGAGGTATAGAAGATTAATTGACCTTCCTGAACCGTGTACAGACCTGGATTTAAGGAGGATGGCTGTAAAATCGCCGGGGTTAACCCTTCATACCGTTCATTTTGAAGCTTGATCCAGAGATCTTTGCCAACGTACCATTCTCCCTGATGTGTGATCCCAATTTCAATCACTTCATATTTTTCATGATTGACCACTGATAGTACGGAACGCGCGGACATGAGTGAGACCTCATGTTCACCCGAACGGCCCCCATATAAAATACCCAGCTTCAATTTATTCATGGTTATTTAAATTCACCTAATAATTCAATTTCTGGCTCGAGCTGTATACCAAATTTTTCTTTGACAGTCTTCTGACAAAGTTTAATTAACTTAAAAATATCTTCAGCTGCCGCGTCTTCCAAATTGATCATGAAATTGGCATGAATGGGGCTGATCATTGCTTTCCCAATTTGCTGCCCTTTCAATCCTGCGGCTTCAATCAGGCGGCCCGCAAAATCGCCTGATGGATTCTTGAAAATGGACCCCATCGATGCACCAGGGGGCTGGGTTTCTTTGCGGTGAGCCTGGTAAGCTTTGATTTTCCTCCAGGCTTCCTGTTTGCTTGAGCGCACCAGTTTAAAGAGTGCAGACAGGACCACAACCGGCATTTGCTGACGTTTTAAAATGCTGCTGCGGTACTGGTATGCCAGTTTATCGACAGGCCAATCTTGTAAGCCCTTTTTTTTGTGCAAGATTGTTGCCATGTGCACACTTCCAGCCATATCGCTGCCGTGGGCGCCAGCGTTGCCATAGACTGCGCCGCCGACTGTTCCTGGAACAGGCGCTGCCCATTCCATCCCGCTCAGCCCATGAATGGCAGATTGACGGGCGACGGTTCCCAGAATCGCCCCTGATTCTGCGTAGAGAGACGGCGGATCAGATTCCGGATATATTTCAATGGTATTCGCCCGGTTGTGCAGGATGACATAATCCAGGCCCAGGTCGCTGACAAGAATATTTGATCCGCTGCCGATGACACGGAAGGGGATGGAAAGCTTCCAACACAGCTTCGCCGCCCGGATCAATTCCTCTAAAGCTGTGATGGTGATCAGCACGGGGATACTGCCGCCGATGTGAGCAGTGGTGTAATCCGCCATGCGGATATTTTCAGACAGCTTTCCGCCAAAAGCCTCTCGTAATTGTTCTACTGGCAGCTTATTCATCGGCTGCTTCCATTCTGATCATGTCTCTTTCTTAAGCTATCAAATACTTGTTTGCTGATCGCGACTGCATCCCCCGCAGAAAAGATGATGGCGACATCACCTGCCTGCAAATTCTCAAGGAGGAAGCGGGTTGCGGTTGGAAAGTCTGGTATGTAATGGGCTTTGTCCTCGGGAAGGGCATGGGCGATGGTTTCTGCGGAATAGCCAGTATCCGCTTCCCTGGCGGCGTAAATTTTGAGGACAACAACTTTATCAGCAGCACTGAGTGCCCGGATATAACCTTCTTCTAACGTTTGGGTGCGTGAGTAGGTGTGCGGCTGCCAGATCGCCCAGATACGTTCTTTTGGAAATCGAGAATGGGCTGCATCAAGGGTGGCGGAAATTTCGGTGGGATGATGGCCGTAGTCATCAATCATCGTGATCCCCTGGGCTGTGCCCAGTATTTCAAAACGCCGGTTGGTGCCCATAAAATTTCCCAGAGCCTGAACCGCGCTGTCCATCGGCAGGTCAAGCTGATGGATCACAGCCAAGGCAGCCGTGGCGTTAAGGATGTTGTGATATCCAGGGATATTCAGCTGAACTTGCCCCAATGTTTCCTGAGAACCGTTCTTATCTGTAAAGTTCAATGTGAAGCAGGGCGTACCGTCCGATAATTCAATTTTGCCGATTTGATAGGTAGAATCAGAACCTGTTCCGTAAGATAGTAATTGCATCCCGGAATCCGCCATGTTTTCCATCAATTCCCTGGCATGCGGATCATCCTTGCAGATTAATGCCAGCCCATCATCACGAATTCGCTGCAGAAAAGCTTTAAATGCATTGAAGTATGTGGTTTCGGTCGGGAAGCAATCCGGGTGGTCATGCTCGACATTGGTGATGACCGCGATTTTGGGAGAAAGACCGAGGAACATAGAATCGTATTCATCGGCTTCGATCACAAAATATGGTCCCGAACCAGCCCTGGCATTGCATCCAAGCTGTTTGATTACTGCACCCGAAATAAAACTGGGGTTGATGTCCAGTTTTTCAAGCATCCAGATCAACATTGATGTGGTGGTGGTCTTCCCATGAGTGCCGGCTACAGCCAGGGTATCTTTTCCTTGGGTGAGTTCACTCAGAAAATCTGCGCGTTTGAGGACAGGAATGCCCTGTTCACGTGCAGCCTGCACCTCCGGATTGGATTCGGGGATGGCAGAAGAACGGATCACAATATCAGCGCCTGTAATTTGTTCAGCCCTATGACCCAGGAAAGTCTTCGCACCCGCTGTGGTGATTGCCTTGAACAAGGGCGAAGCCACAAGGTCAGATCCGCTGACATGAAAGCCTCTCTCGATGAGCACCCGGGCAATTGCTGATAAGCCTGTGCCGCCAATCCCGATTAAGTGAATGTGTCGCATCAGATAAACACCACCAATATAAAGACAAAGATAACCGCAACTGCCACATAGATGGTCGGTGCATTTAGCCACTGCGGCGGTAATATTTTGATCAACGATTCGATACTATGACCTGTTTGGGTTAATTCATTCGGAGGGATGATCCAATCAAAGGGATAATTCGCTTCCATCAGATAAAACCAGGCGGTACCAAAGATCAGATAGCCGTTAATCCCACCTAGAAAAATCCCTAAGAGTACATCCTCAAAGCGATCCCTGACAAATTTGCCGCTTTCAATGATGCGGGGAATGTTTGGTCCCTGGTATCCAAAAAACGTCATGCCTGCCAGAATCCCTATCCGCACCCAAAAGGATGATTCTTCAGTTAGGGAGTTTTGAATAAACGGAATGAAGTTTTCTATCACCGTGATCACAAACAGGGCCACGATGGCTCCAGCTGTGACCAGAACTTCCTTCGTCCAGCCCCGCATACCGCCAATCAGGGCAAATAAAATGACATACATCCAGAAAAGCACATCAAGACTGATCATGCTGCAGACCCTCCATCCAGCATACCCGATACGGATTTCAGCATGTCTGCGATCTTTTCCGCTGCATCGGGCACCGCCAGGGACGCCATCGCCTGGCTCATCTCGGTTAGTTTTCCCTGGTTAAATAAAATCTCATTAATCAGAGGTAATAATTGTTGATCCAGATCTTCATCTGCCAAGATCACTGCTGCCCCACAATTTGCAAGGTAATTCGCGTTCACTTTTTGATAACGCCAGGCATAGGGATAGGGAACCAGAATGGCGGGAAGTCCAAAGAGGGGATACTCGCCGAGGGTTGAGGCACCCCCCCTGGATACGATCAAGTCTGCCGCAGCCATCATTGCTCCGATTTCGTGCAGGTATGGAAACACCTGGTAACGTTGAGCTTGCTGATGGGTGAGGGCCTGGGACTGGCGTTCGACCGATTCCCAGTCCAGGTGTCCGCAAAGATGGATGACCTGCATTTTTTCCAGCAGAGATGGCAGGATTTTCAACAGGGCAGTATTGATCGAGCGGGCCCCTTTGCTTCCGCCGGCAACAGCCAGTGTTGGGAGGTCAAGATCAAAATTGAAATATGCTAACCCTTCCTCGCGGGTCCAGTTCTTCAATCCGGGTCGAACAGGATAGCCGGTGATGGTGATGTTTTGCGTTTGTGAAAAATGCATACGAGATGACTCCGTGGTCACTGCGATTCGTTTGGCAAACCTGGCAATGGCTTTGATCGCCAGGCCAGGTTCAATATCGGGCACATACAGCAGGGAAGGTCTGCGAATGGCTGCAACTGCCATAGGAACTGCGACATAGCCGCCGGTAAAAAACAGCACATCAGGATTAAACTTACGCAAGATTCCCAGGGACGCGAACACACCTTTGAGCAGCTGCCACATATTTCCTGGCAGTCGTTTCAAACCCACACCATGGATTCCAGCCGCCGGTATGGATTTGTAAGGAATGTTACGTTTGGTCACCAATTCTTCCTCCATGCCACCGCGGCTGCCAACCCATAGAATTGACTGATGTTTCAGTTCTAGAGATTCAAGGACGCTGATGGCGGGATACACTCCCCCGCCCGTCCCGCCTGCGCAGATCAACAACCGCACCTTGTGGACTCCTTTCTGATGTTTTATGCTGTGCTGATTTTCTTGAAATATTCATAATGATGCCTAACGCTGTCAGGATGACGACCATACTTGACCCACCGGCGCTGATCAGCGGTAAGGCGTTACCTGTGAAGGGCAAGAGCCCGACAATCACTGCCATATTCATCAGGGCCTCGATGGCAATCCAGATGGTCAGACCGTAAGCCAGAATTGATCCCAATTGGTCCGGTGCATTTTTAGCAATAACCAGCCCTCGCCAAATGAGGACAATATATAAGCCCACAACAAGGGCTCCGCCGATGATGCCGGTTTCTTCTACAATGACGGCATAAATACTGTCCGTTGGTGCCAGGGGTAAGCCTGTGAACTTGGTGTCCGCCTGTCCGATACCTACGCCAAACCATCCTCCTTTAACTACAGCTTCCAGGCTGCGCTGGATGTGGTAGCTGCTTTCAAGGGGATTGTTCAAACTGGTCAGGTAGGACGTGATACGCTCCCGGCCAGTTGGATAGACATATACCAAGGGTAAACCGACCAATAATATCAGAACAATGACTAGCAGGATGATCTTCCAATCCCCGCCTGCCAGGAAAAAGAGGATAACCCCTAAAATCAATATGGTCAACGCGGCGCTGAGATCTGGCTGCAGCATGATCAAAGCAAAGGTCACGCCCAGAATGATGACTAGCGGGACAAGACCAATTTGTATGTCATTAATCGAATCCAATCTTCGATGCAGCCAGAAGGACAAATAAATGATAATCACAGCCTTTGCCATTTCAGAGGGTTGGATTGATCCACCGATCAGCATGCGGGTTTCCCTGCCACCGCTCTGTGAATTAACGATCAAAACAGCAAAAAGAAGCAGTAATGTACCGAACCACATGGGAATGAGGATTTTCTGGAAGAGGTGATAATCAATAAAACTGGCAATCACGGCAATGGTCAATCCAAGGAGCACCCATAAAATTTGGCGGCCAAATATGTATGTTGGTCCCTCACCCATTACAAGGGAGAAGTCCCAGCTTGCGGAATAGACCATCAGCAGTCCAAAGATCAACAAGACCACCACCGTCAGTAGCAGCGGAACGTCAAACGGCAGCTGAAACGACGGGGATCGTTTTGTTTTCCCTGATTGTTTGTTTACGAAAGTTCCTTCACCCATTGTGTAAAACGCCTTCCACGTTCTTCAAAATCAGTAAATTCGTCGAAGCTGGTTCCACCCGGCGAGAGCAATACCACATCACCCGGCTGAACATGTTCGGCTGCTTTTTGTACGGCTTGTTCTAATGACTTGCAATGATCCACTGTAAAACGCTGCGTTTCTTTTCCTTGACCGGTTACAGTTTCCATGATCAGATCAGCTGCTTCGCCAAAAAGCACCAGGTGATCTACCCTTTGTTGGATGACCTGCCCCAACCTCTCCCATGGTAGGTCTTTATCACGGCCGCCTGCCAATAAAATAATTGGTTGGTCAAATGAATCGATGCCTGCGATGGCTCTCTCTGGTGTTGTGGCGATTGAATCATTGTACCAATCCGCTCCTCTCCAGCTGCGGACAAATTCCAGGCGGTGGGAAACACCCTTGAAATTGACGATCCCATCGTACATTGCGGGGAGAGAAAAGGTTGCCGCGGCCGAAATGGCAATGGCAGCAAGGACATTGTAGAGGTTGTGGGTTCCCCGTATATTAATCAGATCGGATTTGATGATTTTGGCAACCTGACCACTCGCCTGCAGATACAGCTTGCCCCGCTTGTAATAGGTTGCATCCTGTTTGTTGTGTGGGGGATTGATGCCAAAGGTAATGCGCCGTCCGTTGACTTCTGCGAACAATTCACGAACATTCGGGTCGTCCCGATTGAGAACCGCCACATCATTATTGGATTGATTGGTCAATATTCTTGCTTTGGCGGTGATGTACTTCGCCATGGTTTTATGGCGGTCTAGATGATTGGGTGTCAGGTTGAGGATCGCAGCAATTTGGGGGGATCGGCTCATGATTTCCAGCTGGAAGCTGGAGAGTTCCATGATGGCAATGTCTTCAGTGCCCATCTTGTCTAAATCCAGGATCAGAGGATTGCCGATATTTCCGCCAACCCATACATGATGCTCTGGTTTTTTAAGGGCATAGTGCTGGCGTGCGATTTCACCGACCAGTGCCGTGGTGGTTGTCTTGCCTGCTGATCCTGTGATGCCGATCACTTTGCAGGGTGCTGCTTCAAGGAAGATTTGGGAATCATTCGTGATGGGGATATTTCGGCGAATCGCCTCCTGAATGAGGGGCAGATCCAAGGGAACCCCGCCAGAAATGCACACAAGCTGGATATCATCTAGCAGTCCGACGGGGTGGGATCCGGCTACCAGGGTGATTTCCAAACCTTGTATGTCCTGTTTGACCACGGAGAGTTCCTCCTCTGGTCTTCGATCGTTAAGGATCACCGAGGAGCCTTTTCCTGCCAGGTAGCGTGAAAGCGCCAATCCCTGCCGGGCTGCACCAATCATCAGAACTTTCTTACCAACCCAATCTGTCATCGATTACTCCACCAATACCAGGGCAATTCCCAGCATCGTAAAAGTTAAGCTGACAAGCCAAAAGCGCTGAACAACCTGTGTTTCGCTCCATCCCGACAGTTCAAAATGATGATGAAGCGGCGCCATTTTAAAGAATCTTTTACCGCCAGTGGCTTTGAAATATAGGATTTGAATGACAACACTCAATGCCTCACTTGTAGGAATGATTGCTATCAATGGAAGGATCAGCCATTGACCGGTCATCAGGGCGACGACTCCCAGGGTAGCTCCCAGGGATAAGGATCCTGTATCACCCATGATTAATTTGGCTGGGTGAACGTTGAACCAGAGAAATCCAAATAAAGCGCCTACCAGGGAGAAGCAGAAACGCGCCAAGAAATGCTGTCCCTGGATCACAGCGACAAAGCCGTAGGCAGCAAATGCAGTTGCTGCAATCAAACCTGCCAGTCCGTCCAGACCATCGGTGAAATTGACTGCGTTGGACATACTAACGATGATAAATACGGCGATTGGAATATATGCAGGGCCCAGATTGATGACCTCTTGTGCTGTAAACCAGATAAATTGAGGGACATCCAGGATATCACGCAGGGCGAAGGCGATGGCAATTGCCAGGATAACCTGGATCCCAAATTTGGTGCGCGCACGCATCCCTAAACCCCTGCGGGAACCACGAATACCTTCCCAATCATCGATTATGCCTAATAGGGAAAATGCCCACATCGTGACCAAAGGCAGCAGCACAGAGCGCCCCAGGAGATTGAAACCCAGGATGGATACGGCATTGAACAGAATAGTTAGCAAGCTAACTGGAATTAGAATCATTAAGCCGCCCATCGTCGGCGTTCCGGCTTTTATAGCGTGACGGTCAGGACCGTCTTCGCGGACGACCTTGCCAATGCGCCAGGCTTTCAGCAGGCGGATCAAAGGATCGCCCCAAATGACTGTCATGATGAAGCTGAGACCGCTGATGGCAATGGCAACTGAAGTGTTCTCCATCATGTCAGCACCTCCAAAACACTTAATATCCTGTCCATGTGCATGCTGTTGGATCCTTTGACCAGGATAGTATCCCCTTCATGGAGAAACTGGTTGATAGCTTTAGCAGCCTGTTTTGAATTCGGATACCAGTGGAGCTGTTCTTCGGGAAACTCATTCTCGATTGCTGTTTTCGCGATCAACTTAGACCGTTCGCCCACCAGGATCAAGACATCAGCAGCATGGGCTGCATATTTTCCTACTGCTTGATGGCCTTCCTGTTCGTAAATACCTAGTTCAAGCATATCACCCAGGACGGCTATACGCCGTCCTTCTACTTCTTCCAGCACTCGCAGGGCTGCAAGTGTCGACGCAGGTGAGGCGTTATACGTGTCATCCAGAACCGACAGGCTGTCAGGCAGTGTATAATGGCGCATTCTTATTTCGACTTTGCTGGTATTCAACCCGGCCTGGATCTCCTGCCAGGTGAGTCCCTCTACAAAAGCTGATGCAGCGGCTCGCAGGATCGTGTAGACGGAGAATTCTCCCAATAATGGGGATTGCACATGCCAGCGCTTTCCCTGGTGGTTCAGCTGACATGAAACGCCTTCAAAGCCATGTAACTGGATATCAGTGGCTTTCAGGTCAGCTTTTTCCTTAATGCCATAGGAAAATACTTGGGCTTGTGTTTGATCCGTCATCCAGCGCACCCAGGGGTCATCCATGTTGAGGATGGCGATGCCATCGGGCTCTGGCGGTAAGGACTGCACCAACTCCGCCTTTCCCCGAGCGATATTGTCCTGAGATCCGGCACGTTCTGCGTGAACAGTGCCAATATTAGTGAGTACACCAACCTGAGGCTGTGCGATATCGCACAAGGTTTTGATCTCACCCGGTACATAAAATCCCATTTCCAATACTGCGATGTCGTGATCAGGCTGCAATTCCAGCAGCGATAATGGCAAACCAATTTCATTGTTGTAATTACCAGGATTTTTCATGACCGAATATTTCCTGGACAGAATCGCTGCAGTCAATTCTTTTGTGGATGTTTTTCCAACGCTTCCAGTTATTCCGATCACCCTGAGGGGGTGTTGTTTCCGCCAATATGCGGCGATTTTTTGTAATGCTTCAAGGGTGTTGGGGACTTTCAAGCAGAGAGGAGGCGAGATTGATAGATTTTCTGGCTTGAACATACCGTGCTGCAGATCAACTGTGTCAAACGGTTCTTGAAGTGACCGATCGATCAACGCGATGGCGGCGCCTCTTTTAAAAGCGTCACCAACAAAATCATGACCATCGATGTGTTCCCCTGGCAGGGCGACAAACATATTGTTTTGCTTAACCTGCCGGGAATCAATCACAGCACCGCTGAGATTGACGTCCAGCGGTGAGATTTTTTGATTGGTCAATGCGGTGATGACCGCAGCAAGATTAATCACAACTCTCCTTCATTCTGATGAAATGCCAAGGCGGACGTTATCTGGGGGGATTCTCATCAACACCACCAGCTGTTCGACGACATCATGAAAGACAGGTGCTGCCACAACTGAGCCCCATTTTGATATGGTAGGTTTTTCCAACCAGACATAAACCACAAATTGTGGGTCATCTGCTGGTCCCCAGCCAACAAAGGACGCGTTGGTCAACTCACTTGTGTAGCCCAATTCGGTGGGAATTTCGCCAGTGCCTGTTTTCCCTGCGATGAGATAGCCCTCAACCAATGCCTCAGAGGCTTCTTTTTCAAGGGCATAAACCTGCATGTCGGTTAGTTCGGCTGCGGTTTCCGCTGAAATGGGGGAGTTGATGATTTGAGCAGAAACATCATACTGCTGCCCACGGTCAACGACACTGCGGACAACATGCGGGGTCATCATTTTTCCCTCATTTGCCACAGCCGAGACTGCCGCTACCATTTGTATGGGTGTGACAGCGATGCCCTGCCCGAAAGAGTTTGTCGCCAGGTCCAGCTGAACCCACTGATTGTTCTCAGGCAGTCGCAGGGGATAATTCGCTTCATTTGCCAGGTCGATGCCAGTGCTTCGTCCAAATCCGAATGCCTGCAGATAATGATAGAATAATTCTTCTCCAAGCAATTCATCAGCAACATAAGCTAGGCAGACATTTAACGAATACTGCATGCACCCAGTCATATCCTGTTCACCCCACGCACCGCCATCCCAGTTGTAAATTGGCCAGCTATCTGCCACCCAGTAGACACCGGTGGCATCATTATAGATCGTGGTGGGCTCTGCAACCCCGCTGTCCAGAGCCGCAGCCATTGTGATGACTTTGAAGACTGAGCCAGGCTCGTAGGTAGTTCCAACAGCACGGTTATAGGGCGTTGGACCTGGGAATGTTTCTTCATACTCCCAATAGTTGTTCGGATCAAAGAAAGGTGTACTGGCCATGCCCAGGATCTCCCCCGTTTCCGGATCTTCTACAATAATGGTCCCGCCTTCAGCACCAGACCATTCAACGGATTCTGCCAGGGTATCCTCAAGCATTTTTTGGATCTCCCGGTCTATGGTCAATACCAGGCTGGCACCCGGATTAATTTCCGGCAGTGCTTCGACGAGATAAGGGTCATTTGCCATATACACCTGTTCTGGTTTTCCAGTGAGGAGCCGGTTGTAGGCTTCTTCGACACCATAAACGCCCTGCGCGGTTTCTCGCGAAAAATAGTTGTAGAAACCAAGCACATTGGCTGCCAATGTTTTTTCCGGATAGGTGCGCTGCTGCATCGGCATCCAGACGAGTCCCGAGAGCGAGGGCACTGAAGATTTCGTCTCCAGCCGCCGTGCGGTATAGGTTTCTTTGAGTTGTTCCAATTCCTGGATTTTTTCTTTGCTGATATAACTTGATATGACAAAATATCTGTTTTCGATTTCCCTTTTTTCAGTGTTAGCGATACTAAAGACATCACCATAGTCAAGATCTTCCAGAATGGACGCTGAAGCAAAAGCAATCGATTCGGGATCGCTGACATATTTCAAATCGATACCGAGTTCATAGCCGATTTGATTTGTCGCGAGAATATTCCCGGAGCGATCATAGATGGTTCCTCTGGCGGGGAAGATTGTCTTTTCGACACCAAGGTAATCTTCAGATTTGACGATCAGATCCTGGGTATACGTTGTGTAATTGATGCGAACAAGTTGGACCATAATTGCCACACCAAACAAGGCCGCAACGATCGTTATTAAAGCGTAGCGTTTGTAAAAAGGCAGTTTCATGGCTGGAGACCCCCTTCCCATTCAGACTCGATGTTGCCTGACGGCCAGATTTGATCCTGGAACCAGTCCCAAAGTGAAGCCCGATAAGACGGTCGTAGTACCGGGGATTCCGCAATGATATATATTCGTGGGGGAGCAAGCACCAGGCTTTCTTCAGGATCAAAACCTGGGATTTCGAGATAAACTGCCTGGTCGGCATTCATTCGGTGAAAACCAAGCGCTTCAGCCTTTTGCTTTAGAGTCTCTGATGATTTAACCCGGGCAAAGTCAGCAGTCAATTCAGCAATTTCATTGTTAATCTGTTCAACATCACTTTCAATAAACTGGATTTGTCGGCCAGCAGTGGCAGCCTGGGCGCTGATATTGAGATAGACACCAGCTATTGCAGCGATCAATACAAGGGCAAGCAAGAAGAGGCCAATCCATTGAAGCTGGATTCGCCAGGGGGCTTGTCGATAAGCTTGTAAAATACGGTTTTTCATGCTCAGAATCCTGCAATATTTATGCCTGTACTATTTTTTCAGCGACTCGCAGTTTTGCACTGCTTGATCGTGGGTTATCTTTTATTTCCTGCGCTGCTGCCCTGATCGGCTTTTTGTTGATGATCTTAAGCGATGCAGTATGCCCGCAGGTGCAGACAGGTTGTTCTGGTGGGCAGATGCAATCCTTGCTTTCTCGTCTGAAGAATTGTTTAACAATGCGGTCCTCCAGAGAATGGAAGCTGATCACTGCAATCCTACCGCCGGGAGCCAGGCGCTCTAAAAGGCGTGGCAGGGCAGCAGTCAGCGTTTCGAGTTCCCGGTTGGTCGCAATCCTTATGGCCTGGAATGTGCGGGTGGCTGGATGGATGCGATTCGCATAACCCGGGACAGCCCTTTGGATGACATCTGCCATGTGTTTGGTGCTCTGGATGGGCCTGGCGGTTATAATTGCCCGGGCAATGCGCCGTGAATAGCGCTCCTCACCAAATCTCCAAAGGATGTCAGCAAGCGAGTCTTCACTGATCGCATTGACTAGGTCCGCTGCGCTTGATCCCTTTTCCTGATTAAAGCGCATATCCAGCGGACCCTCCTCCTTAAACGAGAACCCTCTTTCTGGTTGGTCAATTTGCATTGAAGAAACACCCAGGTCCAGAAGAACGCCGTCCACCAGCGGCCACCCAAGTTCATCAAGGATTTCTGGGGCAGATTGATATGATCCCTGGCGGATCAGAACACGGTCACCAAAGGTGTGCAAACGTTGGACGGCGATAGCCAGCGCCCTGGGATCGAGATCCAATCCAATCAGCCTGCCGCGTGGTGCAGAAGCAATCAAGATCCCTTCAGCATGACCGCCGGCACCAAGCGTGCCATCCAGATATGAACTTTCAGATTTGGGCTTTAAGGTATCCAGAACTTCATGGTAAAGAACAGGTTGGTGGGGAAAACGTCCGCCAGTATAACCTGCGAAATCTTCCCCCCCTCGAATTGTGCTGCTCATTGTAGGGTCTTTAAATCCAGGGCACCGAATCGCTGCTCATTTGCTTCAATGTCATTCAGCGATGTTTGCTGCGCTTGCCAATTTTTCGGAGACCAGATTTCAAAATATTCTCCGCTCCCTACAATAATTGCATTATCGTTGAGTTTTGCCATCTCTCTCAGAAATGCAGGGAGCAGGATACGGCCAGCACTGTCAAATTTAGTTTGTTCCGCATTTGAAAATAAAATACGGCGCAAAAGCCGGCTGTTCACATCCAGATAGCTGATCGACCGCACCTGATCGGCCATGACTTTGAACAATTCGGCAGGGAAGACCTGGAGGTTACCATCGAAACCCTGCGTAATGAACAAGGTTTCTCCCAATCCCTCACGAAATTTTGCGGGGATGGTGATGCGTCCTTTTTCATCGATGGTATGCTCGTAGCGTCCCAAGAACATTTGTTCTACTGCTCCTATTAGCAATGACGCGCCAGCTATCAGCTGACGCTCCACATTATCCCACTATTCTCCACTCTTAACCACTAGTGTTTCCAGTATATCGCACTCGTAATTTAAAATCAAGGGGAATTTGGGTGTTGCATGATGATTCTTATTTGTGTTAGCGGGGAAGGAGTAAAATCCAGATTTCAAATATTTTAAAAATCACTGCTTTCACACAATGTGGCAATTATAACATATGAAGTTTAGGGCACTGCAGTGAATAACAGGGAAATGCTGGCGGAGTAATTTGTATGCTTCTATAAAATGTCCAGTGGTTTCAGGATGTTTTTCTTCTAAAGTTGGATGTGTATGGTGTTTAAAAAGTACTGAAAATTAACAATTTCAATCTATCTGGTGTCAAACCAGAAAAAAACAGACAAAATCATCCCAATTTTTTGTTGGTACACTTTATTTTTTCGTTATTTTCACCGCATTTCTAAACATTTTCAAACACCATCGTCACGTTTCCCTGGGTTATAACAAAGACGAACAGCGTGTCTTCAATCCAACACCTGTCTGCAGTTTGACGATCCTTTTCAGGTTCAATGCAATGGCTGTGAAATATGCCTGAACCCCAAATCCAAGC